>Ga0209867_1000030_pt1 | contig 61210 bp, 65 predicted proteins | sample GWRWmT4_4Nov14_FD_187197 | JGI IMG/M metagenome (GOLD analysis project Ga0209867, IMG submission 187197) | Sand microcosm microbial communities from a hyporheic zone in Columbia River, Washington, USA - GW-RW T4_4-Nov-14 (SPAdes) (version 2) | ecosystem: Engineered > Artificial ecosystem > Sand...
GGATTTTATCTACCGGCGCTATTAAAGTGGTAAGATTTTAAGCAGAATCTTTCTGACCCTATCAGCCTTTGCTCTGCAAGCTTCGGTCTGACCCCCTCCCCGGCCCTCCCCCTTTCAGGGGGAGGGAGGTGTTGCGCCTAGCCTCCCCTCCCCTTGCAAAGGGGAGGGACAGGGTGGGGATCAGGCGGGTTAACCTAAAATCATACCGGCGCTTTTAAATCACGAAACCTCAAGCCCGCGTAATGCGCCCTCTTCGCGCCAGTTTTTCAGAATCTCGAAAAACGCCACCGGGCCGCCGCCATAGGTGCCGCTGAGAAAGCCGTGCTGGGCAGAGCCGGGCTTGCCTTCATTATTGTAATAGCCGGGCGTGCACGAGGCGTAATAGGCCTCGCCCAGCAGCGCCATGCGGTGGATTTCGTCCACCCATGCCGCCTCGGCATCCTGGGTGGCTTCGACCGCTTTGATATTGCTGGTCTTGGCGTGCTTGATCACATAGGCCACATGGTTCGCCTGCTCGTTCAGCATATGCGTCATGTTGGAGGTCAGGCCGGTTTGCGTCATGCCGATGAAAAAGCAGTTGGGAAAGCCGTTGGAGAAAAAACCGTGGAAGGTTTTCAGGCCATTCGCCCATTTTTCGCTCAGCTTGATATTATCGCGGCCGACAATGTCATAGCCTGACTTGCTGGTATAGGCCGTGGCAACCTCAAAGCCGGTGGCGAACACGATACAGTCCACCTCATACTCCCTACCGTCAAAGACGATGCCTTTTTCGGTGATGCGATCCACGCCCTTGCCGCGCGTATCCACCAAATGAACATTGGGGCGGTTATAGGTCTGCAAATATTCATCATGGAATGTGGGCCGCTTGCAGAATTGCCGGTAATAAGGTTTCAGTGCTTCGGCGGTAGCCTGATCCTTGACGATGCTGGCGGCGCGGGCGCGGATTTCCTCCATCTTCTGGAAGTCGGCCAGTTCATTCAGCAGGTCTTTTTCTTCCTTGCTCAGCACCAGATCGGGTTTCAGATCCTTGCGGTTGGTGATGTCGCGGAAAATATCGGTCCAGCCATCGCCGACTTCATCTTTTTCGGCATAGCCGCCGCTGACCATGACGTTGAAATTTTCGACACGCTTTTTATGCCAGCCGGGTTGCAGCTTCTTGACCCATTCCGGGCTGGTGGGGGCATTTTTGCGCACATCGCAGGAAGACGGGGTGCGTTGAAACACGAACAGTTCCTTTGACCATTCGCCCAGATGCGGAATGCATTGCACGGCCGTGGCGCCGGTGCCGATAATGGCGACACGCTTGTCCTTAAGACCGGTCAGATTGCCCTCACAGGTGCCGCCGGTATAGTCATAATCCCAGCGGCTGGTGTGAAAGGTATGGCCCTTGAAATTTTCAATGCCTTCCATACCGGGCAGTTTTGGCTTGTTCAGCGGGCCGTTCGACATGGCGACAAAGCGCGCCTTCATGCGGTCGCCGCGATTGGTGGTGAGAAGCCATTTCGCTTCCGCCTCGATCCACTCCATGCCGGTCACTTCGGTCTGGAACAGCACATCATCATACAGATCATATTTGCGGCCGATCGCCTGGGTATGCGCCATGATTTCCGGCGCGTGGCTATAGCGCTCGCGCGGGATATAGTTCAGCTCTTCCAGCAGCGGCAGATAGATATAGGCCTCGATATCGCATTGCGCGCCGGGATAGCGGTTCCAGTACCAGGTGCCGCCGAAATCGCCGCCCTTTTCGATCATGCGCAGACTTTTTACGCCAGCCTCGCGCAGCCTTGCGCCCGTCAGCAAGCCGCCAAAGCCGCCGCCGATCACCACCACTTCCACTTCATCCATGACCGGCTCGCGGGTAAACGGCTCGACATAGGGATCATCAATGAAATGCGCAAACTGACCGGAAATTTCGCGATACTGGCTGCTGCCATCTTCGCGCACCCGCTTGTCACGCTCCTGACGGTATTTTTCCAGCAGCGCGCCGGGGTCAAAGTCCAGCGCCATCCCGGCCTTTTCCGCCAATGCGGTATATTTGTCGCTCATCTCATCTGCTCCCAGGATTGCCGTTTCCATATTATATGCGGGTAAAGTATAGGGACGCGCTTGGCGTTTACGCAAGCCTCCTGACGGGTCGCATAATAAGCCTGAAAATTCGCTTCGCCTGGTCCGCTTTAGCCGCCAAGCCCTGCCTTGACGGCTTTTGCGGCGTCGGCGATGGCGGGTTTGGCTGCTTCGATGAAGCCTGCCATGGTGAAGAAGCCGTGGATCATTTCCTCATAATTGACCAGCTTGACCTTGACGCCGGCGGCCTGCAATTTCTCCGCATACAGACGGCCTTCATCACGCAGCACGTCATATTGTGCGGTAATAACATAGGCAGGCGGCAGGCCTGCAAAGCTTTTGGCGCGTAGCGGCGACAGGCGCGGATCATTTTCGTCCGTACCCTTGGGCACATACAGATCATAAAAATATTTCATGGTCTTTTCTTCGAGAAAATAGCCAACGGCATTTTCCTTGCGTGCGGGCGTCTGCAACGCCATGTCAGTGGCGGGATAGATCAGCAGCTGAAACGCAATCGCCGGGCCGCCGGCGTCGCGCGCCATCTGGCACACCACGGCGCTGAGATTACCGCCAGCACTGTCGCCGCCGACCGCGATGCGTTTGGGATCAATGCCGATCTGCGCGGCATTTTCAGCCACCCATTTTACGGCGGCGTAACAATCATTGGGCGCCGCCGGAAACAGATGTTCGGGCGCCAGCCGGTAATCCACAGACACCACGCGGCAGCCGCTGTCATTAGCCAGCAGACGGCAGGCCCCTTCATGCGTGTCCAGATCGCCGATCACCCAGCCGCCGCCATGATAATAGACCAGACAGGGCAGCGCGCCTGCACCCGCCGAGGCGGGCGTATAAATGCGCACGGACATGTCGCCGGCCGGGCCGGGGATTTTGCGATTTTCGACCTTGCCGATGGGAACATCCTTGGCGTCTAGCATCGCCCCCAAGGCGTGAAACATCGCGCGCGCCCCTTCCGGCGGCACATCGGCCAGTCCCGGCGCATCCGGGTTTGCTGAAAGCTGGGCAAGCAACGCCGCTACCTGAGTATCCAACGCCATGACTGATCTCCCTGCTGCTGTTTATGATATTTAACAGCCATACTGAACGGATGCAGGCTTGTGTGCAAGTCCGCTTCTTGGTTCCACTTTTAACATGGAATAGCGTCTGTTTTATGCCGCCTTGCTCTGGGCGATCCCCCACTGTGCATGCAGAAAGGCGCCGAGATCGGCGCGATAATCCACCGCACAATCCGTAATCGCCCGGCAGTGCCTGGCGCCGTGATGCACGGTCCCCGATGTGCGATAGCCGCGCGCATCCAAATCCTGGCGATAGGCGTCCACATAGGCCGGATCGATAATCGGATCGTCACTGCTTTGGATGAAATGCAGCGCCGCCATGGGCGGTATCAGAAAGCGCCCTTCGCGAATTTGCGCCTCAAACCGCCGGGTGATTCCAACCAGCGGGCGCAGCACGGCAAAGGGTGTGGAAAAATAGGATTTATGCTCTCGATCAAACCGCCAGGCGACAAAGCGGCTGAAATTTTCCGCCTTGCAATCCATTGGCGAACACTCAAAAACCACCGACTTGATCGCATTTTTCGTCTGTTCGGGCAAATAACGCAATATCCGGCCCGCCAGAAAAACCGAACCCGAAAATACATGCACCGTCACGTCGTCCTCATAACCTGCCGACGCAAAAAACGCCGCCAGTTTGCGCGCCTGCCGGTCGCCGAATGCAGGCACGATCATCTTGTGCAGCGGATGATCCAGCACCAGAATATCGCCTGCGCCTAGGCGCCGGTAAAGTCTGGCAAGGCGGGTGCAATGGGCGCGCTTCATGCCAAACCCGCCAAAAATTACCACCGGGCGTCCCCGGACACCCTCCCCCTTAATATTCGAACGCATAAGAAATCCTCACTGAATTTGTATAAAATACCTGATTATTGACACAATTATCATTTTCGACAATATTATCAATAGCTTTTTAAGATATCAAACCTCTGTAAAAGCTTGATAATTTCATATTGACAAAGAAAGCTGCATGACATCTTCTGGGTCTTATTAATTAATTTTTAAGGATGTTGTTGTGCGTAGTTTTACTCCTTACCGCGCCACTTCCCGGTGGCGTATCCTGGCTGTGGTTGGTCTGTTTTCCGGCGGTGGCTTTGCCATCTTTCATGGGCAGGAACCGGCAACTGTGGCTGAAATAGACAATCGGGTACCCGTGCAGGTGGCGTTGGCGCAACCGGCCCCGGATGCGGATGCGATAAGCGCCTATGGCGTCGTGCGCCCGGATCGCGAGGCCAAACTCGCCTTCAAAATTGGCGGCATGATCCGCGCTGTCACGGTGGATGCGGGGGATCGTGTCCGCAAAGGCCAGGTGCTGGCCGAACTTGACACCAGCGAAATTGATTCGCGTGCGTCCCTGGCCGCCCTGGCAGTGGAAAAGGCGCAACGCGATGTGAACCGGCTGACGCCCCTGGGCCAAAAAGGCTATGCCAGCGCCCAGCATGTGGCGGATGCGCGCACCGCACTCGATGGCGCCCGCGCCGATCAACGCGCCGTCGAATTTGACCGCAGCCTGGCCCATATCACAGCCCCTGTGGATGGCGTCGTACTGGCGCGCCACGCCGAAGGGCGCGAAATGGTCAGCCCTGGCGCCCCGATCCTGACAGTCAGCAGCGGTACGGACAGCTTTGTGCTGAAAGTGGGCCTGAGCGACAGGGATATGGCGCGGGTAAAAGTTGGCGACCCGGCCATTATCCGCCTTGACGCCTTTGACCGGGCCGAACTGCAGGGCCGGGTGGCGCGTCTGGCGGCGGAAAGCGATCCGCGCAGTGGCACATTTGAAGCCGAGATCAGTTTTGATGATCTGGACCGCCCACTGGTCAGCGGCTTTATGGGGCAGGTGCAGATACAGCCTGAGGCCGCTGGTCCGAGCGCCGCCGCCGTCAGCATTCCCGCAAGCGCCATACTCGAAGGCCACGGCTCGCAGGCAAGCGTATTCCTGGTTAATCCACAAACCGGCCAGGTGGAGCGCCGCAGGCTTACGGTTGGCAGGCTGCGGGGCGAAAACATCCTGGTCACGGGGGGCCTGAGCCCGGATAGCGTCATTGTAACCGCAGGCGCCGCCTATCTGCACGAAGGGGCCAGCGTGCGCATTACCGAAGACCTTGCCGCGCTAAAATGAACGTCAGCGCATTTGCGGTTCGCCACTGGCAATTTACACTGGTCATTTTTGCACTGCTGGCGGCGATGGGCGTCAATTCGTTTTTTATCATTCCGCGATCTGAGGATCCAAGCTTTCCGCTGCCGATACTTTCTGTTACCGCCGTGCTGCCCGGCGCTGATCCGGCGGATGTGGAAAAGCTGCTGGTTGATCCTATCGAAGAAGCCATCAATACGCTGGACGATGTAAAAATACTCAGCAGCATCGCCCAGGACGGCATTGGCCAGGTCACCGTGGAATTTGACTGGGCCACAAGCGACCCGGAGAAAAAATTTGACGAAGTGCAGCGCGAGATGGATGCGCTGCGTCAATCTCTGCCATCCGGCCTGCAGCGTTTTGAAATCAAAAAATACAATGTGTCGCTGACAAATATTGTGCAGATTGCGCTGGTCAGCGAAACCGTGCCCTACCGTGAACTGGACGATATCAGCGAGGCGCTGAAAGACCGGCTTGAGCGTGTTCCGGGAATCTGGAAAACCGAAATCTGGGGCGTGCCAAAATCCGAGGTGCGCATATCCGTTGACCTGGCGCGCCTTGCCGCCCTGGCCATACCCGTTACCCGCGTCAGCGAAGCCATCGGCGCGGAAAATGCCGAAATACCGGGCGGCCCCATCCATGCGGGTGACCGGCGCTTCAATCTGAAAGCGACAGGCGGCTTCGAAGATTTGCAGCAAATCCGGGATACCGTTATCGGGGTTTTTGATGGAAAAATGGTCAAAGTTTCCGATATTGCCACGGTGGAATGGGCCTATGAGGAAGCCACCCATCTGACCCGCTATAATGGGCAGCGCGCCGTGTTTGTCAGCGCCAATCAGAAAGCCGGACAGAATATCTTCAAAGTACGCGCCGCAATTTACGCGGAACTGGATAAATTTGAAAAAACCCTGCCGGGCGACATCAAACTGGAGCGCGGCTTTGATCAATCCCGGAGTGTCGAGCGCCGTCTGGGTGGCCTGTATGATGATTTTCTGATCGCACTCGGCCTGGTGTTGCTTACCTTGCTGCCGCTTGGATTGCGCGCCTCGGCTGTCGTAATGATTTCGATCCCGCTATCGCTGGCGATCAGCATTACGATTTTGCATCTGTTCGGGTTTTCGTTAAATCAGATCACCGTCGCCGGACTGATCCTTTCGCTTGGCCTGCTGGTGGATGATTCCATCGTTGTGGTGGAAAATATCGCGCGGCATTTGCGCGAGGGCAAAGCGCGGCTTGAGGCGGTGATTGCCGCAACATCGCAAATTTCCGTCGCGGTGATGGGCTGCACCGCAACCCTGATTTTTGCATTCCTGCCGCTGATGTTTCTGCCCGAGGCGGCGGGGCGTTTCATTGTCTCGCTACCTGCTGCGGTGGTGTCGGCGGTGCTGGCTTCGCTGTTTGTGTCGCTGACCATCATTCCTTTTCTGTCCAGCCGCATCCTGTCCGAAAATGAACCGCATGACGGCAATGTGGTGTTGCGGCTGCTGACGCGCGGCATTCAAACCTTTTACAGTCCGATGCTGAACCGCGCCCTGCGCTGGCCCAAAATGACCCTTGCGCTTGCGGCGCTGCTGTTTGCAGGCAGCCTAATGCTGATACCCCGGGTGGGATTTAGCCTGTTTCCGGCGTCAGATTCGCGGCAGTTTCTGGTGCAGATCACCACCCCTGACGGCGCCGCACTGAGCGCGACCGAAAAAGCGCTGGAATTTACGGATAAAACCTTGCGCGCCCTGCCAGAGGTCAAATGGGTCATGTCGAATCTGGGGCGGGGCAATCCAAAAATTTATTACAATCTCAATCCGGATAATGCCCGCGCCAATGTGGCCGAAGCTTTTGTCGAATTGCATGAATATGATCCGGATACGACACCGGCCCTGCTGGACAAGGCGCGCGCGCGCCTCAAGACCTATCCGGGCGCGGAGATTTTGCTGCGCTCGTTCGTCAACGGAACGCTGATCGAGGCGCCTATTGTTCTGCGGGTGAGCGGTCCGGATTTATCCGTGCTCAAGCACATCGCGGCGCGCGTCACCGGCGTGATGGAGAACATCAAGGGGGTGCGCGATATTTCAAACCCGATGCGCTTTGACCGCACCGATCTGAACCTTGGCATTGACACGCAAAAAGCATCGCTGATCGGCATTGGCGCGGGCCAGATCGACAAGGCCGTGCGCCTGGCGTTGCGCGGCGACAGCGTCGGCAAATTCCGCGAACAGGACGGCGATGAATTTGACATCATGGTGCGCCTGCCAATGGGAGAACGCCACGCGCTTGACGCGCTGGAGCGCATCTATGTCAGCACCAATCTGGGCGGCGCAACGCCCTTGAGCCTGGTCACCCACCCCGTTCTGGAAGCCGGGCCAAACCGCATTGACCGTTATAACCGCGAACGGGTGGTCACCCTCACGGCGCATGCGCAAACCGGATATGTGCCTGAAAAACTGAGCGAGGAAATTCTGGACGCCCTGAAATCCCAGCCACTACCGCTGGGCTATACACTGTCTCTGGGCGGCGATACCGAGGCACGGCAAAGAAGTTTTTCCGGACTGCCCATCGCCGTGCTGGTGACGGTGTTTGGCATTCTTGCCGTGCTGGTGCTGGAGTTCCGCTCGTTCCGTTCCAGCCTGGTGGTGGCGGGCGTTATACCGCTGGGCATTCTGGGCGGGATTGCCGCATTATGGATCACTGGATACAGCCTTTCCTTTATCGCCGCTGTCGGCATGGTGGCGCTGATCGGCATCGAAATTAAAAACTCGATCCTGCTGGTGGATTTCGCCAATCAATTGCGTCAACAAGGGACGCCCTTGCTGGAAGCCATAGAGCAAGCGGGCGAACTGCGTTTTCTGCCCGTCGTGCTGACCTCGGCAACCGCGATCGGCGGCCTGTTGCCGCTTGCATTATCAGGGTCCGGACTTTACGGGCCAATGTCCGTCGTGATCATTGGCGGCCTGTTATCCTCAACCTTCCTGTCGCGGCTGGTGACGCCGGCATTATATCTGCTGCTGGCGCCAAAGGATGCGGGATAATGCAGTCAAGCGGGGAAACTAAATCTTTAATCTGCCGGTCAGGCCGAAAAGAAATTCAGCTCCACTTTCACGCCATCCGGATCGTACACAAAAATCTGCCGCACATTGAAATCCGGCACAGACATTTCGGAAAATTTTATTCCGTGCTGCTGCAATTTGGCTTTTGTGCCTTCAAAATCTGTCGCCCGGAATGCCACATGATCCAGCGTTCCAGAGCCGCTTTTTTCATTATGCTTGATAGCGACAATATGCACGACGGCCTTGTCACCGCAATATAGCCAGGCGCCAGGAATGCCGAAATCGGGGCGCTTGCCATTGTGCAGGCCCAGCACTTCTGCATAAAACCTGACCGAGCGATCAAGATTATCGGTGAAGATATTATAATGGTCGAGTTCAGATAGGGCCATGATCCGCTCCTGTGAAAGCCAATAACGGCTGCCGCCTGGCAATACGCCAGTTTCACCCCTCAGCCGGCTGGAGACAAGGGGTTTGACGACAGTATCTGACATCTTGTCAGAATTGTTAGCAGGTGATAACTCTTGCCATAGATTAGGGCCATCTGCTTGCGGGGCCATATGGGCCTGCACGCAATATTAGCCATTTTACAGGAAGTTACAGGTAATTGCCGATTTAAAGATAAATCAGGCATTTTAATTGGGGTATATGGGCCGGTATGCTTAAACGCTTGGAAGATCTGGTTTTCAAACTGCGCATTCCGTTCCTGCTGGCCCTGACAGTGTTAACACTTGTCACCGGATATTATGCAGCGCAACTGCGCTTTGATGCCGGGTTCATCAAGCAGTTACCCACCGACCATCCCTTTATCGAAACATTCCAGGCCTATCGCGACAAGCTGCCGCCGCCCAACACCATTATCATTGGCGTCCATCCCCGCGAAGGCACCGTCTGGACGGTGGATGCGCTGCGCAAGGTCAATGAAGTGACGGATGCGGTGTTTTTCCTGCCCGGGGTTTACCGGGGCTCGGTGCAGTCGCTATGGACCCCCAATACCCGCGTTCTGGAAGTCAATGAAGACGGCTTGCTGGCCTATAATGTCATCGAGGCCGATGTCACGCCGAAAAATATAGATGACAAAAAGATTGACCGTATTCGCGACAACACGCTGCGCGGCGGCCATGTGGGGCAGCTTGTATCGCACGATTTTACGATTGCCTCGGTCAAGGCGAATTTGAACGAGGTAGACAATAAGACAAAAAAACCCCTCGACTATATTGATCTGGCGCGGCGGCTTGAGACCGATATCCGGGATCGCTTCGAAGATGACAAATATGAAATTCACATTGTCGGCTTCGCCAAAATGATCGGGGATATCGCGGAAGAGGCCAAAAATGTCGGCATCTTCTTTCTGCTGGCCTTTGTGCTGACGACCCTGGCGGTATATGCCTATGCGCGCTCGGTGGTGCTGACCCTGCTGGCAGTTTTCTGTTCGCTGGTTTCGGTCGTGTGGCAGTTCGGATTGCTGAAACTGTTTGATATCGGCCTGGATCCTCTGGCGATACTTGTGCCGTTCCTGGTTTACGCCATTGGCGTCAGCCATGGGGTGCAGCAGATAAATCTGATGTCTGCGGAAATCTGCGCTGGCCGCGACAGTGAAACGGCGGCGCGCGCCACTTTCAGCCGCCTGCTGGTTCCCGGCATTATGGCGCTGGTTACGGCCCTGGTTGGCTTTTTGACGCTGTATCTGATTCCCATTCCCATGATTCAGGAAATGTCGATGATGGCCTCGATCGGCGTGGCGCTGAAAATCATCACTAATCTTTTCATGCTGCCGGTTGTTGCGTCTTACTGCAAATTCGGGCCGGCCTATGTGGCGCGCATCACCCGTGCGCGCGCAGTGCGCGCCAAGGCCATGCGCTGGCTGGCGGGCGTCGCCCAGCCCAGGGCGAGTGCGATTACCCTGATCATCGGCGTTATTATTTTCGCCGTCTCGATCGCCGCCACCCGTGACCGCCATGTTGGCGATCTGCATGCGGGCGCGCCGGAGCTGTGGCCGGAAGAACGCTATAATGTAGACACCAATCTGATGGTGGAGAAGTTCTCGATGAATCTGGACGCCTTCATCATTATCGGCGAAATGCCGGAGCTTTCCTGTATCGACTATCCGGCCATGGATCTGCTTGACCGGTTTTCCTGGCATTTGCAAAACACGCAAGGCGTCAAATACGCCATGTCGCTGGCGACACTGGCGAAACTGGGCCATTCCGTCTGGTCGGAAGACAATCTCAAATTCAGGGCCCTGGCGCGAAATCCAAAAACATTTTCACTGACCATTGGCGGCGTTCCACTCAGCAGCGGCCTGCTGAATGAGAATTGCACCATGCTGCCCATTATCGCCTTTACACTTGATCACAAGGCCACAACCATCAACCGCGTGGTGGCGGCAGCGCAGCAGTTCATAGCCGATAATCCGATGGAAGGCGTCAGCTTCCGCCTGGCGTCGGGCAATGTGGGTATCATGGCGGCAACTAATGAAGTGATCGCAGAAAACGAAGTGCCGATGCTGATTGCCGTCTATATCGCTATCATTGCGCTGGTGATTTTAGCCTATCGCGACTGGCGGGCGACCATATGCTGCTGCGTGCCGCTGATCCTGGCCACCTTTATCGGTTACTGGTTCATGTCCTGGCAGGAAATCGGCCTCAAGGTTTCAACCCTGCCGGTGCTGGTGCTGGCGGTGGGTATCGGGGTCGATTACGCCTTCTATATCTATAGCCGCATGCAGGGCTATCTGGAGAATGGCATGGACGTTGCCGACGCCTATGCGCAGGCCCTGCAGGAAACCGGCATGGCCGTGATGTTCACCGGCGCGACGCTTTGCATCGGTGTGTCCACCTGGGCATTCTCGGCGCTGAAATTCCAGGCCGACATGGGCATATTGCTGTCGTTCATGTTCCTGATCAACATGATCGGCGCGGTCAGCATCCTGCCGGCGCTGGCCGTTACGCTGGAACGCTGGTTTCCACGCCGCCGGAAAGCAGCCGCAGCAGCCTAGCGTCTATTCGGATCAGATGGAGAATCGCCACTGGCACTTCCATCTGATCCGTAAAATAGGTCCTAGCCCGGAAACGCCTTTTTCAAGCCTTCCTGTATCTCGCCCAACAGCTTGGCGATATGCGGGTCTTTGGCGATGGCCTCCCAATAGGCCGCGACCCTGGGATAAGCCGCAAACGGTTTGGGCACGTCAAAGCGCGGCAGGACGGCGCTGACAAATGAGAGTGACCCCGCCAGCGCACCATCGGCATGGGTAAGCTGTCCGGCTGCAGCATAGCCGCCTTCGCCAATCAGCGCCTCCAAATCTTTCAGCGCGACATTCAGCGCCGGTATGGCTTCGGTAACCGCCTGCGCGGAGACCTCCCGGCCGAACAGCTTGAAAATCAGCGGCCGGATTGCGGGCATGATGTAACTATCCGACATGCGCGCGATCAGCCGCGCCCGCGCCCGGTCCAGCGGGGCGGCAGGACGCAGGCTGGGGGTTGGATACATGTCCTCCAGATATTCGCAAATCACCTCGGATTCCGGCAGAACGGCGCCGTCATCCAGTTCCAGCGCCGGAATTTTGCCGATGGGATTGATGGTTCTGAAGGCCTCCGTGCGAAAACCGGGCGGATCAGCAAGTTCAATATTCAGCTTCTTGACATTGATCAAAAGCCGCACCCGCGCGGTGTAAGGTGAAAGGTTCGAATTATAAAGCTTCATTAAGGTACCCTCCCTGCTTTGCCATGCGCACAGGGTGCACCGGTTTACGCCATCGCACCAGTAAATTTTACCGCCGGCATCAGCCGGAAACGGCAGTCAAAATATTTCAGCATGATCAGTTTTTCTCACGCTGGCCAAAAGGATAGACGCCGGCCGGGCCGATGAAGGGCTGGAGCAGCAGCCGATCCAGCCTTTGATCGCGCGCGGATCCGAATTGCCCGATACCGAGTGTCATGGCCTCATACCCCAGCGCGGGCGCTGCTTTATAGGTGCCGAATATATGGTCCCACCAGGGCAGGCAGAAGCCAAAATTGCTGTTCGTTTCGCTAGGCATTACCGAGTGATGAACCCGGTGCATGTCTGGTGTCACTACAAAGCGGCGCATAAAGCGGTCGGCGCCCGCCGGCAATTTCAAATTGGCGTGATTGAACATTGAAACGCCATTCAGCAGAATTTCGAAAATCAGCACCGCAATAGCGGGCGGCCCAAATGCCGCGATAAGTGTGAGCTTGATTCCCATGGAAAGAATAATTTCCACAGGGTGAAAGCGCGACCCGGTCGTAATATCAAAATCAGGATCGGCATGGTGCATCCGGTGCAGCCGCCACAGTGACGGCGCGGCATGAAACAGCACATGCTGAAAATAGATACCAAGATCAAGCACCAGAACAGAAAGCGCGATGGCCAAGGGTCCGGCCAGCGGTGCCGAAACCCCCGGCGCGTTCAGAAACCCCCAGCCCTGCGCCTGGCAGAATGCCGCAAAACCAACCGCCGCTGCGGGAAACAGAATGCGCAGCAGAATCGTGTTTAACGCCATAATACCAAGATTGCCGGGCCAGCGCCGCCAGCGCCCCAGCGACCACTGCCGGCGCGGCGCGGCCGCCTCCCATGCTGCGATGGCGATGAACAAGAAAACCGAAACCGCCAGCCGGATAACCGGCTCATGCGCCAGTATCGCTTCACCCAGCGAAGCCGTGCTGGCAAGGGTTTCATTCATGCGCGCACGATCTCCTTAAAGGTCAGGTTTCCGTCTAGCCCCGCCGCCACACCAGTAACTGGTTATTGGCAGGCATATCGTAATCAGCCAGCAGGCGCAGACCCTGGGCACGGGCCAGTGCATCCACGGCCTCAAAATCACGCACGCCGCTCAGCGGATCGCGCTGTTTCAGCCAGACATCGAATTGCGCATTGCTGGGCGTCGTGAACGCACCGCCATATCTGAACGGGCCATAAAGGCAGACTATGGCCTGGTCACACAGAATTTCACCCATGCCCTGAAACATCTGCGTCACATGCGCCCAGGACATGATGTGCACGGCATTGGCGCTGAACAGCCCGTCAATATCCCTGACCGGCCAAACCTGCATGGCGACATCCAGCGCCAGCGGGGCCAGCACATTGGCGGGCGCCTCCGCTGCCAGCCGCGCCTGTATATCGGGCAGATTATGCGCCAGATCGCTGGGCTGCCAGACAAGATGCGGCAAACCACGGCCAAAATGCACGGCATGCTGTCCCGTGCCGCTGCCGATTTCCAGAACAATACGTGTCTGCGCGAACACCTCGCGCAAAATGCGCAGGATCGGCGCCTTGTTATTCTCTGCGGCCTGTGAAAAAGCCAAATTGTTCATGCTGCCATTATAATCCCAGCACAGCTTTGGCGATGATATTGCGTTGTACCTCGTTGGTGCCGCCATAGATTGAGGCGGCACGGCCAAACAGCATGGCGGGGACGACACCCTTGCGGTTTGCAGGGCCTATGCCGCCAAGATTATCCGCATGCGGTTGATCGAAGGGCGCGGCATAGGGGCCCAGCGCCTCCACGGCCAGTTCGCTGAGGGCCTGCTGTATTTCGGTGCCCTTTACCTTCAGGATGGAGGCTTCCGGTCCCAGCCCGGCGCCTGTCGCAACAGAGACCGCCACCCGCAAATCGGTATGTGAAAGCGCCAGCAGTTCGGTTTCTATGGCGGCCAGGCGGGTGCGAAAATCCGGATCCGCCAGCAAATACCCGCCCGCATTATCCGGCGCCTGCGCCGCCAGCTCCCGCAGGCGTTCCAGCATGCCTTTGGCGCGGGCGACACCTGCTATGCCGGTGCGTTCATTGCCCAGCAGAAATTTGGCGTAGGTCCAGCCCATATTCTCCTTGCCGACCAGATTTTCCTTTGGAACCGCTACATCGGTAAAAAACACTTCATTCAGACTATGCTTGCCATTGATCGAAATGATCGGTTTCACCTGCAATCCCGGCGACTTCATATCAATCAGCAGAAAGCTGATACCCTCCTGCGCCTTGGCGGCGGGATCGGTGCGCACCAGGCAGAAAATCCAGTCCGCATCCTGCGCATTGCTGGTCCAGATTTTCTGCCCATTGACCAGATAATGATCGCCTTTGTCTTCGGCGCGGGTCTTGACCGCCGCCAGGTCAGAACCGGCCCCCGGTTCGGAATAGCCCTGACACCAATATTCCTCGCCCGACAAAATTCTGGGCAGGAACCGCTGTTTTTGCTCCGGACTGCCATATTGCATGAGCACCGGGGCCAGCATGGTCATGCCAAACGCCGATAATGGCGGCGCACCGGCCAGGGTCATTTCCGCGTCAAAGATGAAGCGCTGCATGGTGCTCCATCCCGTGCCGCCATACGCAACCGGCCATTTTGGCGCGGCCCAGCCCTTTTCGAACAGTTTTTTGTGCCAGGGGGCGACATCGGCACGGCGCGGCAGGGCGCTTTCGCGGGCCTTGGCGATCAGCTCAGGGCTTAGATTTTCCCGCAGAAAAGCCCGAACTTCCTCGCGAAAGGCAATTTCCTCGGGGCTGAACGAAAGGTCCATAACCATTTTCCCCTATATAAAAAATCAGTCTGCCCTGACTTGCGGCCTTTTGCCAGCCCGTCAGGCGCATTATATACACAATTGATCACATCACGAATACTTAACCTGATTAGATTAGGCTGTTGGGAACCTCTGAATGGAGCTGGATATGTCCAAACAATTATTGCATCTGGTGTTTGGCGGACGCCTGACAGACCCCCAGAGCGTCGAGTTCAAAAACACGGATGAACTGGATATTGTGGGTATTTTCCCCGATTATGACTCTGCCATGAAAGCCTGGAAGGCGGCGGCGCAGCGCACCGTGGATGATGCGCATATGCGCTATTTTATTGTGCACCTGCACCGCATGCTGGATCCGCATATGGGCAAGGATGTTTCGCACGCCGCGGAATAGCGGGCAAAGACGCAGGGAAAAACCGGCTCACTGCGTTTTTTCCTCATAATCTATCAGCGCCAATGCGGCGCGAAATCCGGTTTCCGGGCTGCTCCAGATGGGGATGGTGATTTCCGGGCAATGCGCAATTGCGCCATGCATTGACGCCTGCGCCAGCACGATGACATCCGCCGTCAATGCTGCGCCGCGCAGGCCGCGCGCCACTTCCCGGTGATAGCCGTCGAGATCGCCCTGCTGGAAATATTTCCATGCGCTGGCGAACAGATGATCAATGATGGTGACATTGGCCCGATTCATATCCCTGGCCGATGAATGCATGAGATCCATCGCCGCAGCAAGCGCCGTGGACAGTGCGCCGCAAACGGCGATATGATTGCCCAGCATCACCGCATTGTCCGCCATTGGACGGTCAATGCGCATTACTGGCACCGGCGCATCCGCATCAAAACTTTCCGCAACCGCGCCAATGGTCGAACATGTGCAGATAACCGCCTGCGCCCCTTCGTCCACCAGCCCGGAAAACGCGGCCCTGGCCGCCGCCGTAACCGGCGCCGTCACACCGCCCTCGGCCACGGCCTGGTGCAGCAAATCTTCACGCACCACATGGCGGATCGCAAGACCGGGCGCAAAACGGTCCCGCAAGGCGTCAAATGTGCCGGTATGCACCGGCGAGGTATGCAAAAAAACCAGCATCCAATACACCTCGGATTGGTGTTCCGGTCCTGTGTTACGGATCAAACGGGATCGCCAATGACGATTCCGTTTGATCCGGACAGGGTCTAGCGCGCCGCCTGCCTGGCCTTCAGAGCCTGAGAATGCTTGCCATATTCCAGCCTGGCGATGGTGCGGTTATGCACTTCATCGGGGCCATCGGCGATACGCAGCGTGCGCACGCTGGCATAGGCGCGGGCCATGCCGCTATCGGTGGTGACGCCGCAGGCGCCGAAGGCCTGGATGGCGTCGTCGATAATTTTCAGCGCCATATTGGGGGCTGCCACCTTGATCATGGCGATCTCGGTGCGCGCTACCTTGTTGCCGGCCTTGTCCATCATCCAGGCGGCTTTCATGGTCAGCAGGCGGCACATTTCAATATTGGTGCGCGCCTCGCCGATGCGCTGTTCCCACACCGAATGTTCGGCGATCGGTTTGCCGAACGCCTCGCGCGACAACAGCCGCACGCACATTTTTTCAAGCGCGCGTTCGGCGACCCCGATAATGCGCATACAATGGTGAATGCGTCCCGGCCCCAGGCGGCCCTGTGCGATTTCAAAGCCGCGCCCTTCGCCAAGAATGATATTTTCAGCGGGCACCCGGACATTGTCGAAATGGATTTCCGCATGGCCGTGCGGCGCATCGTCATAGCCGAACACCGGCAGGTTACGTTTGATATTCACACCCGGCATGTGCGGTTCCACCAGAATCTGTGACTGCTGGGTATGGCGGCTGCCCTCGGTGCTGGTCTTGCCCATGACAATGAATACTTTGCAGCGCGGATCAAGCGCGCCGGACGACCACCATTTGGTGCCATTGATCACATAATGATCGCCGTCACGGGTAATCCGTGTGCTGATATTCGTTGCATCGCTTGAGGCGACATCGGGTTCCGTCATGCAGAACACCGACCGGATTTCGCCGTTCAGCAGCGGTTTAAGGAATTTTTCCTTCATCCAGGGCGCGCCGTAACGTTCCAGCACTTCCATATTGCCGGTATCGGGGGCGGCGCAGTTGAACACTTCCGGCGCCCAGCTGACCCGGCCCATAATTTCGCACAGCGGCGCATATTCCAGATTGCTCAGCCCGGGGCCATGCCCGCTTTCCGGCAGGAACAGGTTCCACAGGCCCTGCGCCTTGGCCTTGATTTTCAGATCTTCGATGATCTGCACCACCTGCCAGCGGTTGGCGCCAAACGCCTGCATCTGATCGTAATAAGTCTGCTCATTTGGATAAATATGATCGTCCATGAACCTTTGCAGCTTTTCCATCAAAGCTTTGGTGCGGTCGCTATGTTCGAAATCCATGCCTGGGCCTCCCTGTTATGTCTAATTGCGATACCGCACTTTAGCGCCTTGCCGCGAAGAAAGCACGCAAAAGCCCCTGCGCGCGCAGAGCGTCAATACCGCCATAAATTTCCGGCGCATGATGGCAGGTGGGCTGCGTGAAAAAGCGCGGCCCATGCGCCACCCCGCCCCCCTTTTCGTCGTCGGCCCCATAATAAAGCCGCCGGATGCGGGCAAAACTGATCGCCGCCGCACACATGGCGCAGGGTTCCAGCGTCACATAGAGATCCAGCCCCGTCAGCCGCTGACTGTGCGTCAGCACCGCGCCCGCGCGAATGACAATCATTTCGGCATGCGCCGTCGGGTCATTGTCCGTCTGGGTGCGGTTACCTGCCCGCGCCAGCACACCGCCCGTGGCCGGGTCAACCAGCACCGCCCCCACCGGCACCTCGCCCAGCGCCGCCGCCGCCTCGGCCTCGATCAGGGCCAGTTGCATGTAATTATTGCTCATGGGCGGCAGAATATCCTGCTAAACAGTGGCCATGAAAGCAAAACCTGAAATTTCCCCATTGGATGGCCGCATCGCCAAGGTGCTGGCGCGCGCGGGCATCTGTTCGCGGCGCGAGGCGGAGGCGCTGATCACCCAGGGCCGGGTCAGCGTGGATGGCGAAATATTGGCCTCGCCCGCGCTGAATGTCAGCCCGGACCAGGATATTCGCGTCGATGGCGTGCCCATTCCCCGGGCCGAACCGCCGCGCCTGTGGCGCTATCACAAGCCGCGCGGCGTGGTGACCACCAATCGCGACCCGCAGGGCCGCCCGACCGTGTTCGAGGCGCTGCCGAAGGATCTGCCGCGCGTCATGACCGTGGGCCGTCTGGATTTCAATTCCGAGGGGCTGCTGCTGCTGACCAATGATGGCGAACTGGCGCGCAGACTGGAACTGCCCGCAACCGCGCTGACCCGGCGTTACCGGGTGCGGGTGTTCGGGCGGCCCGATGCGGGCGCGCTGGAACGGCTGATGCGCGGCGTCACGGTGGAAGGCCAGCATTACGGCCCGATCAAGGCGGAACTGGAACGCGAACAGGGTGATAATAGCTGGCTCAGCGTCAGCTTGCGCGAAGGCAAGAACCGCGAGGTGCGCAAGGTGCTGGCGCATCTGGGAATGCAGGTGAACCGGCTGATCCGTGTCGCCTATGGGCCGTTTCAACTGGGCGATCTGAAAATCGGCCATGTGGATGAAATTCCCCCCATCAAGGTGATGGAACAGCTTGGCATATTTCAGGACAAGACCGGCTGGGCCAAGGCGGCGCCGCCAAAAAAACGCGGCGTCAAGAAAAAATGAGAATCGTCGGCGGGATTTATCGCGGCCGCACGCTGGCGGCGCCCGAAGGCCGCGCGACACGCCCGACATCGGAACGCACCCGCGAGGCGCTGTTCAATATTCTGGCGCATGGGCTTGCGCAAAATCGCGAAACGCCCCTGCCGCAAGGGGCGCGGGTGCTGGACCTGTTTGCGGGCAGCGGCGCATTGGGGCTGGAGGCGCTGTCGCGCGGCGCACAACGTGTGCTGTTCATCGACAACGCCATAGCGGCGCGCGCCGCCATCCGGGAAAACATCGACACGTTACAGGCGGCAGGCGCCGCCAAACTGTACCGCCGCGACGCCACCCGGCTTGGCCCGATGGAAAGCAATTGCGGCGGCCCGTTCGATCTGGCGTTTCTGGACCCGCCCTATCACAGCGAACTGATCGCCCCCGCCTTGCAAAGCCTGTTGGAGGGCGGCTGGTTAAACCCCAACGCCGTGCTGGTGGTTGAACTGGCAGCCGATGAAACCCCGCCCGCGCATCCCGGTTATACGGAACTGGACCGGCGCATCTATGGCGATACGAGGCTGCTGTTTCTGAAATACGGCTAAAAATCTAATTCCGGTGCAACCGCACCGGCAAATGCGAATAGCCGCGCACAAAGCTGGAAAATACCCGCACCGGTTCCCCCATCACTTCCACTTTATGGAAGCGTTTGAGAATTTCTTCCCAGACGATGCGCAACTGCATTTCCGCCAGCCGGTTGCCGACGCAGCGGTGAATGCCAAAGCCGAACGACAGATGCTGGCGCGGCCGCGCACGGTCGATAATAAAAGCATTGGGATTTTCGATAACGGTTTCGTCGCGGTTGCCCGAAACATACCACATTAGCACCTTGTCGCCCTTTTTGATCTGCTGGCCGCCCAGCACGGTGTCCTGCAAAGCGGTGCGCCGCATATAGGACAGCGGCGTCTGCCAGCGGATGATTTCCGGCACCATGCTTTCAATCAGCGCCGGGTTTTCGCGCAGCTTCTGATATTGATCCGGGTTCTGATTAAGCGCCAGCACGCCGCCGGTAATCGAGTTGCGCGTGGTGTCATTGCCGCCAACGATCAGCAGAATGACATTACCCAAAAATTCCAGGGGCGGCATATTCCGCGTTGCATCGGAATGCGCCAGCATGGAAATCAGATCACCGCCCGGCGCCGGATCATTCACCCGCTGGTTCCATAAACTTGTGAAATAAGCGGCGCATTCATAAAGTTCCGCCCGGCGCGCCTCTTCTGAATCTACGATGCCGGAATTCAGGTCCGCCGTCGCCACATCTGACCAGCGGGTCAGTTTGCGCCGGTCTTCCCAGGGAAAATCGAACAATGTCGCCAGCATTTGCGTGGTTAGTTCAATGGAAACCCTATCCACCCAGTCGAACGTCTCGCCTGCTGGAAGCCCGTCCAGGATTTGGCCCGCGCGTTCCCGGATAACACCTTCCAGCCTGGCCAGATTAGCCGGGGCGACAATCGGGCTAACCGCCTTGCGCTGTTCGTCATGCTTGGGCGGGTCCATGGCGATGAACATCGGCAGCCGGAAATCTTCATCCGGGTCGCGCAGCGTAATTGTAGGTTCCGAAGAATATATTCCGTGATTGGTGTCAACCGTCATGATGTCGTTATATCTGGTGACCGACCAAAAAGGGCCAAACGCGCTATCTGCGCAATAATGCACCGGCGCCTCGGCGCGCAGCCGTTCAAAATACGGCCAGTGTATGTCGTTTTGAAACAGATGCCCCTGGCTCATATCGATTTTGTCGAGCGGTATGGCATAGGCCTCTTGCCGCGCATCCGGGACGATTTTGGCAGTTGAGCTGGACATAAAAAGTTCCTTATCTGATTTTCCAGCCTGGAGGGGCGTGGCGCACACAATGACTGAATATAGCAACACCAGACGATTTTTCAATGTCAGCGCATTTCATATCCCCAGAATTGGGGAGACATGATTGCATATTACAGCCTTGAGATTTGCTATAACATTGATGAGCCTGCGATTTTTTCGTTTAATGGGGTCGAATGTCAGCCTTATTTTGGTTCATTGCGCGCTTTGGTTCGTGCCAACGCTATTTTCGCGCGGCGGCGCTAACTGCGCTGGTTTTAGGCTTAGGGGTGCATCCACCCGCTTATGCTGGCGAAGTTCCGGTGGCAGTAGCGGCGAATTTTACGGCCACCGCGCAGGAAATCGCCGCAAGCTTTCAGAAGCAAACCGGCCATAACGCCATTCTCAGTTTTGGATCATCCGGTCAGCTTTACGCCCAGATCGCACAGGGCGCGCCATTTGACATATTGTTGTCGGCGGACGCCGCCCGCCCGGCGCAGGCGGAAAGGGATGGCCTGGCGGTTGCCGGTTCGCGCTTCACCTATGCCATCGGCAAACTGGTTCTGTGGAGTGCCAACCCGGGGCTGGTCGATAATCAGGGTGCGGTATTGAAGCAGGGGAGCTTCAGCCATATCGCCATCGCCAATCCGGATGCCGCGCCCTATGGGGCGGCCGCCCTCCAAACGCTTAAGGCGCTGGGTGTGCATGAACAGATCGCGCCCAAAATCGTTATGGGCGCAAGCATTACCCAGGCCTATCAATTCACAGCCAGCGGCAATGCCGAACTGGGCTTTGTCGCGCTGGCGCAACTGACGGATAAAAGCGCCGGGTCGCGCTGGATCGTGCCGGAAAATCTGTATGCGCCGATTTTGCAGGATGCGGTGCTGCTGACGCAGGGCGCGAACAATGAAGCCGCAAAAGCGTTTCTGGATTTTCTGAAAAGCCCGCAAGCCACCGCCATCATTACCGCACAGGGTTATGGCGCGCCATCGGAGAAGTAAAAGCATTATGTGGCAGACCATTTCTCTTTCGCTCCAGCTTGCCGCGCTGACCACGCTCATACTGGTGGCGCTGGGCGTGCCGCTGGGCTGGTGGCTGGCGCGCACGCGCAGCCTGTGGGCAGAACCGGTGGCGGCGCTGGTGGCGCTGCCGGTGGTGCTGCCGCCGACGGTGCTGGGCTTTTATCTGCTGGTGGCGATGGGGCCGAACGGGCCGTTCGCGCCGCTGCTGGCGGCGTCCGGGCTGCGCACGCTGGCGTTCAGTTTCGAAGGGCTGCTGATCGGATCGGTGATTTATTCGCTGCCCTTCATGGTGCAGCCGGCGCGCAATGCGTTTCAACTGATCGGCGATGGGCCGCTGGAGGCGGCGGCGACCTTGCGCGCCGCGCCGCTCGATGCATTTTTTTCGGTGGCTGTGCCGCTGGCGCGCGGCGGCATTCTGTCGGGCGCGATTCTCAGCTTTGCGCATACCATCGGCGAATTTGGCGTGGTGCTGATGATTGGCGGTAATATTCCGGGCGAAACCAAAACCCTTTCCATCGCCATTTTCGACTATGTCGAGACGATGCAATGGGGCGCGGCGCATATGCTGTCGGCGGGGATGCTGATATTTTCATTCGCCGTCATTCTGCTGACCATGCTGATCGCCAAACGCACCGGGAGCCCGCCGCCATGAGCGAAGTGGAAGCCCGCTTCAAAGGCGCGTTTGGCGATTTTTCGCTCGATGTCGCATTCACTGCGCCCGCCCGCGGCGTGACCGGCCTGTTCGGCCCGTCAGGCTGCGGCAAGACCACCATACTGCGCTGTATTGCCGGGCTGACAAAAGTGGCGGAGGGCTATTTGCGGGCCGATGGCGCGGTGTGGCAGGATGCGGACCAATTCCTGGCCCCGCACAAACGCGCCATTGGTTATGTGTTTCAGGAACCGCGGCTGTTTTCGCATCTTTCGGTTCTGGACAATCTGCACTATGGCTTGCGCCGCGCCAAAACGGGCACGATCGCGCTGGAGCCGGTCATTGATCTGATGGGCATCCGCGATCTGCTGCGCCGTTCGACCGTGAGCCTGTCGGGCGGCGAGCGCCAACGTATCGCCATTGGCCGCGCGCTGTTGTCGCAACCGCGCCTGCTGCTGATGGATGAACCGCTGTCGGCGCTCGACCGGCAGAGCAAAAATGAAATTCTGCCCTATCTCGAAAGCCTGCCCCGGGCGCTGTCGCTTCCCATCATCTATGTCTCGCATGATCTGGCGGAACTTGAACGCCTCGCCGATCATCTGGTGCTCATACGCGAAGGCCGGGTGCTGGCGGCCGGGCCGCTCACGCAATTGCTGACCGATCTGTCGCTGCCGCTGGCGCGCCTGCCTGAAGCCGCCGCTGTGCTGGACCTGACGGTGGAAAGCCACGATGCGCGTTATGACATGAGCCAATGCCGCATTGATGGTTTGCCGTTTTTTGTGCCGGGGCATCTGGGCCTGGCGGGAACCGTGCGGCGCGTGCGGGTGCGCGCGGGCGATGTCAGCCTGGCCATGCAGCAACCCGCCGGCAGCAGCGTTCTGAATGTCCTGCCCGCCCGCATCCTGTCGGCAGAAACCGCCAGCCCCAGCCAGATGCTGGTGCTGCTCGGCCTTGGCGCATCGGGTGAGGTGCGGCTGCTGTCCAGCATCACCCGCAAAAGCTGGGACGCGCTCGGCCTGCATCCCGGCCAGGCGCTGTTCGCCCAGATCAAGGGTATGGCGATGGCCGACAGGTGACGGGCGGCGGCGGGGCGGTTACGATGAATAGCTTTGCCAGTCATCAGAAATTCTCTGTTGAAATATATAATACTTAGTGCTATATTCCTAAGTGTTATACAAATGATGCGGGGGTTGGATGCGCGTCTTCAAGACCAAGCCATTTACCCGCTTTGCGAACCATGAAGAGATTACTGATACGGAATTGTGCGAAGCCATTCGTGGAGTGGAGAAGGGACTGCTTGACGCCGATTTGGGTGGCGGCGTGATCAAGCTGCGTCTTGCCCGGCCGGGTCAGGGCAAATCGGGTGGTTTGCGCAGCATCGTACTGTTCCGGCGTGAAGAAAAAGCGTTTTTCGTCTATGGTTTTGCCAAAAGCAGCCTGGGCAATATTAAACGGGATGAGCTGCAAGCTTTCCGCAAACTGGCGGCTTCCATGCTGGCGCTCAATGACAAGGCGCTTGCTGCGGCGATAAGGAATGGAACGATCATGGAGCTGGACTATGGCCAAGAAATATAAGAGTGGCGCACTGGCCGCTGTGCATGAGACGGCGCTCGGTCTGCATGATGCGGGCGCCATGGACAAGCAGACCATGAAGGCGTTCGATACAATGTGCCTGACGCCGGTCAAACCGCTGACGCCAGAACAGATCCGCCGGATACGCCACCGCGAAAAGGCCAGCCAGGCGGTATTTGCCCGCTATCTCAACGTCACCACCGGCCTGGTCAGCCAGTGGGAACGCGGCGAAAAACATCCACGCGGCGCCTCGCTCAAGCTGCTGACGCTGGTTGCTAAAAACGGGCTACAGGCGGTGGCGTAATGACTCACACGCCGCGCACCAGGCCGTGATATTGCGCGACCAGCGGGTCGGCCGTGAGCAGAATAATTTCTTCCACCGCCGACTGCGCCACAAGGATACGGTCGAACGGATCTTTGTGCAGCGGCGGCAAGGCTTCGATGGCGACGGCATGGGCGCTGGTGATGGGCAGTTCGATATAGCCGTGATCCAGCAGGCCGCGCCGCAGCAGACGCGGGTCAATGCGAAAGTCCGCCCGCCCGCGCCCATATTTGATGGCGACCTCCCAAATATTGGCGGCGCTGAACAGCAGATCGTTGGCTGGATTATCGAGATAGGCGCGCGCCGCGGCGGATAACTTTTTAGGTTGCCCAATTTGCCATATTAGCAGATGGGTATCCAGCAGCAGCTTCATTCCTCACCGTAGAACATCTGCTCGATCTCTTCGCGGAACATCTCGTCGAAATCATCCGGCACTTCGATTTGCCCTTCCATGAAACCTTGCCGCTGCAGCGGTTTGGCGGCTGGCACGTCGAGCGCGGTGACCTTCACCAGCGGCTTGCCGGCCTTGGCGATCACGAACGGCTCACCTTTGACTGCCGCTTCGATCAGCCGGGATAGATGGGTTTTGGCTTCATGGATGTTGACGGTTTTCATGGCAGGCCCCAATTAAACTAAGTTTGACTAGTCTAGTTAAAATATAAGATCAGGGCAATGATTAATCCGCCCCCATTGACTAGTATGTTCCTGTTATGTTCTTATTACTCCCCATTTGTTGCAGGGAGCAGGGAACGTGCGGCGGCCAACGCAGATCGAACGGTTATATCTGGATTTTGACGGCTTTTTCGCCTCGGTCGAGCAGCAGGCGCGCCCGCGCCTGCGCGGCAAACCGGTGGGGGTGACGCCGTTCGCCGAAGCGGAACATACCTGCGTCATTGCCTGTTCGCGCGAGGCCAAGCTGCGCGGCGTTAAAAATGTCATGAGCATCGCCGAGGCGCGGGCGCGCTGCCCCGAGATCATTCTGGTGCCGCAATCGCCCGATCTGTACCGCCGCGCCCATAATGCGCTGATCTCGGAAATTTCCGCGGTGCTTCCCATCGACGCGATCAAATCCATCGATGAGCTGACCTGCCGGGTCGAGGCCGCCGACCGCGCCGATCCGCAACGCCTGGGCCTGCGCATCAAACAGCGCCTGGCGGATAATATCGGGCCTTATATCAATTGCTCGATCGGTTTCGGGGCCAACCGGCAACTGGCGAAAATGGCCTGCAAGGCGGGCAAGCCGAACGGCAATATGGTCTGGCGGCCGGAAGATATGCCCGGCCCGCTGCTGGCGTTGCAGCTCGTCGATGTGCCCGGTATTGGCGGGCGCATGGCGCGCCGTCTGGCGCGCGCCGGCATTACCGACATGGCCGGGCTGCTGGCCACCCAGCCCAAACAGATGCGCAAACTATGGGGCAATGTCACCGGCGAGCGGCTATGGTATGCGCTGCATGGCTATGATCTGCAGGCGCAGCCTTCCAAACGCGGCATGTATGGCCATGGCCGGGTCTTGCCGCCGGGGCACCGCACGCTCGATCATGCCCGCGACGCCTCGCGCCTGCTGCTGGTCAAGGCGGCGCGGCGCATGCGGCGCGATGGCTGGAATGCGGATGGGCTGTGGCTGTGGCTGCAAATCCGCGACGGATCGTGGACGCGCGCGGCGCCATTACGGGCGGCGCAGGATGATCAGGCGGTGCTGCATGCGCTGGAGGGGCTGTGGGCCATGGCGCGCGCGCAATTGCCGCGCAATGAACGCATCATCCGGCTGGGGGTGACGCTGCTTGATCTGACCCCCGCCAATGAACGCCAGCTTGATCTGCTGCTGGATGATGACCGCATACGGCGGCGCTGGGAATGCGCGACGGCGGCCATTGACAGCCTGAACCGCAAGCATGGCCGCACGCTGGTCAGCCTTGGGGCCTGGACGCCGCCGCCCGGCGGCTATGCCGGCGGCAAGATCAGCTACACCCGTATTCCGTCTGCGGAGGATTTCTGGTGAACTGGAAAACCGATCTGAAGCTTTCCGATCTGGGCGCGGGCGAGCGCATCGAGGCGACATGCAAAAAATGCGGCCTCACACATTATGAACAGGCGGCGCACCTGCTGACCCGGCCTGATATGCAGCATCTCTATCTGGACGAGGCCGAGCGCCTGCTGCATTGCGCCAACCGGTTCTGCCGCGGCCCGGTGCGCATTGCGCTGATCCATGACGGCAAGACCGAAGGTTTTGTGGGCGGCATGGCCTGATCTGAGGCCGCCGGCTGCAATTTCAAGCCGGATTATCCTTCAGATTTTCCCATATGTCCGCAAACCCGCGATGCGTGTCGGCAAACAAGGTAATCAGTTGCGGATCAAAATGTTCCTTCGGGTCCAGACGGTCATCGCCGTTTAAAATGATATCCAGCGTTTCCTCATGGCTGAAGCCCTTTTTGTACGGGCGTTCGGAGCGCAACGCATCATAGATATCCGCGACCTGCACAATGCGCGCCGACAGGGGAATGTCCGTCCCCGCCAGTCCGGCGGGATAACCGGTGCCGGCCCATTTTTCATGATGGTTCAGGGCAATTTCCGCAGCCAGTTGCAGACGCGGGGAATCGCGCAAAATCTGATAGCCATAGGTGGTGTGCCGGTCCATTTCGGCGCGCTCAAGATCATCAAGGCGGCCCTTTTTCTTCAGCACAGCCTGATCAACGCTCATTTTTCCGACATCATGCAGTTGCGCGCTGTAATGGATCTCGTCACAAAACACCTTCGGCAGGCCCAGGTGCTGCGCAATGAAATAGCTATATTCATTGGTGCGGATAATGTGATTTCCGGTGCCTTCGTCATGAATTTCAGCCGCGCGCGCCAGCAGGCCGACAGACAGCAAAAATGCTTCTTCGGTTTGTTCCTGAAGATTGGCAATATGCATCCGTTGATCCGCCAACTGACGATTACGGTTCTGCAAAGTCAGGTTTTTCTGACGGATCTGATCCATCATGTCGGTGAGTTCGATGCTGGAACCCACAACACGCGCCACGGGCGCCACGATGGACGACATATGCGGATCAAATGGCACGGTTTCGCCTGACGGGCCAAGACGGTTGATCAGCTGCACGACGCCGATCACGCGATTGGTGTAATTTTTCAGCGGGAAACACAGCATCGAATGAGACGTGTAATGGCGCTGTTCATTGGCGGGGTCGAAGGAATAGGGCTTGTCAGCGCCAATGGCATAGACATCATCAATAACCACCGTCTCGCCGGTCATGGCCACAAACCCCGAGATGGTCTTGCTGCTTACCGGAACTTCAAAGCCGGCGGCGGACAGGCGGATGCGGTCATTTTGGGCGTTCATCGCCTGCAAGACGGCCCCCTTGCGCTTGCGCCGCAAAATAAAGATCGTACCGGCCTCCGCACCGGTCAGCATCCGCGATTTTTTCAGAACCTTCGCGAGAAGTTGCGGCAGCGACTGGCGTGGCTGCGATTCGACAAACTCCAGAAATTCCTGAGTAAGATTACGCTGATAATCCATTATGAGATGCCAAAAGATGCCGCCATAAACTAAGCTTGGTCATGATGTATAACATGGGATCATTTACCATAAGTGAACTTATATAGGACGTTTCCTGAAACAATCGAGGGGCCCGCCAACAAATATACGTGTTTGCGAAGACTGTTCTACCCCGGACACGTCAAATCCATTAGACAAACTATCCGATTTAAGCTCCAACATAAGTTTCAGATGATAAACATCTTATGTATCAGTAATTTAATGCTAGTCTAGATGTTCGTATGCATTATTAAAAACGGGGATTTGAAATGCGTAAATATTTGACCGCTGCTTTTGCGGCCGGAATATTTCTGGCGGCCAGCCTGATCCCGCCGGCCGCGGATGCGGCTAACCGGGTTATTCTCTCTGCCGGGGCCTTCACCAGCGGCTATTATCTGCTGGGCGGGGCCATCTGCGCGCAGGTGAACGCCGCCAGCGGCAGCGGCGGATTACGCTGCGCGGTTGAGACCAGCAAGGGCACCGTATCCAATCTCCTGGCCTTGCAGGCCGGTCAGGCGGACCTGGTTCTGGCCCAGTCGGACTGGCAATATCATGCCTATGCCGGCACTGTTAAACCCTTTACCGGCAACAAGGCCAATAAGGACATGCGGGCGCTGCTGTCGCTGACAGGATCGCCGCTGGTGGTGCTGGCGCCTGCTGCTTCCGGCATTGCCGGGGTGCAGGATCTGGCCGGGAAAAGCATTGATATCGGCAAGCCGGGCGCCGGGCGCCGGGCAGCCATGGATGATGTGCTGGCCGCCATGGGCTGGGATTTGGGAAAATTCAAACTGGCATCCGAACTGGGCGAAGATGCGGCCATCAAGGCGCTGTGCAATGGCAGCCTGGACGCCATCGCGCTGGCGGGGATGACGCCTGATCGCGATGTAAGCAAGGCCATGCGCAGTTGCGCGCTGAAAATTGTTCCGCTCACCGGGCCTGGCATAGACAAATTGCTGGCGGACAAGCCCTATTATTCCGCCGTGACAATTCCCAAAGGAAGTTACCCGGGCACTGGCGCCGATGTGCCCAGCATTGGCTTGCGGGTCATCCTGCTGGCGCGGGCTTCGCTAGCGGAAAAAGATGCTTACGCCATCGTCAAATCGGTGGCGGGCAATCTGGATGCGGTGCGCAAGCTGCACACAAGTTTCGCCAGCATTCAGCGCAAGGGCATGGACAAAGCGGGCATTGCGGCGCCGCTGCATGCCGGGGCCGCAAAATATTTCCGCGAAGCAAAATAAATGAAACGGGCCGGCCCGCTAGGCCCTATTTTGCGAATCAGACGGAACAGCCGCTGGCGGTTCCGTCTGATTCGGACAGGGTCTAAAGGTGATGGAATTTATTTGGCGGATTCTTCCTTGATATAGGCCAGCACATTGGCCAGATCCGAATCCTTCTTCAGACCGGCAAAGGCCATTTTGTTCTTGGGCACAAACCCCTTGGGATCGCGCAGATATTTTTCGATCGTCGCTTCGTCCCAGGTAAGCCCGGATGATTTCATCGCTTCGGAATAGTTAAAGCCTTCCGCCGTGCCTGCCGCGCGGCCAATGATGCCATGCAGATTTGGCCCGATCTTGTTGCCGTCCGCCGCCACGATGGAATGACAGGCCTGGCATTTCTTGAACACCTTGGCGCCTGCGGCCGCATCGCCGGGTTCCAGCGCCAGGGCCTGGCCCGCCAGCGCGCCAGAAAACGCCACCGCCAGCGCAACGCCGCGCGGGCCAAAATTACGAACTTTCATAGGATACTCCTGACTGATTGGATGATGCCGGGCCGGAAGGCCGGAATGATGAAACCTGATGACGCGAGATGATTTACAACCAGCGCCATACAAGCGCAAGCCTGCCGCATAATCGGGGCAAAAATACGGCGCTATTTGTTAAGGGCGTGCTAAAATCCATGGAAAATCCTGCGAATGAGGCATGGTTTCGATGGATCTGACCGAACTGATGAACAGCCTGCCCAAAGACAGGCTGAAAAAAATGCTCCGCGCCGGGCGCCAGGTGCTGGAATGCCAGCGCCTGCTGAACAAGACCGGGGCCAATGTGGTGGGCCAGGTGTTGGCGCATCAGGACACATTTTATCAATGGAACCATTATCCCAAGGGCGATGTCTATGACCGCGAAAGTTTCAGCCAATATTATTACCACGCGCATCGCGGCACCACGGGCGAGCATGGGCATTTTCATACTTTCATGCGCGCGGGCGGCATAGGCGCGGGGGTTGAACCCGCGCCGTACAAAGGCGAATGGCAGCGCCCGATGGACAAGGACGCCATCGCCCATATTATCTGCATCAGCATGGATGCGAACGGTGTACCCACGGCGCTGTTCGGCGTCAACCGCTGGGTTACCGGCGAAACCTTTTATGCGGCGCGTGATGTCATCAAACTGATCGACCGGTACCGGATCGATCACACCTTTCCCTGCCTCGCGGTCAATATGTGGATGGGCGCGATGCTGCATTTGTTCTATCCGCAGATCTGCGTGCTGCTCTATCAGCGCGACGCGGCCATCGCGCTGCGGCAGAAAGAATATCCGGACAAGGATATTTATGAAGACCGGGCGCTGGAGATCACCTCGTTCCTGCCCATCTCCATTGAGGGCCAGCTCGCCGCGATGGATAAGGTGCTGGCGTGAGGGCAGCCAGAAGGCGGAAAGATGATAGCGCCACAGGCCGTCTTTGAGGGCGCTTCGCCGGCATCAAATGTCAGCCCTGATATAACGCGCCCTGTATTATTCGGCGGCGGCTTTTGCGGATTTACGTTGCAGGCGCTGCAACTGTTCCCAGCCCAGATAGCCGGTGAAGGCTGTGTCGTTGAAATACAGCACCGGCCCGTCGCAGATGAACAGATAAACGGTATCTTCGAGCGCGGTGGTCGCGCCATGCACCATGCCGTTCGGCTCATAAGTATAGTCGCCGGTTTCCAGCGTGCCGTCGCGCACCTGTAATTTGCCGGAAAGAATGAAGGCGTGCGCGGCCGAAAGATGCTTGTGCGGCGGCGCCACATAGCCCTTTTTCCACTTCAGCAACACGGCCCAGCGCCCGGTTTCCGGTCCAGTCCACAGCACCTTCATCCAGGCCATGCCCGGATCGGTCTCGATCCATTCCATCTGCGACGAACGCGACAGACTGTCCATCAGTTCTGAATTTACCGGTCTGATATCCTGTGGCAGCGGCATGATGTTTCTCCCTGGGTTGTTCGCAGCCCAAGGCTAGCGCTGAAAGGCGGTGCAAGGCCAGTGGATTTTTGATCTGCCGGTCTGCCGGGCCGGCGCGATTCGCAAACAAAAACGGCGGCCCCCAGTTTCTTGGCGGGCCGCCGTTTCAAAACACTATGTGTGAGGATTAGGCCTTGCGGCGTTTGCCGAAATAGCCCAGACCCATAATGCCCGCGCCAAGCAAAGTCAGCGATGCGGGTTCGGGTATGCCATAGGTTTCGATCAGGGCCACCGAGGTGTCAAAATCAACCGTGTTGGTGACATTGGCACCCAAAACAATGCTATTAACATCGGTGAAGTCGATCCCGGAGAAGAGCGAAAATGACAGAAAATAATCCGTCGCAGCCGAGATTACGCCCACATTTTCGAAGAAATGGGTGAAGGTGCTGTCGCCGTCGGTGACGCTCAGACTCCAGTCCACCCCATCATCCGCCGACAGAATGACCACACGGAAACTGTCGGAACTGCCGCCTTCGGTCAGATCAGCGCTGCCAAGGCCCGCGCCCGCCAGACCGTTCCAGGTAATATAGGTGTTTGAACGCACACCCGTATCCTGGCTGTGGCTGAAGGCGCCGTCAATAACCGCCGCATCCATACTGGCGGCCCGGCTGCTACCCGGCGATCCGATCAGAGTCGTTTTAATATCGCGATTACCACCGATAATACTGGCATGCGGGCCGGCGTCAGTGACCTGCAAGCCGCCAGCATTATCCAGCAGCGTGACCGAAGGATCAAGGCCACCGGGATGGGCTTCGGGTCCCACAATCCGTATGCCTTGCGGCGCATCAATGAAATCGTCGATTATGATGGCATTTGCGGCGCCTGTCATTGTTATGGCGCCTACCGCCAGGGCGGCGCAACCCAATAAAAGATTCTTAACCATGAGCTATCCCTTTAAAAATTCAATCCAAACCCGGAGCTGCGATAAAGCTCGCTGGAACCGGCATCCATATTCCCAACCATTTTTATAAATAATTTTTTTAGTGGGTCCTTACTAGCTCAGATTTTCGGATAGTGCAAGGGACATATTAACAAATTATTTAGAAATGGCTGTGACTGGGCCGGGTTTTCCCGGTCCAGTCACAAATATTCGAATATTTTAAAGCGGTTAGCGGCCTGATGGCGCCAGCCATTCCTATGTCATTGCAACTCGCGAAGCGAAGAGGCAATCCAGAAACCATCAAGCTATTGCATGATTCTGGATTGCCCTGACTGCGCTTCGCAACAACGAAGCAGGCGGCCCTTACGCTGTTTTGCGGCGGCGTTTGATGGCGCCCAGACCCATGATGCCCGCGCCAAGCAAAGTCAGCGAGGCGGGTTCGGGTATGCCATAAGTTTCGATCAGGGCCACCGAGGTGTCAAAATCAACCGTGCTGGTGACATTGGCGCCGAAAACGATGCTTTCAACATCGGTGAAGTCGATCCCGGAGAAGAGCGAAAATGACAGAAAATAATCCGTCGCACCAGCAATTACGCCCACATTTTCGAAGAAATGGGTGAAGGTGCTGTCGCCGTCGGTGACGCTCAGACTCCAGTCCACCCCATCATCCGCCGACAGAATGACCAAACGGAACCTGTCGGAACTGCCGGCTTCGGTCAGATCAACGCTGCCAAGGCCCGCGCCCGCCAGACCGTTCCAGGTAATATAGCTGTTCGAGCGCACACCCGTATCCTGGCTGTGGCTGAAGGCACCATCAACAAGGGCCGCATCCGATTTGGTGGCCCGGCTGCTACCCGGCGATCCGATCAGAGTCGTCGTAATGTCGCGATAACCACCGATAATGCTGGCATGCGGGCCTGCGGATGTGGGCACAAGGCCGCCGTCATTATCCAGCAGCGTGACCGCAGGATCGCTACCGCCGGGATTGGCTTCGGGTCCCGCAATCTCAATGTTCTGCGGCGCATCAATGAAATCGTCGATGATCAGCGCGTTGGCGCCAGTGGCGATCGCCGTGGCCATAACCGAACCAAGCAGTATTTGTTTAAACATATCCATCTCCTTGTAAATCTGACTGGCACAACGCCACATCAATCGCACTACATTTAAGAGGAACTTCTTCATTCCCCCGATTACTTCCGTTCCCAACCAGTATTCAGTTAGTATAATTAGAATATTATTAATCAAATCTTATGATAATCTATGAATAATATCACGAAAATTTATTTTCGAATATTATCTATAGTCATCATTTCCTAGTTTGCACTTAACAGGAGCTGTTTTGATTAACAAATATTCCGGCCTCGTCGCTGCTTGAGCGGAATAAAGCATGGGATCCGGCATTCTGTCTGTGACGGCCATCACAGTTTTTTAAGAATCATTATTGTTTGAGTGATAAATCCTCCCCAGCCGCCCGGCGCCATTGCTCAAGGGATGGCGCGGCCCGTTAATCGCGGACTTTTCCCCTGCTGACGCGCATTCAGGGGGGAAAAAAGTGATAAAAAAGGGGGGCGCTATGACGCCCCCGGTTTCACGGACAGGCGGTAAAAAAAGCGGGTTTAAAAGGGGACGTTTAAAAGGGACTTAAAAGGGGACGCTACCCTTTTTATTTGCATTAAATGCTTCACCGCCTTAGGCTTGCCTATGCCCCGTCTTGCCAGAACCGTCATCGCCAATATTCCCTACCATGTCACACAGCGCGGCAATCGCCGCGAGAATGTGTTTTTCACCGATGACGGCAGACGAACCTATCTGACCTGGTTAAGTCAGTATGCGGAACAACATCATGTGGACATTCTGGCTTACTGTTTGATGCCGAACCATGTGCATCTGGTCGCGGTTCCGGCCACGCAGGACGGATTGCAACTGCTGCTGAAGCCATTGCACATGCGCCACGCCCAGCGCGTCAACCGCCTGCAGGGCTGGCACGGGCATGTCTGGCAGGGGCGATATTTTTCCTCGGCGCTTGACGAGGAATATCTGTGGGCCGCCATCGGCTATGTGGAGCGCAATCCGGTGCGCGCCCGGCTGGTGCGAAAGGCCGAGAGCTATGCCTGGTCGAGCGCCGCCGGGCATTGCGGCCTCCGCGATGACCCGGTATTGACCACGCGCAAATACTGGCGCAAGCAGTTTGAGGCGCGTGATAACTGGTCCGCCTGGCTGGCGGAAAAGGACGCGCCTGAAAGGCTGGAGATAATACGCCGCAATACGGACAAGGGGCTGCCCTGCGGCGCGGACGCTTTCCTGCGCAAAATGGAAAAAATAGCAGGCCGGCCACTGTCATACAGGCCGCAAGGCCGGCCGCAGAAAGCACAGGAAAAAGCGTAGCGTCCGTTTTCCCACACCCGATATGGATGTCAATTACATGCTCTGCGCCCAAAAGCCGGGTTAGGCGCGGAAGGGGTTGGCGATGCGCAGCCGCCCCTCGAGCAGGGCGCCATCCTGCATATCTTCCGACCACAGAGTATCGCTCGAGGTCTGCAACGCCGCAGCAACAATCATCGCGTCATAGATGGAAAGAGTGTACCGCTCGGCCAGGGCAAGACCGCTTTCATGGGTTTCAATGGTAACAGGCGCGACACGCAGCAGCCCGCGCACCAGCGACAGAAATCCGTAGGTTTCATCCCAGGACATCAGCATCTTGCGCCGCGCCACATTGGCGATTTCATTGAGAACCTGCACGCTGATCACACCGCCTGTGGCGAGCAGGCTTTCCGCCCGGTCGGCCTTTGCCTTATCGGACGAGGCGAGATACAAAAGAATGTTGGTGTCAAAAAAACTACCGGGCATTCGCCTCATCCCGGTCGAACCGGAAATCGGCGGGAAGGCGGCCCCGGAAGGTGCGCAGGCGGCTCAGCAGCTCCTGAGTACCGGGCTTGCGCGACACGCCAAAGGTGCGGGCGTCGGCGACATGGATTTCAATATCATCACCTTCTTTCAACCCCAACACCTCGACCACCGCCGCAGGCAGCCGCACCGCCAGACTATTGCCCCATTTCGCCACCTGCATCACAGCCTCCATGGATATATGTCCGCATAAATGTATATCATTGCGGGAATAATGTCAATGGACGCATGGTCTTGATCCCCCTTGCTTCAACTGAGCAAGGATAATCATAATCACAGCTCTAAAATCAGGAGTATTTCAGCAGCCCGCTAGTTGTAATACTTACCGAGATGGATAGTGAGATGAGCGGGAGTTCAGAGGAATATATAAATTACTATTCGCGCGAAAAGTACTTTTTCGAAAAGGTGGGGCCGCGCTTCAGAAAATCCGGCCACATCGATCCAACCGACTTCTACTTGATCCTTATCTGAAAAGCCAACCGCGCCAAGACGCGTCATAGGGATCGGCTGGCGGGGCTGGCGGGGCTGGCGAAGAAACCAGGCAATTTCTCGGCGGCGGTCAAGGAGATCGCGGCAGCCCCGGTTTCACAGTCAGTTGGCCGCCCGGGATCCCGGGATAAAGTGCTGGCCTAAAACAGTAGACGGGTTAATCTAGGAAACAGTGAAATCAAGGATGTTGCCCATGCCCGTCTTGCCCAATTCGCTTGAAGCCCGTGATGTCGCCAGCGTGCTGCATCCCTATACCAATATGGCCAGCTTTGCGCAGGCCGGACCGTTTCTGATTGACCGGGGCGAAGGCGTCTATGTGTTTGACCGCGACGGCAAGGGCTATATCGAAGGCATGGCGGGCCTGTGGTGCACCGCGCTCGGTTTCAACAATCAGGAACTGATCGAGGCGGCCACGGCGCAGATGCAAAAGCTGCCTTTTTATCATGTGTTCGGCGGCAAGGGGCATGAGAGCGCCATTCTGCTGGCCGAAAAGCTGAAAGCCATGATGCCGTTCAAGGCCGGTAAGGTGTCGTTCTGCGGCTCGGGTTCCGAGGCCAATGACACGCAGGTCAAGCTGGTCTGGTATTACAACAACATTATGGGCCGCCCGAAAAAGAAAAAAATCATCAGCCGCATCAAGGCCTATCACGGCGTTACCGTGGCGACCGCCAGCCTGACCGGCCTGCCGCATCTGCACGCCGACTGGGATCTGCCCATTGCCAATATTCTGCATACGGATTGCCCGCATTATTACCGCTTTGCGCAACCGGGCGAAACCGAGGACGAATTCACCACCCGCCTGGCCGCAAATCTGGATGCCATGATCCAGCGCGAAGGCCCGGACACCATTGCCGCCTTCATTGCCGAACCCATTATGGGGGCGGCTGGCGTGCTGGTTCCGCCCGCCGGTTATTTTGCGAAAATCCAGGCGGTGCTGGACAAATATGACATTCTATTCATCGATGATGAGGTCATCACCGGCTTTGCGCGCACCGGCAATATGTTCGGCGCGGAAACATTCGGCCTTCGCCCCCATGCCATGTCGCTCGCCAAGGCGCTGTCGTCCGCCTATGTGCCGATTGGCGCGGTGATCCTGCCGGAATTTATGGACGAGGCCATCGCCGAAGGCAGCCGCCGTAATGGCAATTTCGGGCATGGCTTTACTTATACCGGGCATCCGCTGGGCTGTGCGGTGGCGCTGAAAACGCTGGAACTGTATGAACGCATGGATATTGTAAACCGGGTGCGCCAGATCATGCCGCTGTTTCAAAAGCGGCTGAAGGCGCTTGCCGGGCATCCGCTGGTGGGCGAAACCCGCGGCGCCGGGCTGATTGGCGCGCTGGAACTGGTGGCGGATAAATCCACCAAACGCGCCTTCAAGCCCGCACAGGCTATCGGCCTGATGGGACAGAAATGGGCGCAGGCCAATGGGCTGATCGTGCGCGCCATCGGCGATAGTCTTGCTTTATGTCCGCCGCTGATCATCAGCAGCGAAGAAATTGATCTGATGTTCGACCGGCTGGAGCGCGGGCTGAACGAAACCGAAGGACAGATTACGCGCGAGGGATTGCGCAACGCATAAAAATAAACAACAGGCAACATCCTCCTGCGCCAAGGCTTCGGAGGACTAACGGGGGAGGCGCTGGTGAAAACGCTGAAAATTGGGAATACGACCGTGGATACGGTTCTGGAATGGTCGGGCAATCTGTTTGATGTCGGGGCCTTCTGGCCCGGCCGTTCCTGGGACGCCATCGAGGCCGAGCGCGACTGGATGGAGCCCTATTTCCTGGCGCCGAAGGACAAGGGAAAGCCCGGCCTTCTCGCCGCCAGCATCCACACTTATGTGATCCGCACCCCCAAACACACCATTCTGGTGGACACCTGCAATGGCAATCACAAAAAGCGTGACGGCATTCCGGCCTTTAATATGCTGAACACGGATTATCTGGAAAAAATGGCGGCGCTGGGCGTTAAACCCGAGCAGGTGGATTATGTCATGTGCACGCATCTGCATCTGGATCATGTCGGCTGGAACACCAAAATTGAGAATGGCCGCTGGGTGCCGACCTTCCCCAGGGCGCGCTATATTTTCGCCAAAACCGAATATGATCACTGGCTGAACAACAAGGACGGCCACGCCATGGACGGCTCGTTCGAGGACAGCGTGCTGCCGGTGGTCGAGGCCGGGCGCGCCGATCTGGTGAAGAATGATTTTGCGATTGATGATTCGATCTGGCTGGAGCCCGCGCCCGGCCACACGCCGGGTTCGGTGTGCATCAATCTGGCCAATGGCGGGCAAAGCGCGCTGTTCACCGGCGACTGTTTTCACCATCCGATCCAGGTCGCCAATCCGGACTGGAGCACGTCTTTCTGTTCCGACATGGCGGGTTCGGCCACTGCGCGCCGCAAGATCATCGACAAGATCTGCGACACGGACACCTATATTCTGGCGGCGCATTTCATGGACCCGACCGCCGCGCATATTGTGCGCAACAAGGACCGCTGGAAACTGAAAATATAATCATAGGGGGGCGCGAAATGGCGATGAGAACGCTGAACATCGGCAATGTGACCGTGGACCGGGTGCAGGATTGGTGGGGGCCGGTGTTCCATGTGCCGGACACCTGGCCCGGCAGCAGCTGGGAGCAGGTGGAGGCCGAGCGCGACTGGCTGGCGCCGCATTTCATCTATCCCAAAGGCCAGGGCAAGGACGGCGTGCTGGATGTCAGCCTGCATACCTATGTGATCCGCACCCCGCATTTCAATGTGCTGGTGGACACCTGTGTCGGCAATGACCGCAAGCGCGCCGCCATTCCCGAATGGAATATGATGCATACGGACTATCTGGCGAAAATTGCGGCGCTGGGCCTGCAACCCGAAGATATTCATTATGTGATGTGCACGCATCTGCATTTCGACCATGTGGGCTGGAACACCAAATTGCTGGATGGCCGCTGGGTTCCCACCTTTCCCAATGCGCGCTATATTTTCCACAAGACTGAATATGATTACTGGCGCGATCATCAGGATCATTTCGCCATGGATAACAGCTTCGCCGACAGCATTCTGCCCATCATTGAGGCCAATCGCGCCGATCTGGTAAAGGGCGATTTCGCCATCGATGACACGATCTGGCTGGAGCCCAGCCCCGGCCATTCGCCCGGCCATGTCTGCATCAATCTGAAAAGCGGCCGGGACAGCGCGCTGTTCACCGGCGACGCGTTCCATCACCCGGTGCAGGTCGCCTATCCCGAATGGGGTATTTTCGCCGACACCGATCCGGCCGGTTCAACCGCGTCGCGGCGCAAGATCATCGACAAGATCTGCGACACGGACACCTATATTCTGGCGGCGCATTTCATGGATCCGACCATTGCGCGTGTGGTGCGCAACAGGGACCGCTGGAAATTGAAAGTATAAGGGGCCGTTCAACCCCCCCATGCTTTATGCCGCCCGGCCCGCGTCCCGCCGCCGCGCCAGCCAGATAATGACGGCGGAGGTTACGAACATCATGCCGCCATACACGGCCGGGGTCAGAATAAGCCCCGGTTCTTTCAGTAATGTTCCGCCGATCATATAGGCGGTGGTGACATTCTGCACCCCGATCTCGATCACCACCGTCATGGTGCGCATGGTATCGAGCCGCGCCACGGCGCAGGCGGCATATCCAGCGGCGCTGGCGCTGATCAATAATAATATGACGGCGGCAAAGGCATATTGCAGATCAACCGGCTCCAGACCATTGCCGATCATCACGCTCGCCAGCAGAATAAAGCCAAACAATATCATCGCCAGAATACGGAAATATTTTTCCACCCGATCCGCCAGCGCGGGGAAAAAATATTTCACCATCATTCCGGAAAATAGCGGCAGCAGGATAAAGCCGCCAAGCCGTGACACCGTATCGAGAAAGCCAAGATGGACGGTGGCGCTCATTCCCGCAAAATGCGCCAGGCCGAAATTAACAATGACGGGAATGGTGAAAACGGTAATGACGCTGCTGATGGCGGTCAGGCTGACGGCGAGCGCCACATCCCCGCGCCCGGCATAGACAACGGCATTGGACGTAACGCCGCCCGGGCAGGCGGACAGGATCACCAGCCCGCCCGCCACCATGGGCGGAAATTCAAACAGGGTCAGAACTGCGAATGCGGCCAGCGGCAATAAAATCGCATGTCCCAGAATGCCCACCACCGCCGGGCGCGGCGTGCGCAACACACGGGTGAAATCGGCCCCGGTCAGCGACAGGCCAAGACCGAACATCATAATCATCAGAATAATGGGAAGCACGATCTGCGTGCCGAACATCAGTGGCGTCATTACTCCATCCCCGCAAAATTGCTTTAGAAAGATGATTGTGATAGGCTGCCGCTTCACCGGAGTCAGGCGTCAACTCAATAAAACAATGAGGGCGTTGAACATGCAAGCCAAACCCTTCAAACCGTTACAGTTTGGCGCCATCAGCCTTGATCGCTGTGTTGAGCATGAGGGTGATTTCTTCCCGCCCGCCAGAATGTTTCCGCTCTCGACGCCGGAAGCGGTGGATGGGGAACGCGGCTGGATGGAGCCGCATTTTATCAAACCAAAATCCGAAGGCGGCCGGATGCAGGCGGGGCTGTTCGCCTATGTCATCCGCACCGGGCGGCATGTGATTCTGGTGGATACCTGTGTCGGCAATGACAAACCGCGCGCTTTCTCACCTGCCTGGAATATGAAATCAACCCCCTGGCTGGATGATCTGCGCGCCATGGGCGTTGCGCCCGAATCCGTCACGCATGTACTGTGCACACATCTGCATGTCGATCATGTCGGCTGGAACACGCGGCTGGAGAATGGCCGTTGGGTGCCGACATTTCCCAATGCGCGCTATATATTTCACAAGCTGGAATATGAACATTGGCAGCGCGAACAGGATGCGGTGGGCATAGACGGCTGCTTCGAAGACAGCATTCTGCCGGTGGTCGAGGCGGGCAAGGCCGATCTGGTCAAAAGCGATTTCGCCATTGACGATCATGTATGGCTGGAACCCAGCCCCGGCCACACGCCCGGTCATATCTGCATCAATCTGCAGGGCGGCGGCAAAAGCGCGCTGTTCACCGGCGATTCTTTTCATCATCCAATTCAGGTCGCCTATCCGGAATGGTCCAGCTTCGCCTGCACCGATCCGGCGCAATCGGCGGCCACCCGGCGCAAGATTGTCGCGCGCCTGTGTGATACAGATACCTATATGCTGGGCGCGCATTTCGCCGCACCCACTGCCGGCCGGGTGCGCGCCAATGGCGCGCGATGGAAACTGGAAGTCTAACAGGAGAACGTCATGCAACTGATGATCAATGGGCAAAGCCGTGAAGTGGATGTCGAAGCGGAGATGCCGCTGCTATGGGTGCTGCGCGATGTTCTGAACCTGACCGGCACAAAATTCGGCTGCGGGGTTTCTGCCTGCGGCGCCTGCACGGTGCTGGTGAATGGGGTGGCGACCCGATCCTGCGTGACACCGGCAGCCGATGTTGCGGGGGCCAGTATTACCACCATCGAAGCCGATCCGCTGCCAGGCGCTCTGCTGGGCAGGGTGCAACAGGCCTGGATTGCGCATCAGGTGCCGCAATGCGGCTATTGCCAGTCCGGACAGATCATGGCGGCAGTGGCGCTATTGTCGACTAATCCCGCGCCAACGGATGCAGATATTGACTCGGCCATGAGCAATATCTGCCGTTGCGGAACCTATGGGCGGGTACGTGCCGCCATTCATTCACTGACCAATGTTTAGGAGGCCGTAATGGTGCAGATTTCACGGCGTAAATTTATGGTTGGTACCGCCCTTGCGGGCGGGGGTATTTTACTGGGCTATGCCCTCGCGCCCTTCTCGACGCTGGACCGCGCGCGCCAGCTTGCCGGTGACGATGCGGCAATGCTGCGGACTTGGGTGAAGATCATGCCGGATAACCGGGTGACCGTGATTGTGCCGCATTCGGAAATGGGCCAGGGAGTGCTGACCGCGATGGGCATGATGCTGGCCGAAGAGCTGGATGCCGACTGGACGCTGGTCAGCCTGGAACAGGCACCCGCGGATATGGCCTTTGCCAATGGCGCGCTGGCGAAGGGCTATTTGAGCGATGGCGTTTCTGTTCCAAAATTTCTGTCGGGGGTGACGGATTTTGCGGGCCGCAAGGTGGCTGAGTTCATGAATCTGCAAGTAACCGGCGGCAGCACGGCGGTGCGTTTTACCGGAATAGCGGGCATGCGCCCGGCGGGCGCTGCGGCGCGCTGGATGCTGATCCAGGCGGCGGCGAAGGAATGGGGCGCGCCCGCCGATGAGATCACCACTGCGGACAGCAAATTGCTGCACGCCGCCAGCGGCAAAAGCGCCACCTATGGCGAAATGGCCACAAAGGCGTTGGCTTTCGATCCGCCCGGCGATCTGCCGCTGAAAGACCCGAAGCAGCACAAGATCGTTGGCACCGCAAAACAGCGCTACGACATTCCGGCCAAGGTGAACGGATCGGCAATCTATGGCGTGGATATGCGTCTGCCGGGCATGATGTTTGCCGCCATCAAGGCCTGTCCTGTATTCGGCGGCAAACTGAAAAGCTTTGACGCCGGGACCGTTACCGCGATGCGCGGCGTTAAATCCGTACACAGAGTAGGCGATAATGCGGTGGCCGTCATTGCCGACAACAGCTGGCGGGCGCATCAGGCATTGTCGGCCCTGCCCATCACATGGGATGAAGGCGCCAATGCCGGGCATAGTTCGGCCACGATTCTGGCGGGAATGCAGGCGGCGCTGGATAAGGGTGACCTGGACAGCGATTATGATTTTGGCAATGCGGCGACCGCGGAAAAATCCGCGGCAAAAGTGATAGAGGCCAGCTATGCGGTGCCCTATCTGGCGCATGCGACGATGGAGCCGGTGAATTGCACCGCGCATTTTTCCGGCGGCGGCTTAACGGTATGGGGCGGCTTTCAGGATGGGCTGGGCGCGCGGGCGCGGGCGGCCACTGTGGCTGGCCTGCCAATTAAAAATGTCACGCTCAATCACACCATGATGGGCGGCGGCTTTGGGCGGCGCGGATCAACGCTGAACTATCTCGATCAGGCGGTGCTGCTGGCGAAGCAGGTTGATTTCCCCGTCAATCTGATCTGGTCGCGCGAAGAAGACCTGGCCCAGGATAATTACCGTAACGCTTCGGTGGCGAAAATGCGCGCCGGGCTGGACGCCAATGGCCGCCCGGTATCCTGGCAGCAGGATTATACCGAAAAGCGCGATCCGGAAGACGCCACCTGGATTCCTTACGCCATTGCTGACCGGCGCGTGCGCTCGGTCAGCGGCACGGATCCGATTCCCTTCGGCCCCTGGCGCAGCGTGGCGCACACCCAGCATGGCTTTTTCATCGAAAGTTTCATGGATGAACTGGCCCATGCGGCGGGGCGCGATCCGTTCGAGTTTCGCCGCGATCTGCTGGCGGATGCGCCCGATCAAAAAGCCGTGCTCGAAGCTGCAGCACTTATGTCGGGCTGGGGAACGCCGCTGGCGCTGGGCCGCGCGCGCGGCATTGCGCTGCGCCAGTCGTTCGGCACCATCGTCGCCCAGGTGGCCGAGGTTTCCGTCAGTCAGGAAGGCCAGGCGCGTGTGCACAAGGTCTGGTGCGCCGTCGATCCGGGCGAGGTCATCAATCCCGACACCTTTGTGGCGCAGATGGAAAGCGGCATCATCTATGGCCTGACGGCGGCGCTCTATGGCGAAATTAGCATCGCCAATGGCCGCGTAGTGGAACAGAATTTTCCCGATTATGAAATGATTCGTCAGGCGGATGCGCCGGCGATCGAGGTTAAACTGATGCCGTCGGGGCGTCCCACCGGGGGTGCTGGCGAACCGGGCACGCCGCCCATCGCCGCCGCCGTCGGCAATGCGATATTCAGCCTGACCAAACAGCGGGTGCGTTCGCTGCCGTTACGCAAACACGATCTGCGCGGCGGTGTGGAACAGGCGCAGCTTTAGCGCGATTTGTGATCAGGATGAAATATAACCAACACTGTCATTGCTGTAAGAGTTAGGTAATTCGCTGACAGGATTGTGAAGTTAATGGATTTAAAAACGCTGTCACCCCGGATTTATTCCGGGGTCCAGGGTTCCAAACTGAGGCCCTTGCGTGTGGCTCCTGGACCCCGGAATAAATCCGGGGTGACACCCTATTGTTCGACACGGGGACCGCTTCAATATGATAACAAGTTGCTCTAAATGCACCTGCTCTTTGATCTCGACGGCACATTGACCGACCCGAAGCCGGGCATTCTGACCTGTATAAAATATGCGCTGACGCATCTGGATGCGCCTATACCGCCGGACGATGAATTGGTGGGCTATATCGGGCCGCCCTTGCAGCAAAGTATGGCCAGTCTGTTGCGTACAGACAATGCGGCGCGCGTGGCTGAGGCTGTTGCATTGTACCGGGAGCGTTACGCAACAACCGGCCTGTATGAAAATGAAGTTAATCCGGGGATTGTCCCGGCGCTGCGGCATTTGCGGGCGCAGGCGGATTCCATCCATGTCGCCACGTCAAAGCCCGCCATCTATGCGCGGCGCATAATGGATCATTTTGGCCTGTCTGAATTTTTCGATGGCGTCTATGGCAGTGAATTGGATGGCGTGCGCAGCGACAAAACCGAATTGATTGCCTATCTGTTGGAACGCGAAAAAATTCCATCCGGCTTGTCAACCATGATTGGTGACCGCAGCCATGACGTCATTGGCGCGCGTGGCAATGGCGTGCGGCCATTGGGTGTGCTCTGGGGCTATGGCTCGCGCGAAGAGCTTATCATGGCGGGCGCGGATGGGGTGTGCGATGCGCCTGAAATGCTACATTCACTGCTGTGATCTGGTAAACTGGTTCTGCTTCAACATGCAGCCTGGTTGCGGCTGCGATAAGGGAAAACGTCGATGACCAAACCCGATCCACGGCCCTATAGCCAATATGTGAATATGCAGGAAGGCTGGATTGACCGGCGCATTTTCCATGACCGCGACATTTATGAGGCCGAGCTGGAACAGATTTTCGCGCGCTGCTGGCTGTTTGTCGCGCATGAATCGCAAATCCCTGCGGCGGGGGATTTTCTGACCACCTATATGGGCGAGGATGCGGTCATCGTGTCGCGGCGCAAGGATGGCGGCATCGGCGTGTTTCTCAACAGCTGCCCGCATCGCGGCAACCGGGTGTGCTTTGCCGATGCCGGCAATGCGCGGCAATTTGTATGTAATTATCATGGCTGGTCGTTTGGCAATGACGGTTCGCTGCTGGGCATGCATGAGGAATATGTTTACAAGGAAGACCCGGCGTTTGATAAATCCAAACACGGTCTGGTGAATGCGCGGGTCGAGGTCTGGAAGGGGCTTGTGTTCGCCACTTTTGCCGATGATGCGCCCGGCCTGAAGGATTATCTCGGCGCCTTCGCCTGGTATCTTGACATGATGCTGGATACGGATGAGGGCGGCACCGAATTTGTGCCGGGCGGCGTGCGCAATATTGTGAACTGCAACTGGAAATTCCCGGCGGAAAATTTTCATGGCGACGCCTATCATGTGGGCTGGACGCATATGGCGGGCTCCATCGCTTATGGCGGCGCGCCGTTCAAGGCGGATCAGAACGCCTCGTTCCAGATGACGGCGCAGGGCCATGGCTGGGAGTCCGGCTATGACGGCGCCGATATGCGCGGGCTGGGCAGCCAGGCGATTGCGCGCTATGTGACGCAGCAACGTCCGGCGATTGAGCGCCGCCTGGGACCGGAGCGCGCCAAGATGATTGGCGCCATTGCATCAGTCAGCATGTTTCCCAATTTCTCGTTTCTGCCCGGCATCAATACGTTTCGTGTGTGGCAGCCTAAAGGGCCGGACAAGACCGAAATCTGGGCCTGGGCGCTGGTCAATAAAAATGCGCCGGACGAGGTGAAGCAGGATATCCGCCGTTTCGCCATGCGCTCCTTTTCGCCCAGCGGCATGCTGGAAATGGACGATGGCGAAAATTGGGAAAGCGCCACCCGCGCCAATAAGGGCGTGGTCACGCGCCGCCAGAAACTGTTTTACGGCATGAACCGGCTGGCCGCCAATGGCCCGCCCAATTATCCGGGCCGGGTGCGCCAGGGCCAAATGGGAGATAATAACCAGATGGCCATGTATCAGCGCTGGGCCGATCTGATGGACGCGAAATGCTGGGCCGATGTGCCCAACCGCGATACGCAAAAGGCGGCGGAGTAAGCGCATGGCCACGCCAAGTATTGAGCTGATCCACGAGGTCGAACAGTTTTTGTATCGCGAGGCGCGCCTGCTGGACGCCGAGCAATTCGAGGCGTGGCTGGAAATGCTGACCGAGGACATACATTACTGGATGCCGTCGATTCAGAACCGCTACCGCCGCGACAAGTCGCCGGCATACACGCAAAACAGCATGGCGCTGTTTGATGAAGACATGAAAAGCCTGCAATTGCGCATCAAGCGCTTCAACACCGGCGTCGCCTGGCCTGAAGACCCGCCCACGCGCCATTGTCATGTGATCACCAATATCGAGGTGGCGTTAACCGATAAGCCTGATGAGTACCGCGTTTATTCCGCCTTCGTAAACCATCGCAGCCGCACCGAACAAGATGAAGATATGCTGATTGGGCGGCGCGAAGACATATTGCGCCGGACCGATGGCGCGCTCAAACTGGCGCGCCGCAAGATCATCACGACACAGAGCACCATTCTGTCAAAAAATCTGAGCGTGTTTCTTTAGACCCTGTCCGGAACGCTGCTATGCCTTGGTCTGGCTTTGGCCGCGTTTCCGGATTTCGCCACGGCGTTGTTCGATGGCGTCTGCACTTACCGCTTTGGCGGTGGCGCGGAACACGCGCTGTTCGGTTTCCAGCGCAGTCTTGAAATCCTGCCCGAAACCTTCATCAATCAATTGCTTATAGGCGATCAGATTTTCGGGAATAGCCGACAGCATGTCCTGGGCAAGCTGGCGCGCCGCAGGCATCAATGCTTCGGGCGCTACAACCCGGTTCACCAGGCCCCAGGCTGCGGCCTGTTCCGCAGACAGAAAATTTCCGGTTAGCGACACTTCCTTGGCCCGCGAAATGCCGATGGCACGCGACAGTTTCTGGCTCAGCCCCCAGCCCGGCATCACCCCCACACGCACATGGGTGTCGGCAAATCGCGCCGCACTGGATGCGATCAGCACATCGCAGGCCAGCGCCAGTTCAAACCCGCCGGTGATGGCGGCGCCATTGATCGCCCCGATAATCGGGCCTTTAAAGCGCCCCAGAGCCGCCACCACATTGCCGCCCTCCAATACGCCGCCGATCTGGCTGCCGCCGCTGCCCAGCTCCTTCAGATCCAGGCCGGCCGAAAATGCGCGGCCGCTGCCGGTCAGGATCATCACCCGGACCGAGCTGTCTTCGGCCAGCGCGTCAATAGTCCGGCTCAATTCAACACGCAATTCGCGCGATAGCGCATTCATGGCCTGGGGCCGGTTAAGTGTCAGAACGGCAAGGCCATCTGAAACCTCGGTAAGCAAAACCGGCTCGGAATGTGTGGACATTTGGGGGCGCTCCCTGTGATGATGTCTGATGGAAGCGCGCAACATAGCATTGCCGCCAAAGATTTGGGAGCCTTGATCATGGAAACGCTGCAACTCCTTTCCAGCGGGCATGGCCTGATTGAAGGGCCGGTATTTGATCCCGCGCGCGGGCTGATTTTTACGGATGTCACCAATGGCGGCGCCTATTGCCTGTCCGCCGGCGGCACGCTGAGCACGGTCGTACCGCACCGCAAGGGCATGGGCGGCCTGGCCATGCATGCAGATGGCGGCATGATCGTCAGTGGACGCACCATTGCCTACAAGCCGCCGGGCGGCGGGAACACGGTCAACCTTATTCCCGATGACCCCGCCAATGGCATATTGGGATTTAACGATCTGGTGACCGACACTGCGGGGCGCATCTATGCCGGTTCACTGGCGGTCCATGCACTGGGCAATGACACGCCAAAAACCGCTTTTCTGCATCTGGTTGATCTGGATGGCAGCCACCGCATTGTCGCCCGGGATGTGCATCTGACCAATGGCCTTGGCTTTTCGCTGGACGGGCGGCAGCTCTATCACAGCGATTCCAGGCTGAATGCCATCAAACTTTATGATGTGGCAGCCAATGGCGATCTTGGCGCGCCGCGTATTTTTGCCACGACCAGGAATGGTTCTCCGGACGGGCTGGCGGTTGACGCCAATGGCGCGGTCTGGATTGCACTGGCTTATGGCGGCGCGGTGCTGGGCTACGATCGGGACGGCCGGGAAATTGCCCGGATTGAAGTCCCCGCGCGCCTGGTGACCAGCCTGTGCTTTGGCGGGGCGGACTGGCGCGATCTGTATATTGTCACCGGACCGGACCAGGCCGAGCCTGGCGGCAGCGGCTGCATCTACCGCCTGCGGATGCAGGTTGCAGGCCGCCCCCGTCCCCTGGCACGGGTGAAAATTCCTGAATAGGTCAGAATGATTTCGACCCTATTCGGATCAGATGGAATCGCCAGAGCCGATTCCATCTGATCCGAATAGGGTCGATCTAATAATTTAGACCATTTTTTGATCTGACTGAATCGCCTAACCTTGGTGTCACCCCGCACTTGGTGCGGGGTCCAGGACCCCAAACTCAGGTTTTTCCTTGTGGCTATGGACCCCGGAATAAATCCGGGGTGACACTCTTTTTTAGTCTTCGAACCTTCACTTAACCCAGGTTTCTTGTCAGCGAATTATCTGACTTCTACAGCGATGACAAATCATGCCGGTTGGATCAACTTGATCACAAAACGATCTAGCGCACAAAAAAAAGCAGCATCCGCGAAAAACGGATGCTGCTTTCTGAAAAACAGGGTTTATTGCAGCGCGATCTCGACGCGGCGGTTTTGCGGTTCACGCACACCATCTTCTGTCGGCACCAGCGGTTCACGCTCGCCCTTGGCGTCGATGACAATTTCGCTCTCCGGAACCCCCAGCGCCAGCAGACGGGCCTTGACCGACTGTGCGCGGCGCATCGACAGCGCCTGATTATAGGCGTCCGATCCCGAACGGTCGGCATGGCCTGTGGCGGCGATCCGCACCGCGCCCGTGGTTTTGGCATAGGCGGCGGCGTCATTCAGAATGGAATCGGCTTCTGCGGTAATGTCGGAACGGTCCCAATCGAAGAATACCAGGAAGGCACGCGGCAATGCGGCAGGTTCCGCCGGGGCCGGGGCCGCCGGGGCGGGTTCAGGGGCGGCCGCCGCAACCGGCTGAACCGCCGGGGCCTTGGGAGCGCCAAAATTAAAGCGCAAACCAATTAACGCTGCGTGGCTGTCATATTCACCCTCGACAGGGACGCCGGCGCTGGTGCGGAAATCCGGATCCTGGGTGGCGAAATAACGGTATTCGGCGGCCACTTCGACGGCCTCGCTCACCCAGTAGGAAAGACCGGCAATGCCCTGATAGGCAAAGACATTATCGTCGTCATCAACCCGGTTAAGGCCAACGCCGACCGGGCGCACATCATATTCCACCTGGGCGTAGCCGATACCCGCGCCGATATAAGGCATCAGGCGGCTGCCGGTATCCACATCGTATAACAGGTTCAACATCGCGCTTTTGGCCGAAATATCGCCGGAGCCGGTGGCCGTGCCGGACACGCTGTCAACATCATTGGTGCGGTAGCCCAGTTCAAACTCGGTGCGCAGGCCATTGCCATAGCGATAGCCAATGGACGGTATTACCGCCCAGCCTGTATCCGTATCCACGGAGCGATTGATGCCCGCGCCAACACCGCTAATGTCCTGATCATCGGAGAAATTTACCCCGCCCATGATGCCGACAAACGGCCCCTTGGGGGCTGCGAGAACAGGCGCAGCAGACGCGGCCACACCAAGCCCTATCGCCGCAAGTGCCAGAATATGCTTTTTCATCAGGATCTCCGCTGTTCATCTTGGCCAACCGCACATTACACGCACTGGCCGCAAGTTAAAATCATACGGCAGAATAACCTGTATGTCTTGAATTGCCAGTAATTGTTGACAAATAGCGCCTGTTTCACAGCGATTTCCCGCAAATGCAGCAAAAGCGCAACACAAGCGGCGTTAATACTGGGCTGCCTTGAATTCAGGCACCGGCAACATTTCCACTATACGGCTCTGTGGAAGCAGGATGGTCACGGTGGTGCCCTTTCCCGGTATACTAAGGAGTGACATCGTGCCCTCATGGCGTTCCGTCAGCAGCCTGGCTAAAGGCAATCCAAGCCCGGTGCCTTCATGCGCCCGGGTCAGGCTATTGGCCACCTGACCAAAAGGCTCCATCACCTTGGTCAGATCGCCCGCTCGTTCTCGTCCCTCCCCCCGAAGAAAATTACTTACCTGGACATAGCCAGATTTTATTATATGAGCCAAATATGCGCCAATCAGGTTAACTATTTCTTAACGACAATTAAAGTGCAGACACTTGCTGGCCATCCGGCCGGCAGTGCAAACCCGGGGCAGGAGATAGCGCCATGACAGACATGAACCTTTACGAAGCAATGCGTACCCTGCGTGCCGTGCGCAAATTGCGTCCGGACCCAATCCCCGAAGAGGTGCTGAGACGCATATTTGAAGCTGCGACCTGGGCGCCGAACGGCGGCAACCGGCAGCCCTGGCGCATGATCGCGGTGCGTGATACGGCGGCAAAAAAACATATGGGGGAGCTTTACACCGCGCACTGGGCGCCCTATGCCCTGAATTATGCGAAAGCTTTTGCCAAGGCGCCCGAAGCCGAACGCGCCAAGCATATGCGCACCATTGCCGCCGGAGATTATCTGGCTGCAAATATGCACGAGGCGCCGGTGCTGGTGGTGGTGTGTTTCAACCCCGCCCAGATGGCCGTGACCGATGCAAAGCTGGACCGGGTATCGGTGGTGGGTGGCGGCTCTGTCTATCCGGCGGTGGAAAACCTGCTGCTGGCCGCCCGGGCCGAAGGATTAGGCTGCGTACTGACAACCCTGCTGTGCGCGGAAGAGCCGGAAATAAAACGCCTGCTGGATATTCCACCCGAATGGGGAACCGCCGCCATGATACCGCTGGGATATCCGGTCGGCCAGGGGCACGGCCCGATCAGCCGCAAACCCGTCAGTGAATTGTTTTTCGACGGCCGCTGGGGAAAGCCCTATGCGTGACTTGGCCTTCTGCGTGACTTATCGCCCCAGATCGCCGAATTTGATGGCTTTGGAATTTTCCGGCAATTCGATCAACATGCCGTCAAAGGCGATGCGGGTTTCAAGTCCGGGCAAATCTGTACCGCGCAGAAATATCCGGCTTCCTAACAGGCCCGGAATGGGCGGAATCAGATGGGTCAATACCAATTGCCCGACACCCGCCTGCTGCGCACTTTCGGCCGCGTCCTGGGGCGAAGCATGATAATCGGGAATGTCAGCCATGATTTTTTCGGCCACCGGTCTTTGCGCGCGGGCAGCACTCGCGCCCGCCTTTGCAACAATGCTTTTATCCATCGCCTCATGCAGCAGCACATCAGCGCCCTTGGCGTGCTGAATCAACCCTGCCGATTTATGCGTATCGCCGGAGAACACCACCGAGCGCCCCTTATAATCAAAGCGATAGCCATAGGCGGGCACAACCGGCGCATGATCGACGGCAAACGCCGTTACGATCAGACCGCCTTTTTCATAAACCACCTTGCCCTGCTGCTCCTTTAACGGCGTGCCGTCAGCATTGGCGATTTCCATTGCCAGCATGGGAGCAAGATCGGGTTTCAGAAAATTCGCCCCATGATGGGCTATGCGATAAAAATCATCCAATGCAAAGGCTTCGGAAAATCCGGCAACCACCCGTTCGACACCGGGGCCGCCATAAACCAGCAGTGGCGCCGGCCGCTGATTGACCCAGCTTTGCAGACGCGCTTCGGGCAAATCCGCAATATGATCGGAATGAAAATGCGTCAGGAACACCGCCTCCATGCGATCAAGCGGCACACGCCATTTTGCAACCCGCGCAAACGAACCGGCGCCCGCATCCACGACGAAAATCCGGCCGGCGGCAAATACCAGATTGCAGGCCGGACGGCGATCGGCATCCGCAAGCGGCGCGCCGCTGCCGCACACTGCGACACGCAGCGCATCCTCCGAGACCAGGCTGTCATGCTGAACGGCAAAGTTGCGATCCAGCATGCGTGCGATCACCCGGTCCTGCACCGAAGGGATAAAATACAGCGCCGCACTTCCCAGCGCGAGCACCAGCACGGCCGCCGCCAGAACATACAGAAATAATTTCACAGGAAGTTTCATCACATATGACCCTTTGGTATCAGCCGCGTTACATGTCCCATTTTGCGGCCCGGACGGGGCGCATCCTTGCCGTAAAGATGCAGGCAAAGCCCGGGCTGTGCGGCAAGCATATCCCATTGGCCCGCATCACCGCCAATCAGATTGCGCATTTCCGCATCTGAATGTCGAGACGGATCGCCCAGCGGCCAGCCGCAGATGGCGCGGATATGCTGTTCGAACTGGCTGATGGCGCAGGCGTCCAGGGTCCAGTGCCCGGAATTATGCACGCGCGGCGCAAATTCATTCACCGCCAGCGCGCCGTCTTTCAGCACGAACAGTTCTACGCCGATCACCCCGATATAGTCGAGCGCAGTCAGTATCCGCGCGGTAATATGCTTTGCGGCGGCCGCCACATCCGCCGGGATGGCGGCTGGGACCCGGCTGATATCCAGTATCCCGTTACGGTGATGATTTTCTGGCGGATCATAACAGGCGATCACCCCATCCTGATCGCGCGCCGCGATCACGGAAATTTCCCGTTCAAACGCCACAAAACCTTCCAGAATAGCGGGCGCACCGCCCGTCGCGGCGCTGGCGCCCGCCGCATCCGAAGCCGCGCGCAGCAGGCTCTGGCCGCGTCCGTCATATCCCAGGCGCCGGGTTTTCAGAATGGCCGGCAGGCCGATCTGCGCCACGGCCCGGTCAAGACCGGCTGCGTCATCAACAGCCGCAAAGGGTGCGGTGGCGATGCCGAGACCGTTCAGAAAATTCTTCTCGTTCAGCCGGTCCTGTGCGATGCGCAAGGCGGCAATGCCGGGGCGCACCGCAACCCGGCCTGCGATCCGCTCCACACAGGGCACTGGCACATTTTCAAACTCGTAGGTCGCCACATCCACGCTGGCGGCAAATGCGTCGCAGGCCGCAAAATCCTCATATTCCGCCAGGGTGATGCGGTCGCAGACATGGCTGCCGGGATTGTCGCCAGGGGGGCAAAAAATATGCGATTTCAGACCCAGCCGCGCCGCCGCCAGCGCCAGCATGCGGCCAAGCTGACCCCCGCCCAGAATGCCAACCGTGCTGCCGGGTTGCAACACCACGCTCAGCCTGTATCGGAAGGGTTCAGGGCCACAGCACGGGTCTGGCGCTCCCGCCACGCATCCAGCCGTTTCGCCAAGGCCGGATCATGAAGCGCCAGCACGGCAGCCGCCAGCAGGGCGGCATTGACCGCCCCGGCCTCACCAATCGCCAATGTTCCGACCGGAATGCCGGGCGGCATCTGCACGATCGACAACAGGCTGTCCTGGCCCTTCATGACCTTGCTTTCAATCGGCACGCCAAACACCGGCAGCGGTGTCAGCGCTGCTGTCATGCCGGGCAAATGGGCCGCCCCGCCTGCGCCCGCAATAATGATCTGCAATCCCCGGCTGCGCGCCGTCCTGGCATAGTCATACAGCCGTTCCGGCGTGCGGTGGGCGGATACAATTTTGGCTTCAAACGGCACTTTCAGGGACTTCAGCGTGTCTGCCGCATGCCGCATTGCCGGCCAGTCGGACTGGCTGCCCATGATTATTCCGATCAACGCGATGGTCTTGGCCATGGCCATGCATCCCTGCCGCAAAAAAGCGGCGATTATACGGGCTGGCGTCCCTTGTGCAAGCCGGATAGCCCGATTAATTATTAAATCACCCGTATCGTTAACGAATTTACGGTAGAATTTCTTGTACGGTAGCAGAACCTGTCGAAATCGCTGAGTCGGCAACATGAAAATCACTGATTCCAAACCTTTGGCCGGTGTCCGGCCGGCCGCAGCAGCGGCGGCGGGGAAGCTGCGTTCCGGGCAGAGCCCGGCCATGCGGGCGCCGGTTGATTCCGCCAGTGTGCTGGGCATTCCCGAAGCCGAGTTCACCCCCAAGGTGCGTGATGCCATCATGAACCTGATGCAGGAAGTTGACCGCTTCCGCCAGGAGCTTGAGCATGCCAAGCAGCGCATCGAGCATCTGGAAAAACTGTCAGAGAACGATGCGCTGACGCCAATATTGAACCGGCGCGGCTTTATCCGCGAAATGACCCGGGTGAAAAGTTTTGTAGACCGCTACAATACACCGGCTGCGCTGGTGTTTTTTGATCTCAACAGTTTCAAGCCGGTGAATGACAAATTTGGCCATGCTGCGGGCGACCAGGTCTTGCAGCGCATAGCCGAGGTGCTGGTCGCAAATACCCGCGATTCAGATGTCGTCGGCCGCCTGGGCGGGGACGAATTCGGCGTCATCCTGGTCAATAACCGGGCCGAAGACGCCGCCATCAAGGCGCAGAAACTGGCCGACGCGATTGGGGCCCAGCGCTTTGACGCCAATGGCGCCGAATATGGCGTAACCGCATCCTATGGCACTTATATTTTTGAGCCGGGCGATGATCCCGCACAGGCGCTGGCAAAGGCCGATGAAGCCATGTATGCTTCCAAGCGCAAGCTTCAGCCCCGGTAACCGCATTCATCTGGATACGGAACAGTTCTGTTAAATGCCTGATATGACCGATCACGCTTATCTGCGCTTTGCCGGTGCGCCCCCCGTTGGCACGCCTTTATGCCGCCTGGACGCGCTGTCCAGCGATGGGGCAAAGGGATTTTTATTCGGAGAAGATGTCAGGCGTTTCGACATGTTCGTCGTCTGGCGCAATGGCCGGCTGAACGCCTATGTCAATGATTGTCCGCATGCGCATACGCCGCTGGATTACATCCCGGACAGATTTTTTAATCTGGAAAAATCGCATCTGCTGTGCGGCACGCATGGCGCCTTGTTCCGCATTGAAGATGGCTATTGCGTAGCGGGGCCCTGCAAGGGGCGGCGCCTGATCCCCGTGCCGGTGCATCTGGATGGAGATATGATCTGCATCGGCTGAAGGAATAACCAGGCATGTCTGATGATCCCGAAAACACACTGAGCGCGCTGATTACACAAAGGCTGAACCGGCGCAGCGTGCTGGGCGGCGCATTGAGCGCCACGGCTTGCGCCATAATAAGCGGCTTTTCCCCGCAAACGGCGCGGGCGCAATCTGTTGCTTCGCCTTCCAGCCTGGGTTTTGATGAATTGCCGCATGGGCTGGATGAAAAATTTCATCTCGCCGCCGGGCATAGCCAGCAGATCCTGATCCGCTGGGGCGACCCGGTCTATGCAGATGCCCCGGCCTTTGAACCGATGGCACAGACCGCCGCAGGCCAGGAACGGCAATTCGGTTTCAATAATGATTTTGTGGCATTCATGCCGCTGCCACTCAATTCAAAAAATTCCACACATGGATTATTGTGCGTTAATCATGAATTCACCAATGCCGGCATGATGTTTCCTAGTCTGGTTTCGCCGCTGCAATCGAAAATCGAGGGGGCTACCGGCTTGAGTGCGCAGACCATGGCCGGAGGCCGGCCTGTGCTGACCGGCGGACAGGCCGAGACCGAAATGGCGGCGCATGGCCATTCCATCGTTGAAATCCGGCAGAAGAACGGTGTCTGGAGCACCATTCCCGACAGCCCCTTCAACCGCCGTCTCAGCATGCTGTCTACGCCAATAAGGCTGTCCGGGCCCGCGGCAGGCCATGCGCGGCTGAAAACTTCCGCTGATCCGGACGGCGCAACAGTGATTGGTACACTGAATAATTGCAGCGGCGGCGTCACGCCCTGGGGTACGGTTCTGATCGCAGAAGAAAATTTCCATTTCTATTTTGCAGGCAATCCGGAAGTCACGCCCGAGCGCCGCAATCATGAACGCTATGGCATCGGGCCCGCCAATCTGCACTATGACTGGGGGCGGTTTCACGCCCGCTTCAATATCGAAAAAGAGCCGAATGAACCCAACCGGTTCGGCTGGATTGTTGAACTGGACCCCTATAGCGCCGGGTCCGTTCCCGTAAAACGCACCGCGCTTGGCCGCTTCAAGCATGAGGCCGCAACCGTGGCGATGGCGGCGGATGGGCGCGTGGTGGTTTACAGCGGCGATGATGACAGGTTTGAATATGTCTATCGCTTTGTCAGTTCCGGCAAGTTCGACCCGGATGACCGTGAGGCGAATTTGCGCCTGCTGGATGACGGTGTCTTGTCGGTTGCGCGCTTTGAGGCGGATGGCCGCCTGATCTGGAAGCCGCTGGTCTGGGGCCAGGGGCCTTTAACAGCGGAAAATGGTTTTGCCAGTCAGGCCGAAGTGCTGATCGAAACCCGGCGCGCCGCAGACCTGCTGGGCGCCACCAAAATGGACCGGCCGGAAGATATTGAGACGAACCCGCATAATGGCCGGGTTTATCTGGTGCTTACAAAAAATGATAAACGCAGCAAGGAGCAAATCGACGCCGTCAATCCGCGCGCCAAAAATGATTTTGGCCATATCGTGGAACTGCTGCCGCCCGATGGCGGGGCCAAAGACGGCGCCAGCAAGCCGGATCATGCGGCGGATGAATTCCGCTGGGACATATTTCTGCTGGCGGGCGATCCGTCGGATCCAGATGCGGGGGCGCGCTATCACCCCCAAACCAGCCGTAATGGCTGGCTGACCCGGCCTGACAATATCTGTTTTGACCAGCGCGGCCGGTTGTGGATCGCCACGGACGGGGCCAATGATATGGGCATTGCCGATGGACTTTGGGCCTGTGACGTGGAGGGGCCGGGGCGCGCCCTGACCCGGCATTTTCTGGCCACGCCGCGAGGTGCGGAACTTTGCGGCCCCTGCTTCACGCCCGACAATACCACATTGTTCGTGGCGGTGCAGCATCCCGGGCAGGAGCCTGGCTCCAGCTTTGACGCCCCCTCAACACGCTGGCCGGACTTTGATGCGGGCCTGCCGCCACGATCCGCCATTGTGGCCATTACTGCGGGGGGAAAGCCTGTCGGCGGATAAATATTGCAGCAGCCGTTCAGTTGCATTGATTGTTCCCCGCCCCTGCTGCATGCTGCTGCGATGAATTATTCGCCGCCCGAAGCTGCGCCACAAAAGGCGCAGAAAACGCCGCGCCTGTTTTATGGCTGGCGGGTGGTGGCCTGCGTATTTGTCATCATGACATTCGCGTCCGGGCTTGGATTTTACAATATATCCGTCATTCTGTCGGCCCTGACCCGCGAGCAGGGATTTTCGGTCGGCATGGTTTCCGGCGCCACGGCCATTTTCTTTGCCGTCAGCGGTTTTGCCGGCCTGTTCATATCGCGGCTGATTACGCTGTTTGATATCCGGATTACGATCATTGCCGGCGCGGTTCTGGCGGCGCTGTCTATGACCCTGCTGGCGCATTGCACCGAGATCTGGCAGGTTTACGCCGTGCATGCGCTGTTTGGTATCGGCTTTGCGTGCAGCAATATGGTGCCTGGGGCCACGCTGATCACACGCTGGTTCGAGCGGGGCCGCGCCAGGGCATTGTCCTTTGCCTCTACCGGTCTTTCGCTGGGCGGCATATTGCTGACCCCGCTGTCGGCCAATATGATCGGCGAAATGGGCCTGGCGGGCGCCCTGCCCTGGATAGCGGTGCTTTACGTGGCGGGGATTGTGCCGGCGGCTTTCCTGCTGAAACCTGATCCCGCTGCGATGGGGCTTGGACCGGATGGCGATCCGCTGCGCGCGCTGGTGGAAGGCAAACCCGCACCCCGTTCGGGCACAGCCTATGGCGACGCCATTCGTGCGCGGTTTTTTCATTTTTCAGTTGCAGCCTATCTTTTGATCATGCTGGCCCAGGTTGGCTCTATTGCACATCAGTTCAACCTGGTGGTCACCCGCCTTGATCTTGAGGCCGCAGCCATATCCATCCTGTGCATTGCCGCCGCCAGCGCCGGCGGGCGCCTGTTGGGCGGATGGTTTGCCAGCCATTATTCCCTGCGCAATTTTACTGTAATGCTGATGATCGGTCAGGGGATTGCCCAATGCGTGCTGGCCTATGCCGATAGCGCTTTTTTACTGTTGCTGGGCAGCGTGCTGTTCGGGCTGACCATCGGCAATATCCTGATGCTGATGCCATTGATCTATGCCCAGGCCTATGGCCTGCGCGATTATGCGCGGATTTTTTCTCTGGGCAATATGATCGCCGCCCTGGGCATGGCGGCGGGCCCGCTGGCGATGGGCCTGGTGCATGACTGGCTGAACGGTTATGGCGGCGCCTTCGCATTTGCCGGATCCATTTCACTGCTGTCGGCCTGGATATTCTTCGCCGCCGGGCCCATACCGCAACCTGAACCGGAAGGCTGACTTCAGCAGCAGGCAATTTCGCAGATGCGCTGCGCCGCGGGATAGGCTAGATTCTGCAAATATAATAATCAGTTAGATATGGGAAACATGTCCAGCCAGCCAAACGAAGCACCCGCACCGCAGGAAGTCAGTTTCGAAAGCGGCGGCGCAATCTGCCGCGCCTGGCATTTTCTTCCCCGCAATGAAAGCATGGCAAAATACCGGCGCTTTCCCTGTATCGTCATGGGGCATGGTTTTGGCGGCACACGCGATGCCGGGCTGGTTCCCTATGCGCAACGCTTTGCAGCGGCAGGAATGCATGTCGTCATTTTCGATTACCGCCATTTTGGCGCCAGCGACGGCGAACCACGCCAATTGATTGCGATCGAAAAACAATTGCAGGACTGGTCCGCCGCCACGGCTTTCGCCCGCCAGCTTCAGGATGTTGACCCTTCGCGCGTCGCAATCTGGGGATCGTCTTTTTCCGGCGGGCATGTGGTCGAAACCGCCTTTGCAGACCGGCGTGTCGCAGCGGTTATTGCGCAATGCCCCGCGCTGGATGGGTTTACAAATCTGCGCGCCCGTCTGCGCTATGCAGGCATTATGTCCGGTTTGCGGCTGCTGCTTGCGGCGGTGCGCGATAAGTTGCGGGCATTGTTCAGGCGCGCGCCTGTCATGCTTGCGATCTTTGGCCCGCCCGGCAGTCTGGCTTTTTTATCAAGCAGCGATAGCGAAACCGGATATGGTGCGCTTGTACCCGCTGGCTGGCGCAATGAAACCCCCGCGCGGATTGCGTTGGCGTTTCCCTTCTACCGCCCCATAAAACATCTATACGGCGTGACCTGCCCGCTGCTTCTGCAATTTTGCACGCGGGATGTCCTTGCCCCGCCCGCCGCAATTGATCTGAGCCAACAGCAGCGCGGGCGCAGAACTATTGTCGTAAAAGACTATGATTGCGGACATTTCGATCTGTACCGGGGCGAATGGTTTGAAATGGCAATCGCCGATCAGATTGCTTTCCTGCGTACTGTCTTTTCCTGAAAATTCCGGAAATTTGACCGTAATCAAATAGCTTTATCACCGATGGATTTACTCTCCTGGCCTGTATCCAGCAACCGGAGGATAAGACCATGAGTGGCGCTGAGTTATTGTTCGCAGCCCTGACACTTACAGCATTCGGCCTGTATGGCGCCGTTCTGCTATGGCTGACATTGACCTATCATGACCATCAGCGGCTGCTGGGCGATGACAGATAGATTCTGATACAATCAGGGGCCGAGCCCCCGCAATATATGCGGGGGCTACTTCTTCTCGACTGTTTCGACCGGACCGCCGGCGGCTTTCCATTCACCGAAACCGCCGCGCATATGCGCCACCGGCGTCAGCCCCATTTCATGTACCGCCAGCCCGGCCAGCGCCGAGCGCAGCCCGCCCGCGCAAAAAATGATGAATTTCTTGCCGGATTGAAAGCGTTCCTTGGCATAGGGGCTTTCCGGATCGACCCAGAATTCCAGCATGCCGCGCGGCACATGCCAGGCGCCCGGAATGGCCCCGTCACGCCATAATTCACGCACATCGCGGATATCAATCAGCTCGACATTTGGATCGTCCTTAACTGCCATCACCTGCGCCACGCTCATGGTCTCAATGACCGCTTCGGCTTCGGCACAGAGCTGTTTCACACCCTTTTTTATCATGACAGATCCTGTTCGCTTGCTTGCAGAGAATTGGCGCCAGAATAGTACATATGGTTTCAATTGGCCACATAATGCGCTAAGCCTTGCCGATGATTTCAGAACCCCGCCCCGGTAAGCCCGCACGCCAGCCGATTTCCAATAATCTGAAGGGCATATTGCTGATGCTTGTTTCAGGCATCGCGGTTTCATGCATGTCGGGCGTCATTCTGCATCTTGTGAAAACCCAGCACCCGTTTGAGGTGGCGTTTTTCCGCAATGTGCTGGGCCTGATCATGCTGCTGCCGCTGCTGGTGGGCAAGGCCGGCATGTTGCATCTGCGCACCGGCAAGCCGGGGCCGCTGATCTGGCGCGGCGTGCTCAGCGCCATCTCCATGATGTGTTATTTTTACGGGGTCAAGCTGGTGCCGCTGGCCGAGGTGACGGCGCTGTCTTTTATGGGGCCGCTCTTCGCCACCATCTTCGCCATCATTCTGTTGGGCGAGCGTATCCGCCTGCGCCGGACGCTGGCGCTGATCGCCGGATTTTCCGGCGCGCTGATCATTCTGCGGCCGGGGTTTAATGTCATCGGGCTGGGGACATTGCTGATACTGGCGTCGGCGGCGACCTGGTCGGTTTCCATGATCATTATCAAGGTGCTGACCAAAACCGAATCCGCCATCACCCAAAGTGTCTATACGCTGGTCATGCTGACGCCCATCACGCTGGTGGCGGCGCTGCCTTACTGGCAGACTCCCAGCCTGGAGGAATTTGGCTGGATGATCCTGATGGCGGCGCTTGGCACGGCGGCGCAACTCTGCTTTACCGAGGCGTTCAAGCTGTCGGATTTAACCGCCCTGCTGCCAATGGATTTCACCAAGCTGATCTGGTCGGCAATTGTCGGTTATATATTTTTCGTCCAGACACCGGATATCTGGGTGTTTATCGGAGGTGCGGTGATTTTCGCCTCGACCACCTATATTGCGCTGCGCGAGGCGCAGATCAAAAACAAGACGGCAAAGGATATAACCCTTGATAATATCACATAGATTTATAGAATGCTTGACGCCTGTCCGACTTATGAATAGGATTTAATCCTACTGGCCTCGCTGGAGATACGCCATGCGGACAACGCAACAATTCAGCATTACCCTTCCTAATGAGATGGCGGACCTGGTCAAAGCCAAGGTCGCGCAGGGCGAATATGCCACCGAAAGCGAAGTCATCCGGGATGGGTTGCGTGCGCTGATGGCGCGCGATCGCGCCATGGAAATCTGGCTGCAAGAACAAGTGGGTTCGGCGTTTGATGCGCTTAAAGCAGAACCTGGGCGGGTGCTTCGCGCCGACGCAGTCCGGAATATGCTGAAGTCAGAACATAAATCGGCCACTGCCAAGACATGATGCCTTCTGTAGCGGTTTTCGCCCCAGAAGCAGCCGAACAGCTGGCGGCGATCTACCGGTATATTGCCGCCAACGCATCCCCAGAAGTTGCGGAACGTTACACCAGCGCCATCATTTCATTTTGCGAAGGGATGCAACAATTCCCGCAACGCGGTGTCCGCCGCGATGACATTCGTCCCGGCTTGCGTATCACCAATTACAAAAAGCGTGTCACCATTGCCTTCACCATAGAACCGGACCGCATCGTCATTCTTGGAATATTCTATGCTGGACGAAACTATGAAGACCTGTTGAGGCCTGATCAGGACGGCTGACCCCTTTTGCAGATCAAAGTTCCATTTTTGGTCCTAGCGCGCTATTGATCGTTGCACCCCACATTAAATGCAGAGCAGGTCAGACATGCGCGATTTACTGGATTTTACCGGAAAAACCGTCGTCGTTACCGGCGGCTCCACCGGCATTGGCAATGGCATCGCACGGGCGTTTCGCGATCATGGCGCCAAGCTGATCGTCACCGCCAGCCGCGAACGCGCCGCCTATGACACCGATATGGATGGCATGGACTATCATCAGGTGGATATTGCCGATGATGACGCCATGCGCGCCTTCGCAGCAAAGGTGCCCGCCCTGGATGTGCTGGTCAACAGCGTGGGGACCGTGGTGTATAAG
>Ga0209867_1000032_pt1 | contig 57780 bp, 55 predicted proteins | sample GWRWmT4_4Nov14_FD_187197 | JGI IMG/M metagenome (GOLD analysis project Ga0209867, IMG submission 187197) | Sand microcosm microbial communities from a hyporheic zone in Columbia River, Washington, USA - GW-RW T4_4-Nov-14 (SPAdes) (version 2) | ecosystem: Engineered > Artificial ecosystem > Sand...
GGCGTGGACCAGCGCGGCGGGAAGGACTGCGGTTCCCGGCATGGCGGACTCGATCAAGAGGCGCGCAATCCCATGGCTTGGCGGACCTCGGTCAAGGTGGCTCCAGCCTGATCGCGGGCCCGTTCGGCGCCTTCGGCCAGGATCGTATTGACGCGCGCCCGATCCTCGGTGAATTCCCGGGCGCGGGCCTGGATCGGCGCCAGTTCGGCCGTGATGGCCTCGATCAGGGGTTTTTTGCAATCCAGGCAGCCGATGCCGGCAGTGCGGCAACCGGTTTGCACCCAGTTCTGCATGGTTTCATCGGAATAAACCTGATGCAGTCCCCAGACCGGGCAACTGGTGGGTTCGCCCGGATCGGTGCGGCGCACCCGGGCCGGGTCCGTGGGCATGGTGCGCAGTTTCTGGGCCACCTGGTCCAAAGGTTCGCGCAGGGCGATGGTGTTGCCGTAGGACTTGGACATTTTCTGGCCATCCATCCCCGGCAGGCGCGGGGCGGACGTCAACAACGCCTGGGGCTCGACCAGGATCTGGCGCGCGCCGCCTTCCAGATAACCCAGCAAGCGGTGGCGCTCGTCGGGGGCCAGCACGCTCTGCGCCTCGACCAGTCCCTTCGCTGCGGTCAAGGCCTCGCCATCGCCCTGTTCCTGGTAGCGCTGGCGCAGTTCGCGGTAGCGCCGGACGGTTTTCGAGTCCAGCCGCTGTAGCGCTTCCTCAACCCGTTGTTCGAGGTCCGCTTCCCGGCCGAAGAGATGGTTGAAACGGCGCGCAATCTCGCGGGTGAGCTCCACGTGCGCCACCTGATCCTCGCCCACCGGCACGCGGGTGCCGTGGTAGATCAGGATGTCCGCACTCTGCAGCACCGGGTAGCCCAGGAAACCGTAGGTGGCCAGGTCGCGTTCCTTGAGCTTTTCCTGCTGGTCCTTGTAGGTTGGCACCCGTTCCAGCCAGCTCAGGGGCGTGATCATGGACAGCAGCAAGTGCAGCTCGGCGTGTTCGGGAACCTGGGACTGGACGAAAATCGTGGCCTGGTTCGGATCGATTCCCACCGCCAGCCAGTCGATCACCATCTCGAAGGTGAGCTGGGCGATCTGCCCCGGGTTTTCATAATGCGTGGTCAACGCATGCCAGTCGGCGGCGAAGAACAGGCATTCGGTCTGTTGCTGAAGCTGCAGCCAGTTTTTCAGCACGCCGTGGTAGTGGCCCAGGTGCAGCGCGCCGGAGGGGCGCATGCCCGAAACCACGCGGCCAGCGGCGGGAAGTTGATCGTTCACAAGCACTCCATGGGGTCGGCGATCCGGCGTTACGGGATGTTAATGGCCGATTATACCCGGCTGCGGGTCGGGTCGATCTGCAAGGCGTCGGCTTGGCTTCGCTTGAGCATTTCCTGTGTCAGCAGCGGGATTTGCTGGAGGGCGTGGTTGACTCGGGCGGGCGCGGTCATTTCCTGGTCCACAGACAGGTTTTATTGGGGTCTGAGCCGGAGGACTACATTGCCGATCTCGACATCAGCACCGTGAAGAAGCGACAGGGAATGTTGTCGGTTGTTCGACAATGGAACCGAAAAATGTCTTCTTTGTGACTTTGCGGGGCGCCCCGGCCGGGGTCGATGGGTTCGCCATCGACCCCGGATACAGGGTCAGGCTGTCAGTCCGAGCCGCTGCAGCAATCCCGCGCCGTAGGCCGGGTCAGCCTTGCTGCAATGGCCGATCCAGCGCCGCTGGATGAACTCCGGCACGGACTGCATGGCGCCCGCCATCGCATCCAGCAGGCGCGCTTTCTCATCCGCCGGCAGCAGACGGAACAGGTTGCCGGCCTGGGTGGTGTCGTCGTTGCCGTCGCGATGATTGTAGCGGTCGGCGTCGCCGGAGATCGCCAGCGGTGGCTCCTTGAATCGCGCGTCTTCCTTGGGGCCACCAAAAGAGTTGGGCTCGTAGTTCGGCCCTCCGCCGTTGTTGAGGTCAAAGCGCATGGCGCCATCGCGGTGGTAATGGTGCACCGGGCAGCGCGGTTTGTTGACCGGCAGTGCTCCGGCGTTGATGCCGAGGCGGTAATGGTGGGCGTCGGCGTAGGCGATGACGCGGAATTGCAGCATCTTGTCCGGCGAGTGGCCGATGCCGGGCACCACATTGCCGGGCGAGAAGGCAGACTGCTCGACCTCGGCGAAGTAGTTGGCCGGGTTGCGGTTCAGCTCCAGGATGCCGACCTCTTGCAAGGGATAGTCTTGGTGCGGCCAGACCTTGGTGAGGTCGAAGGGGTTGTAGGGCGTCTTGTCGGCATCGCTCTCCGGCATGATCTGGACCATCATTCGCCACTTGGGGTAGTCGCCGTGCTCGATGGCCTCAAACAGATCGCGCTGATGGGATTCACGATCCTCGCCGATGAGTTTTGCCGACTCGGCGTCGGTCATGCACTTGATGCCCTGCATGGACTTGAAGTGGAACTTGACCCAGTGGCGCTCGCCGGCGTCATTGAAAAAGCTGTAGGTGTGCGAGCCGAAGCCATGCATGTGGCGCAGCGTCGCCGGCAGGCCGCGGTCGGAGAACAGGATGGTCACCTGATGCAGCGCCTCTGGCGACAGCGACCAGAAATCCCACATGGCCGTCGGGTTGCGCAGGTTGGTGCGCGGGTCGCGCTTCTGGGTATGGATGAAATCGGGGAACTTGAGCGGGTCGCGCACGAAGAAGACCGGCGTGTTGTTGCCGGCCAGATCCCAGTTGCCTTCCTCGGTGTAGAACTTGACGGCGAAGCCGCGCACATCGCGCTCGGCATCGGCCGCGCCGCGCTCGCCGGCGACAGTGGAGAAGCGCAGGAACACTTCGGTCTGTTTGCCGACGGCCGAGAACAGCCCGGCCTTGGTGTAGCGGCTGATATCCTGCGTGATGGTCAACGTGCCATAGGCCGCCGAACCCTTGGCGTGGACAATGCGCTCGGGGATGCGTTCGCGGTTGAAGTGGGCGTGTTTCTCGAACAGTTGCCAATCTTGCGTCAGCAGCGGCCCGCGTGGACCGGCGCTCAGGCTGTTCTGGTTGTCACCGACCGGTATGCCGGCTTCGGTGGTCTGGGTCTTGGGTTCGTCAGCCATGAGGCCTCCTGTGGCTACAGTTTCCGGGTTCATCCGCCTGCATGATGAATGGCGGATGCTTCAACCCTAGCCTTTTTGTTTTTAAATTAAAAATTAATTGTTTTTAATTTAAAGATCGTATTTGACTATCGACCGAATGGTCCTGAATGTCCTGCGAAAGCCATTGAAGCTCATGGTTTACAGGCATGATGGCCACGGTGGCGCGAGGAGAAACACGCAAGGTGATGCGATCCCGGTATTCCCCGATCGAATTGCCAGTTTTCAGCGGCCGAACCAGCGCGGCTGCAGCCACGCTCCCGCCAGCATAGCCAACACAAAGGGAATGGCTTCGGCGGGATGGATGAGCAAGGCGGCGATGGCTGGACCCGGGCAATACCCGGCAATGCCCCAGCCAATCCCGAACAGGATCGCGCCAGCAAGAAGCTTGCGATCAATGGCGGCGCTTGCAGGCAGATTGAATCGGGGCGCCCACAAGGGTTGAGGGCGGCTCTGGATCCAGGGAAAAAGCAGCACCGTCACCAGGACGCCGCCGCCCATGACCAAGGCAAGGCTTGGGTCCCAGAAGCCGGTCACATCCAGAAATGCGATTACTTTCAGGGGATTGACCATTTGGGCCACGGAAAGTCCCAAGCCAAACAGAACGCCTGAGATCAAGGCAGCGCTAAGACTTTTCATGACAGAACCCCCAATAGATGGCGCGTTCCAAATACGGTCACTATCGCAACCAACAGAAAAGTCCCCGTGGCAGCCAGTGAGCGGGGAGAGCGGCGACCCAGGCCGCAGACACCATGGCCACTCGTGCATCCGCCTCCCAGGCGGGTCCCGGTGCCAACCAAAAATCCGCCCACGAGAAGAGCCCAGAGGGGGAAACCTTCGCGAAGTTCAAAGGCCAAACCAGGGATGGGGAAAGCGAGCAGGGTGCCCAGCAACAATCCAGCCAGAAAGGCCATGCGCCAGCCGCGATCGCTCGGGCCGCCGGGCAGCAGCCCAAAGACAATCCCGCTGATACCCGCGATTCGGCCGATGGACAGCAGCAGCAATGCGGCGCTGGTGCCGATCAGGACTCCCCCGAGCAGTGCGGTAACAGGCGTGAATTCAGTCATCGTGAGGGGGCCTCTTAAATTCCTTTGTCGGAATAATCATATTTCTTTTAGCGATTAAAATAAATGCACCTGTATCGAGCGAGGGGCTGTGATCCACAGGCGACTGAATCCTTGATCCTTGATCCTCTAGCCCAGCTTGCGCCATGGCGACTTGCCAGTCGCGCATGGGATTGTGGTTTCTCAGTGGTCTGGAGTCATAATGTATACTCGCGATGGCCGCGTATGCGGCACGGGCCGTCTGTGCCCGCAGCCCCCGGACAAGCGAGAGTGGCGGAATTGGTAGACGCGCTGGATTTAGGTTCCAGTGGGCTTGTCCCGTGAGAGTTCGAGTCTCTCCTTTCGCACCATGGCAGGTGGCACACGATTTGGATGCATGATTCTCAATGGACATGCGGTGGATGAATTTCTTGTTGGAGAAAGAGCGAATGCAGAGCGCAGTTGAGGTCACCGGAACACTGGAACGCCGGATCCGGGTGCAGGTTCCCGCGCAGGAAGTGGATCAACAGGTGGAGGACCGGCTGCGTTCATTGGGGCCGCGGGCGAAAATCAAGGGCTTCCGTCCCGGCAAGGCGCCATTTTCAGTGATTCGCCGTCAGTATGGTGATCAGGTTCGCCAGGAAGTGATTGAAGAGGTGTTGCGGACTTCCTACACGGCCGCCCTTCAGGAGCAGAAGCTGCAGCCGGCAGGTACGCCGCAGATCGAGGCGGAATCCTTGGCGCCGGGCGCGGATCTGTCCTATACCGCTGTTATCGAAGTCTATCCGGAGATTCAACTGGTCTCGGTTGCAGGCCAGCGCATTGAGCGGCCGCAGGTGACTATCAATGATGAAGACATCGACCGGGTGCTGGAGCAGATTCGGGGTCAGCAGGCACATTTCCACGCCGTGGAGCGGGCCGCCCAGGCGGGTGATCGGATCAGGATGGATTTCGAGGGCACGATCGACGGGACGCCTTTTTCCGGCAATCGAGGCGAAGGGGTGGAAATCGAACTGGGCGCGGGGCGCCTGTTGGCTGATTTCGAGAACGCCCTTCTTGGCGCGATGCCAGGGCAGTCTCTGGATGTGCCTCTGACCTTCCCGGAGGATTATCCCTCGGCGGAAGTGGCCGGCCGGACCGCGCAGTTCAACGTCACGGTCCACGAAGTGGCCGAGAAGCATCTGCCGGAACTGGATGATGCCTTGGCGGCGCAGGTAGGCGTCACGGAAGGCGGAATCGAGGCCTTGCGCACCCAGATTCGGGAGCGGCTGGAAACTCAGGCGGAGCAGACGGTGCGGACGCGGGTCAAGGGGAAGGTTATGGATCTTCTGCTGATGCTGCATGACGTACCGGTACCTTCAGCCTTGGTCGAGCAGGAAATCGACCGTTTGGTGGCGGAAATGGCGCAGCGCATGCGGATTCCGACACAGCAATCCAGCGGCCTGCCCCGCGAGATGTTTGTCGAACAGGCGCGCCGACGGGTTGGTTTGGGCCTGGTTGTGGGGGAGTGGATCAAGGTCGAAAAGATTCAACCTGATCCGGCTCGGGTCGATACGGTGATCAAGTCGCTGGTGGCCAACCATGAACAGCCCGATGCCCTGGCCCAGGCCTATCGTGGCAATCGGGAAGTTCTCCAGAGAATCCACGGGTTGGTTTTGGAAGACCAGATTATTGACCATTTATTGGGCATGGCTGATGTGGTGGATGTGCCCATGGCGTTTCAGGATTTGATGGCCAGTGCTTCGGCGACAGATGAGGAAATGTGATGTCTTGGATGCATTCAAGTAATCCGCCTCCCGTGCAGGCGAATCTGGTTCCCATGGTGGTCGAGCAGACCCCGCGTGGCGAGCGCGCTTTTGATATTTTTTCCAGACTGCTGAAAGAGCGCGTCATCTTCGTCGTGGGGCAGGTCGAAGATCACATGGCCAATCTTATCGTGGCCCAGTTGCTGTTTCTGGAGTCGGAGAATCCCGAAAAGGATGTCTATCTCTATGTCAACTCGCCCGGCGGATCGGTAACGGCGGGATTGGCCATATACGACACCATGCAATTCATCAAGCCGGCGGTCAGCACCATATGCGTGGGGCAGGCGGCGAGCATGGGCGCCGTGCTGTTGGCCGCCGGCGCTAAGGGCAAGCGATATTGCCTGCCTCATTCGCGCATGATGATCCATCAGCCGCTGGGAGGATTCCAGGGGCAGGCATCCGATTTTGATATCCATGCCCGCGAAATCCTGCTGGTCCGCGATCGGCTCAATGCCATCCTTGCCCGTCATACCGGTCAGGACATTGCTCAGATCGAACAGGATACGGATCGGGATCGGTTCATGAGTGCGGAGCAGGCGGTGGCTTATGGCTTGGTGGACGCTGTCTTGACCCGGCGTAGCGAAGAGACCCCTGGAAAAGTTTGAGAATTGGATCGAATTGACGGACGGTTTTTTCTGGCATGAGTTTTGCCGCATAATATTGCCATGAGCTTGTTCACGGGTGAGGTTCCGACATGAGCGACGACACGCGCGGAAAAGGCAACGAGAGTGCCAAATTGCTTTATTGCTCCTTTTGCGGAAAAAGTCAGCACGAAGTCCGCAAGTTGATTGCGGGACCTTCCGTGTTTGTTTGTGACGAGTGCGTGGAACTCTGCAACGACATCATCCGCGAGGAGTTGCAGGACAAGGCAGAATCTGACCGAAACCGCTTGCCCAAGCCGAAGGAAATCAAGAAGGTCCTCGATGAATATGTAATTGGCCAGGAGTCGGCCAAGAAGACGCTTGCGGTCGCGGTCTATAACCACTACAAGCGGATTCAGGCCAAGAGCGGTGGCAAGGATCAGGTGGAACTGTCCAAAAGCAACATTCTCATGATTGGCCCCACGGGTTCCGGCAAGACGCTGTTGGCCGAAACCCTGGCCCGTATTCTCAACGTGCCCTTCACCATTGCCGACGCCACAACACTGACCGAGGCCGGTTACGTGGGCGAAGATGTGGAAAACATCATCCAAAAACTGCTCCAGAAGTGTGAGTACGATGTCGAGAAGGCGCAAACCGGTATTGTCTATATCGATGAAATCGACAAGATTTCCCGCAAGTCCGACAATCCCTCCATCACCCGCGATGTGTCGGGCGAAGGGGTCCAGCAGGCCCTGTTGAAGCTGATCGAAGGCACCATGGCTTCGGTGCCCCCACAGGGTGGGCGCAAGCATCCGCAGCAAGAATTCCTTCAGGTCGATACGCGCAACATTCTGTTCATCTGTGGCGGTGCTTTCGCGGGCTTGGACAAGGTCATTGCTCGCCGCACCCAGACCGGCGGCATCGGTTTCTCGGCTGAAATCAAGAACCCTGATTCTGAGCGGGACATGGGTCAGTTGCTCAGCGGGGTGGAACCCGAGGATCTGGTGAAGTACGGATTGATTCCCGAGTTCGTGGGTCGTTTGCCGGTGGTGGCGACTCTTGAAGAGTTGGACGAAGAGGCCTTGATGCGGATTTTGATTGAGCCCAAGAATGCCCTGTCTCGCCAATATCGTCGGCTGTTCGAGATGGAGGGCTGTGAACTCGAGTTTACTGACGAAGCCCTGCGTGCTTCCGCTCGCAAGGCCATGGATCGCCGCACCGGCGCTCGGGGATTGCGCACCATTCTGGAAACGGCTTTGCTGGATGTGATGTATGAACTGCCCTCCATGAGCAACGTCCGCAAAGTGGTTGTTGATGCCGGTTCAATAAAGGGAGAATCAACGCCTTATATCCTTTACCGCAATGACGTTCCTGATCTTCCTTCCCAGGCTGCTGCGGTGGAGTGAGTTCTTGGGGAGGGGCTCTTGAAATAAGCCTGTTCCTCCCCCATTTATGCTTCTCAAGATCCCCGTTGGGGGATTGTCGATGCCTTTTCGTTCGACCCATAGTCGAACATGGCCCCCCGCTCGAGGTGAATACTCATGAAGCCAGAGGATTCCACGCCGCTAGTGGCAGAAGGTCCCCAATTTTCAGCCCCCTTGTTGCCCCTGCGCGATGTGGTGGTTTACCCCCATATGGTGATCCCATTATTTGTGGGTCGCGAGAAATCCATCCGAGCCCTTGAGGCGGCCATGGAAGGCGACCGCAAAGTGCTGCTGGTGGCCCAGACCAGCGCCGAAAAGGATGATCCCGCGCGCGAAGATCTTCATGGCCTGGGCACCGAAGCCACGATTTTGCAGTTGCTGAAACTCCCCGACGGCACCGTGAAGGTGCTGGTCGAAGGCTTGCGCCGGGCCAGTCTGGAGCAGCTTGAAGAGGGGGAAGGGTATCTGATTGGACAATATCGGGCCGTATCCAACATTGGCTATGAAAAAAACCGGGAACTGGAAGTGCTGGTCCGCTCGGTGCTGAATCTGTGCGACCAGTTCGTCAAACTGAACAAGAAGATTCCACCCGAGGTACTGACGACGCTTGCCGCGATTGAGGATTCCGGTCGTCTCGCCGATACGATCGTCGCCCACATGTCGCTCAAGGTCGAGCAGAAACAGGAAGTGCTCGAATTACAGGATGTGACCCGGCGCCTGGAGCGGGTGATGGCGTTGATCGAGACGGAGATTGATCTGCTCCAGATCGAGAAGCGCATCCGTGGCCGCGTCAAGGCTCAGATGGAAAAAAGCCAGCGCGAGTACTACCTCAACGAGCAGATGAAAGCCATTCAGCGCGAAATCGGCGAGCTGGAGGATGCACCTGGCAATGAGATGGACGAGTTGGCGCGCCGCATCGAGCAGGTCGGCATGTCTGCCGATGCGCGTCAAAAAGCAGAAGCCGAACTTACCAAATTGCGCATGATGTCGCCGATGTCGGCTGAAGCCGGCGTGGTGCGCAATTACCTGGATGCCCTGATTTCCGCCCCCTGGAGCCAAAAGACCCGTGTGCGCGCGGACTTGATCAGGGCGCAGCGGGTTCTCGATGAAGATCACTACAGCCTCGACAAGGTGAAGGAGCGAATTCTAGAGTATCTGGCTGTCCAGAAACGGGTTCGCAAACTCAAAGGTCCAATCCTTTGTCTGGTGGGCCCACCGGGGGTGGGGAAGACCTCGCTGGGTCGAAGCATTGCACGTGCCACCAACCGCAAATTCACGCGGATGGCGTTGGGCGGAGTGCGTGATGAGGCCGAAATCCGCGGCCACCGGCGCACCTACATCGGCTCCATGCCGGGCAAGATCATTCAGAATCTGACCAAGACCGGCAGCCGCAATCCATTGTTTCTGCTGGATGAAGTGGACAAGATGGCCATGGATTTCCGTGGCGATCCAGCGTCAGCCCTCTTGGAGGTTCTGGATCCGGAACAGAACCATGCCTTCAATGATCATTACTTGGAAGTGGATTTCGATCTTTCCGAGGTGATGTTCGTGGCCACAGCCAATACGCTGGATATTCCTGCGGCGCTGCTTGATCGCATGGAAGTGATTCGCCTGGCGGGCTATATCGAGGATGAGAAATTGCGTATCGCTGAGCGGCATATCGTGCCGAAACAGCGCGAGAAGCATGGTCTGTCGGATGCAGAGCTGATACTGGGCGAAGCCAGCTTACGTCAAGTGATCCAGTCCTACACCCGTGAGGCGGGGGTGCGCAATCTGGAACGTGAAATTGCCAAGATCTGTCGTAAGGTCGTCAAACGTCTGGCGCTTGATTCGAGTTTGACGGGTATCGAGGTGACGCCTGAGAACCTTGCAGATTTTCTGGGCGTACCGCGTTTCCGCCATGAACTGGCGGAACAGGATGATGCAGTGGGCCGAGTGACCGGATTGGCCTGGACAGAAGTGGGGGGCGAATTGCTCACCATTGAAACCGCTGTCGTGCCTGGCAAGGGCAAGTTGATCCATACCGGTTCCTTGGGCGAGGTGATGCAGGAATCAATCCAGGCTGCGCTGACGGTAGTGCGTTCCCGGGCCGCTTCACTGGGGATCGATAGCGAGTTTTATCAGAAAAGCGACATTCATCTGCACATGCCCGAAGGTGCGATCCCCAAAGATGGTCCCAGTGCCGGGGTTGGCATGGTCACGGCGCTGGTATCAGCATTGACGTCCATTCCGGTGCGTTCCTCCGTGGCAATGACGGGCGAAATTACCCTGCGGGGTGAGATTCTGGCGATTGGCGGCTTGAAGGAAAAATTGATTGCGGCGCATCGGGGTGGGATCAAGACGGTATTGATTCCCCATGAAAATGCCAAGGATCTGGTCGAAATACCGGAAAATGTAAAATCCGATCTTCAGATCATTCCAGTGCGGTGGATCGAGGAAGTCTTAGAACGCGCTCTGTCGCGTCTGCCATTGCCGATCGAGGCTGCCGCTGATGCGGCAGTTCCGATCAAGGAAGGCAAGGAGGCCGCTGGAGAGACAGCGTTGCGATCCCACTGATCATGAAACCGACTGCTATTTCCGTTGGTTTCCATGAAGATTTTCCATAAGAATGGGGTTAATCCCGGGTTTTTGCGGGGATGGGCTTGAATCCGGCGATTGACAGTCATTTTGACGGCTTGTTATAACACCTTTGTCCTGTTCAACTTTAGGGTTGGGGCGGGCATCGTTTTCCACGCAACGGGTAGGAGCTGGCCGAATTCCCCGCATCTCGCCAGGAAGCGGCTTGGTCATGATAATCAAAGGAGAAACTCGCGGTATGAATAAGGCTCAGTTGATTCAAGAGATCGCGGCCAAGGCCGACTTGAGCAAGGCAGAGGCAGGGCGCGCCCTGGACGCTTTTGTTAACGCGGTAACCGAGGCACTCAAGGCAGGGGAACAGGTTTCTCTGGTCGGCTTTGGAACTTTCGGTACGCGGGAACGTGCGGCACGCACGGGCCGAAACCCTCAGACGGGGAAGACGATTTCGATCAAGGCCAGCAAATCGCCTGCATTCAAGGCTGGTAAAACCCTCAAGGATTCGGTAAACTAATCGGCTTTACAGGGTGCTTAGCTCAGTTGGTAGAGCGTCGCCCTTACAAGGCGAGGGTCGGGGGTTCAAGTCCCTCAGCACCCACCAGCCGTAGAAAAGTTTTTTGGAGTGGTAGTTCAGTCGGTTAGAATACCGGCCTGTCACGCCGGGGGTCGCGGGTTCGAGTCCCGTCCACTCCGCCATATCTGGAAGGGGCGCCGACAAGCGCCCCATTTTTTTGCTTGATCGTAGGCGGCCAATGCTGGCAATTGAAAAAGCATCCGGGTTTTCTCGGTTCCATCATCCATTTACTTTGAGATTTGAGGGAAGCTGTCGATGATGCAATTCATCCGCGAGCGGTCCAAGGGACTCCTGAGTTTCCTGTTGATGGGCTTCATTTCGCTGACTTTCGCGCTGTGGGGGATCAATTCCTATTTCACAGGACGCCAGGACAACGCGGTTGCCAAGGTTGGCGCACGGAACATCACTGCAGATGAATTCAGTCGCTTCTATCAGCAGCAATATCGCCAGGTTCAGTCTCTCTATGGCGATGCTTTTCGGCCTGAAATGATTGATGAGGCTCAATTCAAGCAAAAAGTGTTGGACGCCATGGTCGCTGATGCCGCTTTGCGTCAACACCTGATCCAGAACCAGATGATTATTTCCGATCCTCAGCTAGCCGAAGCCATCAATCAGCTTCCCACATTCCAACAAGAAGGCAAGTTCTCCTCAGAGTCCTATCAGCAATGGCTCAAGACGCGGGGCTATTCTTCGGCAGCTTTTGAAAGTGAGCTGCGCGGTTCCATGCTCACCGAGCAGATGAGGATGGCGGTGCGCAACTCAGCACTCGTGACCCAAATCGATCTGCAGGAGGTCGTTCGCCTGAACGATCAGCAACGCAATGTGGCCGTGATCGCGGTTCCATTGGCGAGTTTGACGGGCCAAGTGGCAGCAAGTGATGACGAAGTCAACGACTTTTACATCAAAAACTCCCAGGACTTCCAAACGCCTGATCGCATTCGAGTCAGTTATGTACTGATTCGCCGCGATGCATTGCCGACTCAGTTGCAGCCCAATGACGCCATGCTGCGGGAGCTTTACGCGGCAGATGGCAAACGCTTCAGTACGCCAGAACGTCGGCATGTGCGCCATATCCTGCTGAAGGATGAGACGGCCGCGCAGGCACTAGCCGGTCGATTGGGCGAGGCCCCGAAAAAATTTCAGGATTTCGCTCGCGAACTGTCCCAGGATCCCGGAAGTGCTGTAAAAGGGGGCGATCTGGGATGGGTTGAGCCGGGCATGTTGCCGTTATCCCTGGATCAGGCGGTATATGCCGCGAAGGCGGGCGAACCAGCGGGTCCGGTCAAGAGCAGCGAGGGTTATCACTGGCTCTTGGTCGACGCGATTGAAGCCGGGAAACAGGAAGCTTTTGAGGCGGTCCGCAGCAAGCTGGTCGAAGAATATCAAAATGAACGATTGGCCGAGCGCTGGAACACGCTGGTTGAATCCGTCGAGACAGCAAGCTTCGAGAATGCCTCGTCACTCCAGCCGATTGCCGACTTGGCTGGTCTTCCGGTGAAAACAACAAGCTGGTTCAGCCGTGAAGCGGGCGAGGCACCGGCCAATTCACCCCGTTTCAGACAGGCCAGTTTCACTGATGATGTCTTGAAAGAGGGATTGAACAGTGACGTGATCAAGCTCGACGAGGGGACGATAGCCGTGTTGCGGCTAGAGGAACATCAGCCAGCCCAGACGCCTCCTCTGGATCAGGTAAAGGCGCAGGTCAAACAGGCTTTCCAGCGGGCGCGCGCTGCCGAGATCGCGGATCAGAGGATAAAAGAAGCTGAAGAAGCGGTCGATCGCGGAGAAGCTCCCCCTCAGATTGCCAGCAAAATCAAGGGAAATTACCGTGAACTCGGCTGGATTGAGCGCCAGGGAAACAACAATCTTCCGCCTGAGCTGGTGGAGAAGGTGTTTTCAGCGCCCCACCCCAAGGATGAGCAAGCAGCGCATGTGGCAGTGACGTTGCCGAATGGGGATCGGACGCTGGTCTTGGTGCGCCAGGTGAAGAACGGCGATTTCAAGGCGGTGGATGCGAATACAGTCACGCAGATCCGGGAACGCGTTTCCGAGATGCGGGGCGAGCAGGAATTGGCCATTTACCTGAACGCGCTCAAGAAAAGCATGGACATTAAAACTTATCCAGATCGCTTGTAATGCGACTTCCCACGCGCTGGGCCATGCATTGGCAGATTCTGGCAGCGTTGCTTGCGGGAGGGATTCTGGGGCCGCTACTGGCTGGTGATAACGGCCTTATTGGACCGCCGCTGGCGGAAGGTTTCGCTCAAATCGGCCATCTGTTCCTGAACGCGCTCAAGATGGTGGTCATTCCCCTGATCGTTGCCTCGATCATCGCGGGCCTGAATCAGGCGGGCGATCGTTCCAGGCTGGGACGCATGGGCTGGGCAACGCTGGCCTATTATGTGGGGAGTGGGCTGATTGCCGTCACCGTGGCCATGGTTCTCGCGAATTGGGTGCGACCGGGTGAATTGAATGGCTTGCCAGCGGGCGCCGACATTGGCTTGAGTGCCACCCTTAGCGATATTGATCCCGCCTTGTTGTCAGGCAAGCAGCAGTTCCGCCAATTCCTGGAACGGTTGGTGCCGTCGAACTTGTTCCAGGCGGCTGCGGAGGGGCAACTGCTTGGAATCATCCTGTTCAGCCTGCTGTTTGCGCTGGCCTTGCGTCAACTGCAGGGGGCGGCGGCGGAGGTTCAGGTCCGCTTCTGGAACGGTCTCAACCAGATCATGCTCAACATCACCCAGGGCATCATGCGGTTTTCACCGATTGGTGTCTTCGCCCTGATCGCCGCCATGACGGCGCGGACTGGTTTATCGGCCTTGGGGCCTCTGCTCTGGTTCATGGCAACGGTCATGGCTGGCTTGCTTATTCACCTGCTCATTACCTTGCCGCTGTTGTTGCGATGGGTGGGCGGTGTTTCCCCACGTCGGCATTTCCAGGCCATGATGCCCGCCCTTCTGATGGCGTTTTCCACCAGTTCATCGGCTGCAACCCTGCCGGTGACCCTGCATTGCCTGGAACAGCGGGCCGGCGTGAGTCGCCGCACGGCGGGCTTTGTCATTCCCTTGGGCGCGACGGTCAACATGGATGGCACGGCGCTGTTCGAATGCGTCGTGGTGTTGTTTATCGCCCAACTCTACGGAATTGATCTCGGCATCGGGCAACAGGTCTTGGTGCTGGGCATCGCGCTCCTGACCTCGGTCGGTGTGGCAGGGATCCCATCGGCGAGCCTGGTGTCCATTGCCATGATCTTGTCGGTCTTGGGACTGCCGCTGGAGGCCCTGGGGCTGGTCCTGGGGGTGGACCGATTGCTCGACATGAGCCGGACGGCGGTGAATGTTTTCGGCGATGCGACTGGCGCTGTGCTGGTTGCTCGCGCACAGGGCGAGACCGAGCTTCTTGCCGAAGCTCCCCATGAGCGGGAGCAACGCTTGAAGACCGCCGGCCAGATTCAGCTTTAGATATGCCTCGAGAATCGCGAGAATCATTGGCCATTACGGGGCCAGGAATGCGCGCCCGTGCGCATGTGACTACGCAATCAGCCCCAGAATGTTGTAGCCGGCATCGACATAGGTGATTTCGCCCGTAATGCCGGAGGCTAGGTCGGAACACAGGAAAGCCCCCACATTGCCCACCTCGTCGATGGTCACGTTGCGTCGCAAGGGCGAGGCTTCCTCTGCCTTGCTGAGCATGCCCCGGAAACCGCTGATCCCGGCGGCGGCCAGGGTCTTGATGGGACCAGCGGAAATGGCATTCACCCGTATTCCCTCCGGACCCAGGTCCTGCGCCAGGAAACGCACACTGGCCTCCAGGCTGGCCTTGGCGGGCCCCATCACGTTGTAGTTGGGGATGGCGCGCACGGCGCCGGCGTAGGTCATGGTGAGCAAGGCGCCTTGGCGGCCTTTCATCAGGGGGTAGGCAGCTTTGGCCAGGGCCACCAAGCTGTAGGCGCTGATGTCATGAGCCATGCGGAAACCTTCCCGGGTCACGCTGTCCACGAAGCGGCCTTCCAATTGCTCCCGCGGCGCAAAGGCGACGGAGTGCACGAGAATATCCAGCCCATCCCAGCGTTTGCCAAGTTCGGTCATGAGCGTGTCGATTTGCGCATCATCGCCGACATCACAGGGAAAATAGAGCGAGGATCCGCATTCCGTCGCCATTTCCTCCACGCGGGACTTGAGCTTCTCGCCCTGATAGGTGAAGGCCAGCTCGGCCCCTTCACGCCGCATGGCCTGCGCGATGCCCCAGGCGATCGAGCGATTGCTGGCCACGCCCACGATCAGGGCCCGCTTTCCATTCAGAAAACCCATCGTTCTGCATCCTTGAGAAAAAGGTGTGATTGAATAAAGAAAGAATGATACCACCCTGAAATCAACTCTGGGTGCGCCGCTCCGGAACCGATTTGCGGATGGTCAGACGCTGGCCAGTGCGCAGGGGCTGGTGGGCCTTGATCGCATTCCAGAGTGTCAGCTCAGCCACACTGACCTCGAACTTCTGGGCGATGGAGGAGAGTGAGTCGCCAGCCTGGACCGAGTAAACGATGGAGCCAGAAGCAGATGACACGGCGCGGCCGGATGGCGCCTTGAACGGATTCTGTACCACCAGGGTTTGGCCGATTTTCAAGGTTGCCTTTGTGGACAGTTTGTTCCACTTGGCCAAGTCGACGGTATCAATCCGATGGGCTCGGGCAATCGTGTAAAGCGAGTCACCCGATCGAACGACATGGGTTTGGGTAGGCAAGGCTGCATCGCGAATGGGTGTTTCCGCCAGAACCCGCTCGGCCTCCTGAATCAATTGCGCTTTATCGTTTTTCTGGGAATCTGGCGCGCTGGTCTCGAAGGACTGTTGTGCCAACTGCACCGTCTCGCCCCCCTCAAGCTTTTGACGCAGCCGACGGGCATGAACGGCTGGCAACAACAGCGCGCCGGGTGACGCTGCGTTTTTCTGGGCCTGGATGGCTGGATTGTAGCGCAACACCTGCGCGAGGCTCAGATCAGCCAGATCCGCGGCTTCGGCCAAGTCCAGCCGTCCCCGCACGTCCACGCTGTCCAGTACGGACCGGTTAGGAATTGCAGGCAGTTCCACGCCATGCCGCCGCGGATTCTCGATCACCGAGCGCATTGCCATGAGGCGGGGAATATAGCGCCGGGTTTGAGGCGGGATTGGAAGGCTGGCGAAATCGGTTGATTTGCCCAAGCTTCGATTTTGCGCGATCCAGCGCTGCAGTGTGCCTTCGCCGGTGTTGTAAGCCGTTAAAGCAAGCAGCCAGTCACCGCCGAACATGTCGCCCAGATGCTCCAGATAATCCAGGGCGGCCTTGGTCGATGCCAGCACGTCATGCCGCCCGTCATAGTTCTGGGTGAGTTTCAAGCCGAAGTTGCGTGCGGTTTGCGGCAGGAACTGCCACAGCCCGGCTGCTTTGCCCGGAGACACGGCGGCGGGATTGTAGCCACTTTCCACCAGCGGCAGCAGGGCGATTTCCGCCGGCATGCCGCGCCGTTCCACTTCATCCAGCACCAGATAAAGGTATTCAGAGGATTGTGCCAGGCTGCGCTCAATGAAGCGGGGGCTCAGGGCATCCAGTTCCCGGCGGACGGATTGTGGTTCATCGAGGGACAACGAAAAACCACCTCGCAGCCGATCCCAGATCATCCCGCTTTGTCCATTCAGACTCAGATCGGATTCCGGCAGATCGGGATTCTCGGCTTGTGAGCTATCCAGATACGGCATCAACAGAACCTGGTCAGCAGCGCTTTCCATCGCCGTGTTGGCGTAGAGGCTGGGAGAGCGGGTGGTTTTCGATGCTGTGGCGGGCAGCGTGGTATTGGCCTTTTGCGCCTTGGCGGCAGTGGATAGCGAGGGTGCAGCCGTTGGGTGATGTGGGCTACAGCCAGCCAGCGCCAGCAGGCCGCTGCTCAGAAGCAGGCATTTCCAGCCCCCGGTACCTGCCTTGGCCGATGGATCAGCTGGAGTCGGTATCGCATTGAAAAGATGGGGATTGATGGGTGTGTTCATGCCCGAAAATGATCCTTCCAATGGCGCAACGCCGCGAACACGGCGGTGCCGTCTTCCAATGGGCGCTGGGCATGGCGTTCGGCGGCGGCTCGAACGCTTGCGTCAGTCACGCGCAGGAAGGGATTGGTGCATTGCTCGACTTTCATGCGGCTGGGCAGGGTGGGTTCCCCTTGGGCAATCCGCGCACGGTCCGCCGCGAGACGATCGGCAAGATGACGGTTTTCGGGTTCGACCCGCTGAGCGAAGGCCAGGTTGGCAAGGGTGTATTCGTGACCGCAGTAAACCTGGGTTTCGCCTGGTAGTGCCGCCAGTCGTTGTAGCGAGCGATGCATCTGCTCCGCCGTACCCTCGAACAGGCGCCCACATCCCGCGCCAAACAGGGTGTCGCCGCAAAACAAGGCGCCGATAACGGGAATGTGAAAGGCGACATGACCCAGCGTATGGCCGGGTATGTGCAGGACTTCGACATCGACGCCCAAGCCGGGCAGGACGAACCGGTCGTTGTCGTTCACGCCCTGGGTCCGGCAGGGAATTTTTTCCCGCGCCGGGCCAATGATGGGTAAATCGGGGCGTGCCAAGGCAGGGATGCCGCCCACATGATCCGGATGGTGGTGGGTCGCGAGGATGGCCGCAAGAACCCACCCCTGCTTATCCAGAAAGGATAGCACGGGTTCCGAGTCGCCCGGATCGACCACCACAGCCTGTTGGGTGTCGGGATTTGCCAACACCCAGATGTAGTTGTCGTTGAAGGCCTTGACGGCTTGAACGCAAAGCATGGCGGCTATCGTGTCAGGTCACTTGGCGACGGTCAAGACAGGCACATGGTTTAGAATGATCCAACGCAAGCAATGGTGGAGGTGCTCCATGGCCAGGCAATCGGCTGAACACACGCATCGCGCTCTGGAACGCTGGCGGGACACTCCGATCGGTCGGTATGTGCTTGGCGCTGAAAATACGGTGCTGGCCGATGGATTGGAGGGACTTTACGGAAGTTTCGGCTTGCAATTGGGGAATTGGGCGGGCAGTCGTCTGTTTCCGCTCAAAGACGACCAATTGCACCGCTGCTATGTCGTTTCCTCTCCCGATGCGGGCGCTAAAGGTCTGGTGGATCTGTGGGCCGATCCCCATCATCTGCCCATTGCGACAGAAAGCGTGGATGTGGTCGTCCTGTCCCATCTGCTGGAGCAGGTTCCTCATCCTCATCCCTTGCTGCGCGAGGTGGATCGCGTCCTCATCAGCGAGGGCAGGTTGGTGATTCTGGGTTTCAACCCCTACAGCTTCTGGGGGCTGCGCGCATGGCTCAGTCGTTCGGGACGCACCATTCCTTGGGCTGAGCGATTGATCAGCGAATACCGCCTGCGTGATTGGCTGTCCTTGCTGGGATATGACGTGACCGATGTGCGCTATTGTCTTTATCGGCCGCCAATTGCCCATGGTGGCCTGCTTGCGCGGCTGGCTGCCCTGGATCGCTGGCTGGGGCGCTTTGTGCCGTGGACGGGGGGCGGCTATGTGCTGGTCGCTCGCAAGCGGGTGCGGAATTTGACGCCCTTGCGCCGCCGCCGGCGCTGGGTGCCCCGTCTGGTGCCCGCCGGGCGCCTGGGCGCCGCCTTGCCGCTCAATACGACATCGGAACCCGATCAATGAAAACAGTTGAGCTATTTACCGACGGTGCCTGCCGCGGCAATCCAGGCCCCGGTGGCTGGGGCGCTATCCTGCGATTTGGCGCGCGGGAGCGGGAATTGCGGGGTGCCGAAACCCTGACCACCAACAACCGCATGGAGATGATGGGCGCCATTGCCGGCCTGTCGGCCCTGCAGGAGAGCTGTGAGGTGGATTTGTACACGGATTCCCGCTATCTATGCGATGGCATGTCGCAATGGCTGGAGAACTGGAAGCGCCGCGGATGGCGCACCGCCAGCCGGGAACCTGTGAAAAACGAGGATCTCTGGCGCCAGCTCGACGCGCTCAATGCGCGGCATCGTATCCGCTGGAACTGGGTCAAGGGTCATGCCGGCCACCCCGAGAACGAGCGCGCCGATGCCCTCGCCAATGCCGCCATCGATGCGTTACGGGCCGAGCAGGCGGGTGCGCGGGCGCTGCGCACGGAGGCCTCCTGATGCGGCTTATTGTGCTGGATACCGAAACCACCGGACTTGAGGTCAGTGAAGGCCATCGCATCATCGAAATTGGCTGCATCGAGCTGATCAATCGTCAACTCACGGGGCGTTCCTTTCATCGCTACCTCAACCCTGATCGGGCCATTGATGCCGGCGCGGCGGAGGTCCATGGGATCACCCTTGAACAGCTCGCCGATGCCCCCCGCTTCAGCGAAATTGCCGAGGAGTTGCAGGCGTTTCTGGGGGAAGCCCAACTCATCATCCACAATGCCGCCTTCGATCTGGGGTTTCTGAACGCCGAGCTGGCACGGTGCGGCGTTGCGGGGGAAACACTGCAACAGCGTCACGTCGTGATCGATACGCTGCACCTCGCACGGCAACGTCATCCTGGGCAGCGCAACAATCTCGATGCCCTGTGTAAGCGCTATCACATTGACAACAGCCAGCGCCAATTGCATGGCGCTCTGTTGGATGCCCAGATCCTGGCCGATGTCTATCTGGCCATGACCGGCGGCCAGGTGACCTTGTCGCTCGAAGGCGAGGCGGAGTCGGCGAATGCATCTTTTGGTACAGAGGCGCTGTCGCATCTAAAGCGACCTGAGGGTGGCCAATGGATCGTGGTCCGGCCGGATGCGGAGGAACAATCGCTGCATGAACGCATGCTGGCCGATCTGGACAAGGCCAGCGGTGGCCGCTGCCTGTGGCGGGCCTTGGACGGCGCAGAAATCGTCTACACGAAATAGAGCAGCAAATACCCCGCCAGCAAAATCGCCACCCACAGCGCCATGCTGCCGGTTTGCCAATGTCGCACCAGGACCGATTCTTCACCTTCATCCCGAGCGAGGCGGTCGGTCATGGTTTGCGTGAGGCGCCCGAGACTGGCTTGGGCACGCTTGCGCCGTTCGGCAAGGCGTTGTTGCAACCGGAACCAGAGCCCCGGAACCGCCCGCTGTAGATGATCGACATCCCACACGTTGACTACCATTCGCGGCAGCAGCCGCCAGCGCAGGGCGAGCGCGAATGCTATCGCGGTAAACGACAAGACCAGCAATTGCTCCACCACATGCGCGGGGGTGTAGAGGGTGTATTCCACCGCATGGGGCAAGGCGTGATACAGCAACTGAGGGCGGCAGCCCAGCACCAGCAGCCCCAGCGTGGTGAGGAACATGGCCTGGCGCATCCCCCGGGGCGCATCCGCCACCTGCCGGTTCGAGGCCGGGCCGAGAAAGGCGAAGTAGATCACCTTGAGCCCGGCCATGAAGAAGATGCCCATCGACCCCAGCATCAGCAGCCACCACAGATCCGCCCGATGGGCTTCATCGGCAGCGGCCAGGATCAGCGACTTGCTGGCAAAACCCGCGAACAGCGGCGTTGCCATCCCCAAAGTCCCCAGCAGGCAGAAAGCGAAAGTCCAGGGCATTTGCCGCCCCAGTCCGCCTAACCTGCTGGCGCGTGTGGTCCCGGTGCGCAGCAGGACGGCGCCCAGGGCCATGAACAGCAGGCCGCTGTACAAGACATGGCTGATGGCATGGGCGACCGCCGCGCTCTGGGCCAGCGGCGTGCCGATGCCCAAGGCCATCACCATGAAACCCAGTTGATTGATGAGTCCGTAGACCAAGGTCCGGCGCAGGTCATCCTCGCGCAGGCCCAGGACCAGCGTGAACAGAATCATCACCGCGCCCACCGGGATCAGTAGCTCGGTGCCGGTAAACCCCCTCGCCAGCGCATAGATCGCAAGCTTGGTGGTAAAGGCGCTCAGGAACACCGTGCCGGCGGGGGAGGCGGCCGGATAGGCTTCCACGACCCAGCCATGCAGCAGGGGAAAGGCGGCCTTGATCGCGAACGCGGCCAGGATCCAGGCGTTTCCGGCGTTGCCCAGGGACAAGGCATCAAAGCTCAGCGCGCCGCCGCCCTGCAGGTGCAGGATCACCCCGCCCAGCAACAGGACCCCCGAGAGCACTTGGACCACCAGATAGCGCAGCGCCACCCCATAGTCCGGACGCGCGCCGTACGGGATGAGTAAAAGGGTCGAGGCGAGCGCCGTGAGTTCCCAATACAGGAACAAGCTCAGTAGATCGCCGGCACAGACTGCCGCGATGGCCGCGCCCGCGTAGATGAGTCCCGCTGCGACTTCACGACGATGGGGCCGACTGCGCAGATACACACTGTTCACCAGCGCTGCAAAACCAAACAGCCAGGCAAACGGCCAGGCGAGCGCATCCAGACGAGCCAATACCAGTTTCTGGTTGAGCATTGTGACCACGCCGAAGGCCCCGGTATCGAAGCGCTCCAGATGAATCAGCGCAAGCAGGGCCGGCAGGGGTAACAGCCAGGCCCGCCACCGAACCGGAAACAGGGCCAGCGCCAGACCGCCCAGAATCAGCGGCCAGCCGGGTGGCAGATGCCAGGGCAGGGTTTCAAGACTCATTGCTAGCATTCTCCGTCACAACAGCATTGTTACGGGCTATTTGCCCTGCACGATCATGACCGTACCGATGGTGATCAGCATGCATGCGGCCAGAACGCTTGATCGTTCGCCGATGCGACCCTCGAGGATCAAGCGCGTCCGTGCCGCGGCATACGCGTAACCCAGCTTGACGCCGCCAACGGCGACAGTTGAAATCAAAACAACAAGGCCGATGTCAAAGGCGGTTAATGTCGTCAAATCAAGGAAGGCCGGGAAGAAACCGAGGTAGAACAGCAAGGCTTTCTGATCACTGATGGTGATGAGAAACCCGGTCATGAAACAGTTCATCAGTGATGGTTGCGTCGTGGCAACCTGCTTCATTTTCTTTCTTCTTGATCTCCAGAAGGAGATGCCGAGCCAGATCAGGTAGAGTCCGCCCGCGTACTGCAGAAGAAAAAAAAGATCTCCGAAGTTTTCAGCAAGCAGCGTCAGACCGAATATCGCGAAAAGAATGAAAGCCAAGTCGCCCATCACGATGCCGAGCGCCGTAACCGCTCCTGGCACGAATCCGCCACTCGCGGCATTTGCTGCTACAGCGAAAACGCTCATGCTCGGGGCGAGCGCGAGCAATGCCATGGCGCCAAGCAGTGCGGTGATGGTGACAAGATCAAGCGTGAATTCCATGGGATTATGACTTTCCTTGGAATTGCATGCAGCGCGCTCGCGCCGATGGGCAGCGAGTCTCATCGGTTTGGCGCGATATCTGGGACCATACAGCGCTTGAAGCGGGCGGCGTTGTGCTGCTTGAAGCTGCGCTCAAGGGCCCTCCATCAAAGGCCAATCGCCTAACGGGCGCAACAAATCGAGGACAGGATCGGGCCAGAAGAACAGCGCAATGCTGGCCAATGCCGTGAAGCAGAGCGGCAGCAGGCAGGCCCAGGGGGCTTCCGCGATTCCGCTGGGCGCGCCGGTCGGCAGGGGCCGGAAAAAGGCGCGGCCCACGACGGGCATCAGATAAGCGATGTTCAGCAGGGTGCTGAGCATCAGGGCGGCGAGCAGCAGCGGCTGGTGAATCTCGGCCGTGGCGTTGGCCAGCAGCCACTTGCTCCAGGTCCCACCTCCCGGTGGCAAGCCGATCACACTCACCGCCGCGATGGCGAATGCGGCGAATGTGATGGGCATGCGCCGTCCCAGTCCATCGAGTTCACTGATCCGGCTCTTGTGGCTGGCGACCAGGATGGCACCGGCGCAGAAAAACAGGGTGATCTTGCCGAAGGCGTGCATGACGATGTGCAGCCCGCCGCCCATGAAACCCGCGGCCGTGGCAGTAGCGGCGCCCAGCACGATGTAGGCCAGTTGGCTGACGGTGGAATAGGCCAGCCGGGCCTTGAGATTGTCCTGGTTCAGCGCGATGAGCGAGGCCATGATGAGCGTGAAGCCAGCCACATAGGCCAGCCACAGACTGGCGCCGGTCTGCTGCAGGAAATCCAGGCCGAAAATGTAGTAGGTGACCTTGAGCACCGTGAACACACCGGCCTTGACCACCGCTACCGCATGCAGCAGCGCGCTCACCGGTGTGGGCGCCACCATGGCGCCAGGCAGCCAGCGGTGAAACGGCATCAGTGCCGCCTTGCCGATGCCGAACAGGAACAGGGCGTATAGCAGTGGCGCGGCGGCGGGGGACAGCCGGCCCGCCAGGATGCCGCCCGATTTGAATTCCAAGGTGCCTGCCACCAGAGCGGTCCAGATCAGGGCGGGAAGCAAAAATCCGATCGAGGTGCCCATCAGTAGGAACAGGTAGGTCCGGGCGCCGCGCCGGGCCGCTTCGGTACCGGCGTGGGCCACCAGGGGATAGGTGGACAGCGTCAGCAGTTCGTAAAAAATGAACAGCGTGAAGAGGTTGTCGGCGAAGGCGATGCCCATGGCGCTGGCCAGCGCCAGGGGGAAGCAGGCAAAAAATCGCGTCTGATGGGGCGCGTGGTGGTTGCGCATATAGCCGATGGCATACAGCGCCGTCGGAATCCACAGCGTGGCTGCCACCAGAGCGAATAGCACGCCTAGGGGCTCGGCCGAAAAAGCCAGGGTCATACCGGGCAGCACTTCCAGCATATGCAGCGCGGGGCGAGCGCCGGCCTGCACCGCTGGCAACACCTGGAGCACGGCGCCTAGCAATCCAGTCGCCGTCAGCAGTGTCACCGCCTCCCGCAGATTCGGCCAGCGCCCGGTTGCCGCAATCAGCAGCGAGGCGACAGGCGGGGCAAAGATGGCCAGCATCATGGCCAGTTCCGGGGTCACGGCGCGCCCTCCAGCAAGGCCCGCATCGCCTGTCCGGCGAGGCCCACAGTGAGGCGGCTATCGATGCCGAAATACAGGTTGGCCACCACCAGCGTCCAGGTCGGCGCCAGCATGGACCACGGGGCATCCCGCACTGCCTCGCGGTCGGTCGGGGCCGGCCGCAAGTAGAGCTGTTCCACCACACGCCAGACATAACCCAGGGCCAGCAGCGATCCCGCCACGATAATCAACGCCAATAGCCACTGGTCCTGTTCCAGGGTGGCGCGCAGCAAATACCACTTGCTGATGAATCCAGCCGTCAGCGGTACGCCGATCAGGCTGAGTCCCGACACGACAAAGGCGGCGGCGGTGAGCGGCATCTGGCGGGCGGCGCCGGCGAGCGCCGGCAGGCTGACCGAGCCCAGCCGGTAATACAGACAGCCCAGCGCCATGAACAGGGCGCCCTTGGCTAGGGCATGGTTGAACAGATGCAGGAGGCCGGCGGTGAGGCCCAGCGGGCTGAGCAGGGCAATGCCGAGCACGATGTAACCGATCTGCCCCACGCTCGAATAGGCGAAGCTGCGTTTGGCATTGATCTGGAACAGCGCCGAGACCGAGGCGAGGATGACGCCGAGTCCGGCCAGGAACGGAAAGACCCGCTCCACCGTCAGGTTTGAGAACACCTGGTGCACGCCGAAGACATCGAAGGTGAAGCGCAGCATCACATACACCGCGACCTTGGTCGCGGTGGCGGCCAGGAAAACGGTCACCACCGAGGGCGCGTAGGTGTAGGCATTGGGGAGCCATAGGTGCAGCGGGAACAGCGCCAGTTTCAGGGAGATGCCGACAATGAAGAAGGCAAAGGCCGTCTGCACGGCCCGTTGATTTTCCGCCAGTGGCAGGCGCGCCGCGAGATCCGCCATGTTGAGCGTGCCGGTGGCGGCATACATGAAGCCGATCCCGATCAGGATGAAGGTCCCTCCCAGGGTGCCCATGATCAGGTATTGGAACGCCGCCGTGAGCGCCCGGCGATCCTGGCCCATGGCGACCAGCGCATAGGTGGACAGGCTGGAGATTTCCAGGAACACGAACACATTGAAGGCATCGCCGGTGGCCGCCATGCCCATCAGGCCGGTCATGCACAGCAGCAGGGCGGCATAGAACAGCGCGGCGCGCTCGGCGCCGATTTCCCGCAGCACGCTCATCCGGGCATAGGGCAGCAGCACGGCGGCGATGGCGCTTACCAAAAGCAGCACGGCGCCATTCAGGGCGTCGATGCGATAGACGATACCCAGCGGCGCGGCCCAGCCGCCCAGCGCGTAGGTGATTGGCCCCAGGGTCGTGACCCGATCCAACAGCAGCACGGCGTTGACCAGCACAGCCCATGTCGTGGCGAGGGTGATCCACCAGGCCAGGACTTCGCGACGCAGCAGCACGCACACGGGCGCGGCGGCGAGGGGTAGAACCACTTGCAGGACCGGGAAATGGGCGGCGATCACAGGCTGTTGTCCTGGCGATGAATTTCGTCTTCCTCGATGGTGCCGTAGGCGCCATGGATGCGGATGATCAGGGTCGCCGCCAGGGCCGTGGTGGCGATGCCAACCACGATGGCGGTCAGGATCAGCACATGGGGCAAGGGATTGCTGTAGGTCGAGAATCCCGAGGCGATGATGGGGGCGGTGCCGCCGTTAACCTTGCCCATGCTGATGTACAGGAGAAAGACCGAGGTCTGGAAAATGTTCAGACCGATGATCTTGAGCACCAGGTTGCCGTGGGCGATAACCATGTAGAAGCCGATCATCATCAGCACAATCACGACCCAGTAGGGAAAAAGGCCCGGCAGCGTCATGGGGATTCCCGAGCGAATGCCGAAAAAATCTGGATCATGACGCCTGCGACGGTAATCCCAACGCCCAGCTCCACCAGCAGGATGCCCAGGTGTTGCCCATGGTGGGGATCGTGCGCCAGCACGTTGTAGTCGAGGAAATTCCCGCCCATGGCCATGCCCGTGAAACCCACACAGGCATAGATCAGCACGCCCAAGGCCATCATGGCCTCGGACACGGGGGCGGGAATCAGGGTTTCCGCTGCCGCAAGCCCTTCGACCAGGGCATAGAGGATAAAGCCCACGGCGAACAGCACGCCGGCCTGAAAGCCGCCACCGGGACCGAAATCGCCATGGAATTGCACGTAGAGTGCGAACAGCCAGATGGCCGGCACCAGCAACCGGGCGGTGACCCGCAGGATGACCTGAGCGTCCATCAGGAGCGTTCCTTGCCCTGGCGGCGGCCCCGCAGCAGGGCCAGCACCCCGATGGCCGCGGTCAGCACCACGGTGGTTTCCCCCAGGGTGTCATAACCCCGATAGCTGGCCAGTACCGCTGTGACGACATTGGGCACCCCCGTGGTGTTCGGCCCGTCGCGCAGGTAATCCGGCCCCACGTGTTGGTGAATGGGCGCCTGTGGATCGCCATAGGCGGGCATGTCCAGGGTGCCGTAGACCAGCGCCGCGCCCGTTACCATCACGACAATCAAGGGGATGAGCGGCGTGTGGGTGGGTCTGTGGGTCATGCGGCTGGTGCGGTGCAAAGTGGCGAGCAGCAGTACGGTGGAGATGCCCGCGCCCACAGCCGCTTCCGTGAAGGCCACGTCCACCGCGTCCATGAGCACGAACACCCCGGCCGAGAGCAGGCTGTAGAGCCCCGCCAGCATGACCGCGGTCACGCCATCGCGCAGGCGCAGGATGGCGAGCGCGGTCAAGCCGAGAAAGATGAGCGCGGCGAGCAGGATCAGGGTTTCCATGAGGGGTCCTTGCGCAAGTGACGGTGCAGCACGCCGTCATGCAGCGCGGCGCGCGTCAGGGCGTGGCTGGAGACGGGGTTGGTCAGCGCCAGAAAGACCAGGATCAGGGCCAGCTTGACGGTGACCAGCCAGCCGCCACCCAGTGCCATCAGCCCCAGCAGGGTGGCGAAACTGCCCAGGGTTTCGCAGACGCCTGCCGCATGAATGCGGGTGAAGAAATCCGGAAAGCGCAGCACACCCACCGCGCCAACCACCAGAAAAAACCCGCCAATCGCCAGCAGCAGGGCAGACAGCAGCGGCAGCAGGGCGTCGCTCATGGCTGGCTTTCCTCATTGCCGACAGGCGGCGCCACGGACGCGCTGAAATCGCGCCGCTGAATGAATCGCAACACCGCGATGGTGCCGATGAAATTGATGAGGGCGTAGCCGATCGCGATGTCCAGCCATTCCGGCCGACCCATCAGGAATCCCAGCACCGCGATCAGCAGGACGGTCTTGGTGCCGAACAGATTGACAGCCAGGATGCGGTCATACAGGGTCGGTCCACGCAGGGCGCGAATCAGGCTCATCAGCATCGTGACCAGCAAGGCCAGGCCGATTCCTGCGATGCCCCAGCTCGTCATGCTCGGCTTTCCAATGCGGTGACGCGGCGATCCATGTCACCGGTCTGGAGGGTTTCGGCACCCTCGCGCATCAGCGCATGGATCAGGATGTCGTTGGCGCCCACCTCCACCGACACCGTGCCGGGGGTGAGGGTAATGGAATTGGCGTAGAGCGTCCGTCCCAAGGGCATGCGCTGGCTGGCGGGGACGCGCACGGCGGTGGGGGTGAGCGCAAGTCGAGGCCGGAGGATCTCGCGGGTCACCTGCAGATTGGACAGCACGATTTCCCTGCACAGCCAGGCCAGGTAGCCGACGACCGGCAGGCCCATGTGACGCAGGCCGACAGGACGCTCCGCCCCGTCCATCCGCTGCGCGAGAAATCCGACCAGGAGCACGGAAAAAATGCCAAAACCGACAATCAGGGGTTCCGTATGACCGGAAAGCAGGCCCCACAGCAGGGCCAGCAGGATGAGTCGGATCAATCCTTTTCCCATCGTGAATGCAGGCTCCCTTGCTGAATGTGCTCGTTGGATAAGGCTTGGCTGCCCCAAGCTACCCAAGGGGGCCTTGCCGGTCAACCCGAATCAACGCCATGAACGGCGCGGAGCCGTGGCTGATTGCCTGCGGGTCGGTTTCCGCGCTGGGCCGTTCACGAGAAGCTGAGTGAGTTGTTTGCGACGCCTCCACGCCTGCTTTTGTAGCGCGCGTCAGTTACACCACATGATCAATAATGGCCTGATCAATAGTGGCTGGGACTCATGGACCTGACCTCCACAACAAACGCGACGTCGGCGTGGGAAAAGGCTTGATCTCATGATTGTTCGTGGGGGCCAGGTTGTGGGAGGTATGCCTTGGTGTGAACTGTCCCGCAATCCGTTGAGGTCCGATTGCCGCAGGGGACGACGATCGGCGACAATGGCAGGCTTTTCGGGCTGGGTCGGTATGGAACAGCGGAGGCCAGTTGGTCGGCTGTGCCACACCACGGGATGATTTAACGGGGGAATGATGCCGTCACGTCGAAAACTTGCCAACGCCATTCGGGCGCTGGCCATGGATGCGGTGCAGGAGGCCAAATCTGGCCATCCAGGCGCCCCGATGGGCATGGCGGACATTGCCGAGGTGCTCTGGAACGATTTCCTGCGCCATGATCCGGCCGATCCACAGTGGCCCGACCGCGACCGTTTCGTGCTCTCTAACGGGCACGGCTCCATGCTGCTCTATGCCTTGTTGCATCTGTCCGGCTACGACCTGACCCGCGAGGATCTGCGGCAGTTTCGCCAGATGCACGCCAAGACGCCGGGTCATCCCGAATACGGCATGACGCCGGGTGTGGAAACCACCACAGGGCCCCTGGGTCAGGGACTCGCCAATGCGGTGGGCATGGCCTTGGCGGAACGGGTTCTGGCCGCCCAGTTCAATCGCGATGATTTCCCCGTGGTGGACCACGCCACCTACGCCTTCGTCGGCGACGGCTGTCTCATGGAAGGCATCTCCCATGAAGTCTGTTCCCTGGCTGGAACCTGGCAGCTCGGCAAGCTGATCGTCTTTTACGATGACAACGGCATCTCGATCGACGGCCGGGTGGAAGGCTGGTTCACCGACGACACGCCAGCCCGCTTCGAGGCCTATGGCTGGCAGGTGGTGCGCAACGTGGACGGACATGATGCCGATGCCGTGCGCGAGGCAATCCTGGTCGCCCGGGCAGAAACGCACCGGCCGACTCTGATTTGCTGCAAGACGGTGATTGGTTTTGGCGCGCCCAACAAGCAGGGCTCCGAATCAGTCCATGGTGCGCCATTGGGTCCGGACGAGGTTGCCGCTGCCCGCGAGCGACTGGGTTGGCCTTACGCGCCCTTTGAGATTCCCGACGAAGTGGCAGCGGGCTGGGACGCGCGCGCGCGCGGGCACAAACTTTCCGGTCGTTGGCGCGCCTTGTTCGAGCGCTACCGGCACGCCCACCCCGAACTGGCGCGGGAATTCGAGCGGCGCGTGGCCGGTGACCTGCCGGCCGACTGGTCGGATCGTTGTGAGGCCGCGCTGGCGGAGGTTGTTGCCCAGGGAGCGAGCCTGGCAACGCGGCAGTCCTCCCAGAAAGCGCTGGAACGCATGGGCCCCTGCTTGCCCGAACTGATTGGCGGATCGGCGGACCTGACCCATTCCAACCTGACCCACTGGTCCGGTTCGGTCGCGTTCAGCGCCGAGCAGCCGGCGGGAAATACGCTGTCCTATGGGGTGCGTGAGTTCGGCATGGCGGCGATCAATAACGGCTTGGCGCTGCATGGCGGCTTCATTCCCTTTGGCGCCACCTTCCTGGTGTTCTCCGACTACGCTCGCAATGCCTTGCGCATGGCGGCGCTGATGCGTCAGCGCAATCTCTTCGTGTTCACCCATGATTCCATTGGTCTCGGCGAGGATGGACCCACCCATCAGCCGGTCGAGCACCTGGCCAGCTTGCGCCTGATCCCGAACCTGCGGGTCTGGCGCCCCTGCGACGCAGTGGAATCCCAGGTGGCCTGGCAGCAGGCCATCGAATACCGGCAGGGTCCCACGGTGCTGGTGTTTTCGCGCCAGAGCTGCCCGCACCAGACGCGCAACGCCACGCAGATCGCCCTTATTCGCCGCGGTGGCTACATCCTGCGCGATACGCCCGGCACGCCCGATGCGTTGCTCCTTGCCACCGGCTCTGAAATCGGCCTGGCGATGGACGCCGCCGAGCGGCTGGCCGCATCCGGCGTGGCGGTGCGCGTCGTGTCCATGCCCTGTGCAGAGGCATTCGAGGCGCAGGACGCCGATTACCGCGCGCACGTATTGCCCGCGGCAGTGACCTGCCGGGTCGCCGTGGAGGCTGCCCATCCCTTGTACTGGAAGGCCTATGTCGGGCTGCAGGGCCGGGTGGTCGGGCTGGATCGCTTTGGGGAGTCGGCCCCTGCGGGTACACTCATGACTTATTTCGGCTTTACGGTCGACAATGTGGTGGCAACGGTACAGGACTTACTCTGAGCCCGGACCTTGGGGTCGGGCCTAACCCGCAGGAGTGACGCGCATGGCAATCAAAGTGGCAATCAATGGATATGGGCGTATCGGCCGCAACGTGTTGCGGGCGCTGTATGAATCCGGCCGGACCGGCGAGATCCAGATCGTGGCCATCAACGATCTGGGCGATGCCAACACCAATGCCCATCTGACCCGCTACGACACCACCCACGGCAAGTTCCCCGGCACCGTGGCGGTGGAAGGCGAGTTCATGGTCGTCAATGGCGACAAGATCCGCGTGCTGGCGAACCGCAACCCGGCCGAGCTGCCCTGGGGCGAGCTGGGGGTGGACGTGGTGATGGAGTGCACCGGGTTTTTCACCAGCAAGGAAAAGGCCTCGGCCCACCTCAAGGGCGGTGCCAAGAAAGTGATCATCTCCGCGCCCGGCGGCAAGGACGTCGATGCCACCATCGTCTATGGCGTGAATCACAAGGTGCTCAAGGCCAGCGACACGGTTATCAGCAACGCCAGTTGCACCACCAACTGCCTGGCACCGCTGGTCAAGCCGCTGCACGAGAAGCTGGGGTTGCTGGAAGGCTTGATGAACACCATCCATGCCTATACCAACGATCAAGTGCTGACCGACGTTTATCACGAAGACCTGCGGCGTGCCCGCAGCGCCACCCACTCCATGATCCCCACCAAGACCGGTGCCGCGGCTGCGGTGGGTCTGGTGTTGCCGGAACTGAATGGCAAGCTGGACGGGTTCGCCATTCGCGTGCCCACCATCAACGTCTCCATGGTCGATCTGACCTTCACCGCGGGTCGGGCCACCACGGTGGACGAGGTCAACCAGATCCTGAAAGATGCCGCCGCCGGTGAGCTGAAAGGCATCCTGTACGTGAACGAAGACCCCCTGGTCTCCGTGGACTTCAACCACAATCCCGCTTCGTCCACTGCCGATCTGACCTTGACCAAGGTGATCGACGGCCGGCTGGTGAAGGTCTGCTCGTGGTATGACAACGAGTGGGGCTTTTCCAACCGCATGCTGGATACCGCCTTGGCGCTGATGAAGGCGCAATGATCAGGGCCGCCGGTGCGGGCAGGGTCTCCTGTCCTGACCGGCGGTTTGTCCCGACCGGCGATGCGGAGGCTGTCATGGCGATCCTCAAGATGACTGATCTGGATTTGCGCGGAAAGCGCGTGTTGATTCGTGAAGATCTGAATGTTCCGGTGAAGGATGGCCAGGTCACCAGTGATGCCCGTATCAAGGCCAGCCTGCCGACCTTGCGGGCGGCGCTGGATGCCGGCGCAGCGGTGATGGTGATGTCGCATCTGGGTCGCCCCAAGGAAGGGCAGTTTGATCCCGAGGCATCCCTGGCGCCCGTGGCGGCTGCATTGGCCCAGGAGCTGGGCAGTTCGGTGCCGCTGATCCGCGATTGGCTGGATGGCGTGGAGGTCGCACCGGGGCAGTTGGTGCTGCTGGAAAACGTGCGCTTCAACGTCGGCGAGAAAAAGGACGACGAAGCACTGGCGCGCAAGCTGGCGGCCTTGTGCGATGTGTATGTGATGGATGCCTTCGGCACCGCCCATCGGGCCGAGGCATCCACCCACGGCGTGGCTCGCTTCGCGCCGATGGCCTGCGCGGGGCCCTTGCTGATACGCGAATTGGACGCTCTGCGAAAAGCCGTGGCCCAGCCTGCCCATCCCTTGGTGGCGATAGTCGCCGGCTCCAAGGTGTCCACCAAGCTGACGATCCTGGACGCTTTGATCAACAAGGTGGATCTGCTGATTCCCGGCGGCGGGATCGCCAACACCTTTCTTGCTGCGGCGGGGTTTGCGGTCGGTAAATCGCTGCATGAACCCGATCTCGTCCCCGAAGCCCGCCGATTGATGGCGGATGCCCGTCGTCGTGGGGCTGAAATCCCGCTGCCCGTGGATGTGGTGGTGGCCAAGACATTTTCCGAAGATGCCAAAGGCGTCGTCAAAGCGGTGGATGCGGTCGGGGATGCCGAGATGATCCTGGATATCGGACCCGAAACAGCACGGCAATATGCAGCGCTGCTCAAGCAGGCCGGTACCATCGTCTGGAATGGTCCCGTCGGGGTCTTCGAGTTCCCGGCGTTTCGCGAGGGGAGTCGGGTACTGGCCGAGGCCATTGCCGAGAGCCCTGCGTTTTCCATTGCGGGGGGCGGTGATACCTTGGCGGCTATCGATTTGTTCGGCGTGGCCGATCGGATTTCCTACATTTCTACAGGCGGCGGCGCCTTCCTGGAATTCCTGGAAGGCAAGACCCTGCCGGCGGTGGCAGCGCTGGAGGCGCGGGCTTCAGCCTGAGCTTGCCAGGAATTTGAAAACTTACGCCAAAGCAATGGATCGTGAAACGGATCTGTGCGCCGCATCGAATCACGATGTGTGATGGATCATCATCTCGCCCCCACGCCTTTGGCTTGAAGCGTCTTCTGCCCGAGATAATGCCGCTGTGACCCGGAGGTAGGCGGCTGGACATGCACTAAAGAACAGGATCTGGCTGCCCGGCTTCAACGATGGCCTTGTCGGAACAGCCGGGCAAGTTGGCCCATTGCCAATGCCCACTTCCAATACCCGATCGCCGGCCTGCGAGCCCAGATCAATGCGAGTCTGCCGAGCACCTGCGAGGGCGATATCCAGGGCACGCGGGAGTATCTTGATCTTCGTAAAAGCGCATGGATCCACCTTGGCTTGATTCAGTGAATCACGCACGAAATCCGGACCGGACTACGGTGTAGACGACGTGGAGGGGCTGGAAAGCCGGTCGCTCTGAAGCACCGCGCCCAGGAACTGAGCGAAGAGCGTGGTCAGCATATCCATTTGTGCGGTCAGGGAGTGATCGTCGTCGAGGACGATCAACTCGGCGTGATGCTCCCGGGCGAAGCGGATGCCCACTTCCACCGGGATCACCGCATCGCGCCAGCCATGTACCACGACGCAATGGGGCACCCGTACCGGTCCTGGAAACTCGTAGCCCCCGAAGTAGAGCGCCGGCGCCATGAGAAACAGCCCGCTGACCTGCAGTTGGCTGGCGGCCGCCGCGCTGACGTAGCCGCCCATGCTGCTGCCCACCAGCACCAGATGACCGGAAGGGCGCGGACAGCTTTCCAATAGCTGGGCCAGACGCGCCTTGGGATCGATGGTATGGGAATAGTCGGGGCTGAGGACCGCGTATCCCACCTTGCGAGCCACTTCGGCCAAGGCGGTGATCTTGATGCCCCAGGGACCGCTGTCCCGGCCGTGGGCGAAAACCACCAAATGTTGATCCGCTGCCATTGCTGCTGCCTTCTGTCTGATTCACGTGCGTAGCATAAGCCGGCAAGAAAGGGCGTGCGACATCATGACGCATGTCAATGATGTCCGTTATGGCTTACAATTGAACAGTCGGTCTAGCTATTGGCTGACATGAAACCAAGATATTGAACCCTTGTTAAATAGCAAAGTCTGAGTATTCGAGAAATACGCGCAACGGGATGCGGACGGTGGGATGTCCCTCTGATCGGATCCATGCCGGTTGTTCCTGAGGAGGAATGAGTTTTATGAACACAATCAAGGCGGTCTGGAAATACGGCCGATTTTTCCTGTTTCCCGCCATGTCCCTCGTTGCCATCGGCCTGTTTTTCATTGGCGGGAATGTGATCACGGCGTTCGGCGTGCTCATGGGAGCATTCATTCTGCTGGGGGATCTGTTCTTCGGCAAGGATGAGGGCGTCTATACCTACGAGCAGGCTTGGATCTTTTATCCCCTCCAGTATGCTTCGCAGGTGGTGTGTATCCTGACGGTGATGATGTTTGCCTGGCTGCTGGGCTTTTACGTCACGGGCAACGACCCCTTCGGTTTCGGCGGCTTTGTGCAGTCCCTGACGGGTTACGATCTGATGGCCGCCAATGCCGATAACACCGCGGTGGTGCTGCTGGCGGCGCTGGGTCTTGCCGGGGTTGCGGCGACCAATGCCTCGATCATCGTCGGTCATGAGCTGACCCATCGTACCGAAAACCCGGTGGCCGTGTTCATGGGTCGGCTGGGCGAGGCTTTCGGGATGTTCACGCTGTTCTCGATCCGCCATCCCTATGGGCATCACAACCTGGTGTGCACGCCCGCCGATCCGGCCACCAGCATCCGCGGCGAGAACTACTACCACTTCGTGGTGCGCTCCACCCTGGGTCAGTACAAGATGACCTGGGATCTGGAAAAGGAACGCCTGAACCGCATGGGACAAAACCATGTGAGCCTCAAGAACCGGGCGATTCGCGGCTGGCTGATGGAGGCGGCAGTGGCGCTGTTTTTCTTCGCGGCGGCCGGTTTCGTGGGCGTGCTGGGCTATCTGGCCATTGGGTTTATTTCCCGCAATGCCCTGGAACTTGCCAACTACATGGAACACCATGGTCTGGTGCGGGTGCCCAGCGAGCCCATGCAGCTGCGTCATGCGTGGAACTGCAATAACCGCATGTCCAACTGGTTCCTGTGTGCCATCAACCGCCATGCGCATCATCACGCCGATGCCAGCGTGGAGTTCTGGAACCTGAAGCCGCTGGTTCACGAAGCGCCCCAGGCGCCCGCGGGCTATACCACGACCTTTTTCTACGCCCTGATCCCGCCGCTTTGGTACAAGAAGATCAGTCCATTGCTATTGGAATGGGATCGCAACATGGCCACCGAGGCGGAGCGCCGTCTGGCCGCCGAGCAGAACGTCAAGAGCGGCGTGTCGTACCTGGAAAACGAAACCTACGGCTACAGCCGGGAAGAACTGCTGCGCGGAAGCCAGCCGCCACCCGATTGCAGCCTGCTGCCGGCCTGAGTTGAAGCTGGCTAGCAGCGCCGGCGGTGAGCGAAAAAAACGGCACACCCGAGCCATGCGGGTGTGCCGATCCTCGTGAGTGCACCGAGAAAATGGATCGTGATCCGCGTTGGTTACCGGCTGAGGAATGCCACCGCCCGTTTCATGTAGTCGTAGGCCTTGGCGGGATAGGGCTTGGTGACCCATTCACCCGGCGAGAACCAGCGACTCTGGAACTGCACTGACTTCTTGTGCGAAAACTCGGAAAATCCCCAGAAGCCATGGTAGGCCCCCGCACCACTGTCTCCACTGCCGCCGAAGGGCATGTTGAAATTGGCCAGGTGAACCACGGTGTCGTTGACGCAGGCGCCGCCGGAGATGGTTTCTGTCATCACCTGTTCCGCGCGGGCGCGATCTTCATCGAAGTAATACAGGGCCAGCGGGCGTGGCCGATCCTTCACATAGGCCAGGGCTTCCGGCATCGAATCCACCGCCCGGATGGGCAGGATGGGGCCAAAAATCTCCTCCTGCATGACCCGCATGTCATCACTAACCTCCGTGATGACGGTCATGGGGATGATGCGCTTGCCGGCGGGAATGGTTTCCTGCGCCGGATTGATTTGCAGTACCTGGGCGCCCTTGGCGCGGGCATCCTCAATAAGGGCCTGGATCCGGTTGAAATGGCGTTCATTCACGATCCAGGTGACATCGGGATTGTCGGCGAGTGTGGGGTAACGCTGGCTGACGGCCCTGGTCCATGCATCAACAAAAGCCTGCTGGCGGTGCCGGGAAATCAGTACATAATCGGGCGCGATGCAGGTCTGTCCCGCATTGACGCCCTTGCCCAGCAAGATGCGAGCGGCAGCCTTGTCCAGGGGGTAATCGTCGGTAATCACGCTGGGGGATTTGCCGCCCAGCTCCAGGGTGACGGGTGTCAGGTTGCGCGCCGCAGCCATCATCACGCGCCGGCCGATTTCGGTGTTGCCGGTGTACATCAGGTGGTCGAATGGCAGGGCGGAAAAATCAATGGCAGCCTGGACATCGCCCGTGATCACGGCGACATAGGACTCATCGAAGATTTGGCCCAGCATGCGCTGCAGCACCTCAGCAGTACGCGGCGTCATGTCCGGCGGCTTGATCATGACGTGGTTGCCGGCACTGATCGCCCCGATCAGCGGGGAAAGCACCAGCATCACGGGATAGTTCCAGGCCCCCATGATGCCGACCACCCCCTTGGGCTGATAGTAGATGCGCCCGCCCGGTAGCCCCGAGAAGAGCGGGGGGCGCTTGGGCTTGGCCCATCCCTTGATCTTGCCTTTGGTCAGGCGGATTTCTGCCAGTGCGCCCAGCACTTCGCTGGCCAGGGTTTCATGGGGCGAGCGATGGCCGAAATCGGCCTGCACGGCCTGGACCAATTCATCGGCATAGGCGCCGATGGCGCGTGCCAAAGCTTCCAGCGCAGCCACGCGCCGGCCGACATCTGGAAAACCCTGTTCACGCAGGGCGCGTCGTTGTTTCTCCAGAATCGGCAGATACGGATTGATGCGCGTCTCGACCTCGGCCAGACGCGGCGGGCGAATCGAGGTGGGTTGCGGGGTGCTCATGGATTGGGTCTCCTTCACATCAATTTTTTTAAAGGCCAAAGATGGCCGTCTGTCCGAATCATCGCCAGGGACGCTTCTTCCCATGCCGGTGCCAGAACGACTCATCAACCTTATAAGCGTTAGCAGAAAATTCGGGATTTTCCAGTTGCGGCCAACACCTGCGATTCGGCATTGGACGCGTGGAAGCGATTGTTGTGCGCCAAAGGCTTGTCGGCGGTGGAGATTGCCGATAGAATGCCTCCCCTTCGATACAGGCGCGTAGCTCAGCTGGTTAGAGCACCACCTTGACATGGTGGGGGTCGTTGGTTCGAGTCCAATCGCGCCTACCATTTTCGGACCCGCATCGTTACGGCGATGCTTTTTTCAATCAACCGCACATGTGGCCCTTCGTACCGGCCACCACTGAGACCAAGGCGGCCCATGCCCACGATCACTCTTCCCGATGGTAGCCAGCGTCACTATGACGCGCCGGTCACCCTTGCGCAGATTGCAGCGGATATCGGTCCCGGTCTCGCAAAGGCGGCAGTGGCCGGTCGGATCGATGGCCGCGAAGTCGACCTCTGCTTGACCGTTGATGCCGATGCCCGGGTCGAACTCATCACTGAGAAAGACCCGGCCGGGGTCGATGTGGTGCGCCACTCCTGCGCCCATCTGCTGGGCCAGGCTGTCAAACAACTCTATCCTGAGGCGAAGATGGCCATCGGCCCGGTGGTGGAGGATGGGTTCTACTACGACATCGACTATCCCCGCCCCTTCACCCCCGACGATCTGGCGCGCATCGAACAGCGTATGCATGAGCTGGCCGCGCATGACTACGCGGTGATCCGCCGCCCGGTGCCCCGTGAGGAGGCGATGCGGGTGTTTGCGGAGCGAGGTGAATCCTACAAAGTCGAGATTCTTGAAGGGATCCCTGCCGGTGAGCGCGTCGCGCTGTACATCCATGAGGAGTACATCGACATGTGCCGCGGGCCTCATGTGCCCAATATCCGTTTCCTGCGCGCATTCAGGCTGACCAAGCTGGCCGGCGCCTACTGGCGTGGCGATGCGCGTAACCGGCAGTTACAGCGCATCTACGGCACCTGCTGGCCGGACAAAAAATCGCTGGACGCTTATCTCCAGCGTCTGGAAGAGGCTGAAAAGCGCGATCACCGCCGCATCGCCAAGGCGCTGGACCTGTTCCATATCCAGGAAGAAGCGCCGGGTATGGTGTTCTGGCACGACAAGGGTTGGCGCATCTATACCCTGGTCCAAGACTATATTCGCGATCTGTTGCGCCGCAATGGTTACCAGGAAGTGAACACCCCTCAGATCGTCGACCGCAGCCTGTGGGAGCGCTCCGGCCATTGGGAAAAATTCCAGGACGCCATGTTCACGACGGCCTCGGAGGATCGTGAATACGCCATCAAGCCCATGAATTGCCCCTGCCATGTGCAGATCTTCAATCACGGGTTGCGCAGCTACCGCGAATTACCCTTGCGCATGGCGGAATTCGGCTCTTGCCATCGCAATGAACCGTCCGGTGCCCTGCATGGCTTGATGCGAGTGCGCCACTTCGTGCAGGACGACGCCCATATCTTCTGCACCGAGGATCAGATCCAGGATGAGGTTGCGGCCTTTATCGGCCTGGTGTTCCAGGTCTATGGCGCGTTTGGCTTCGAAGACATCACCATCGCGCTGTCCACTCGCCCCGAGTCGCGCGTGGGAAGCGATGCGCAGTGGGATCGAGCCGAGCTGGCCCTGGAAAATGCCTTGTTGGCCAAGGGCTTGAACCACCGGCTGCAGCCGGGCGAGGGTGCCTTCTACGGTCCCAAGATCGAGTTTGCGCTCAAGGACTGTCTGGGGCGAGTCTGGCAGCTCGGGACGATACAGCTTGATTTTTCCATGCCTGAACGGCTGGGCGCGGAATATGTCGCCGAGGACAATGCGCGCCGAACCCCGGTAATGCTGCATCGCGCAATCCTGGGATCGCTGGAGCGCTTCATTGGTATTTTGATTGAGCATCATGCCGGGGCGCTGCCTGTCTGGCTGGCGCCGGTGCAGGCGGTGGTCATGAATATCACCGACCGGACCGAGGCCTATGCCGCCGAAGTCGTGCAAATCCTGTCAAATCAGGGCGTTCGCGTCACGGCCGACTTGAGGAATGAGAAGATCGGCTTTAAAATCCGCGAGCACACCTTACAGAAGGTCCCGTATCTGTTGGTGGTCGGAGCTCGGGAAATGGAATCAAACACCGTCGCCGTACGGACCCGTGCCGGGGAAGACTTGGGGGTGATGACGCTGTCCGCGTTTACTGGACACGTTCCCGCCGGCCCTGGGTCTGTGGCGTCGCATGAGGAGGACTGAGGTATAGCTGCGGAAAAATTAGCTCGGCGCAATGATGAAATTGCAGCGCCGCGGGTTCGTGTCATTGACGCGGCCGGAGAACAGATCGGGATCTTGTTTCGGCGTGAAGCGATCCAGCTTGCGCAGGACAGTGGTCTGGATCTGGTGGAGGTTTCGCCGAACGCGGAGCCCCCCGTATGCCGGATCATGGATTACGGCAAGTTCTCATTCGAAAAGAACAAATCCCAGCAGGCAGCCAAGCGCAAGCAAAAGCTGACTCAGATCAAGGAGATCAAGTTTCGTCCGGGAACGGACGACGGGGACTACCAGGTCAAGCTACGCAACCTGATCCGGTTCCTGAACGATGGCGATAAAGCCAAAATAACCCTGCGTTTTCGGGGTCGTGAAATGCAGCACCAGGAATTGGGTCGGGAATTGCTCGACCGGCTCCGCGCCGACTTGGCCGAACACGCCATTGTCGAGCAGGATCCACGGTTGGAAGGCCGTCTCATGGTGATGATGCTGGCCCCGAAAAAGAAATAACGCAGACTGCGCCATGGCGCATGACCAATCGCGGAGTGAATTATGCCCAAGCTCAAGACCAACCGCGGCGCGGCCAAGCGATTTGCCCGCACCGGTGGGGGCGGCTTCAAACGAGGCCAAGCCTACAAGAACCATATCCTCACCAAGAAGTCTCGCAAGCGTAAGCGCGACTTGCGTTCGCATGTCCAGGTGGCAGCGTCGGACGTCGGTGCGTTGAATCGTTTGTTGCCTTACAGTTGATTTGGAGAGGATGTTGAAATGCCCAGAGTAAAACGGGGTGTCACGGCCAGCGCCCGCCACCGCAAGGTACTGAACAAGGCCAAGGGTTACTACGGCGCCCGCAGCCGGATCTATCGTGTTGCCAAGCAGGCCGTCATCAAGGCTGGCCAATATGCCTACCGCGACCGGCGGGTGCGCAAGCGGGATTTCCGCGGCCTGTGGATCGTGCGGATCAATGCCGCCGCACGGGAATGCGGACTCTCCTATAGCCGTCTGATTCATGGTCTGCATACTGCCGGAATTGAGGTCGACCGCAAGGTGCTGGCCGATCTGGCGGTCCATGACAAGCCAGGGTTTGCCAAATTGGCCGAGCAGGCCAAGGCCAATCTGGTGTCCTGACCCCGGTGGGTCCGCAGACCTGCCTGTCCAAGGGCGAGGGGGAAAGCAGCCTGGCGCTTTCCCCCTTGTCGTTCCTGATCCACCCGATGCGATGAGGTGTCTGTGGGCGAGTTGAACGCCGTAGTTAACACTGCTCTGGCGGATGTGCGGAATGCGCGCGATTTGGCCGAGCTGGAGCAGGTCCGGGTGCGTCTGTTGGGGCGCAAGGGCGAGCTGACGGCCCAGCTAAAGGCCTTGGGCAATCTGCCGGCCGAGGCGCGTGCGGCCGCGGGTCAGGACATCAACGCGGCCAAGGATTGCTTCCAGGCGGCTTATCGGGATCGTCGGGAAGCATTGGAACAGGAAGCCTTGGCACACCGCTTGGCGGCCGAGCGGGTGGATGTCACCTTGCCCGGCGTCGGCATCGCGCGCGGGGGGCTGCATCCGATCAATCGGACGCTTGATCGCATTGAGTTGCTGTTTCGGTCCATGGGTTTCAGCGTGGCCGAGGGGCCTGAGATCGAGACCGAACACTACAACTTTGAAGCGCTCAACATCCCCGAACAGCATCCGGCACGGGCAATGCACGATACTTTCTATGTGGAATCGGGCCTGTTGCTGCGCACGCACACCTCGCCCGTCCAGATCCGCGCCATGGAGTTCCAGGCGCCGCCCCTGCACCTGATCGCTCCGGGACGGGTGTATCGCTGTGATTCCGACCTGACCCACACCCCGATGTTTCATCAGGTGGAAGGCTTGGTGGTGCATGAGAACGCCAGCTTCAACGAGCTTTACGGTGTGCTGCAGGATTTTCTCCGGGCGTTTTTCGAGCAATCCCTGCCGGTGCGCTTCAGGCCGTCCTATTTCCCGTTCACCGAGCCGTCGGCCGAGGTGGATATTCAGTGTGTCATGTGCCAAGGCGCAGGATGCCGGGTGTGCAAGCAGACGGGCTGGCTGGAGGTGCTGGGTTGCGGCATGGTGCACCCAGCCGTGTTCGGTCATGTCGGCATCGATCCAGAGCGATATACCGGCTACGCTTTCGGGATGGGCGTGGAGCGGTTGGCGATGCTTCGTTATGGGATAAATGACTTGCGGTTGTTTTTTGAAAACGACCTGAGATTCTTGCGGCAGTTTTCCTGATCCCGGTCAGATTTCGGCACGAATGGGTGAACGATGCGATTTGGAGACGATTGGCTGAAAGAATGGGTACAGCCGGTGCCCGCTCCCCAGGAGTTGGCCCATGTGCTGACCATGGGCGGCCTGGAAGTGGATGGCATTCAGCCGGCAGCGCCTCCCTTCCATGGGGTGGTGGTCGCACGCATCGTGTCCGTTGCGGCGCATCCCCAGGCGGATCGCCTGCGGGTATGCCAGGTCGACGGCGGCGCCGAAGCCGAAGCCTTGCAGGTGGTTTGTGGAGCAGCCAATGCGGCCGAGGGCTTGCGGATCCCCTTCGCCCGGATTGGCGCCGTACTGCCCAGCGGGCTCCAGATCAAAGCGGCCCGCCTCCGCGGCGTCGAATCCTTCGGCATGCTGTGCTCAGCCCAGGAACTGGGCTTGGCCGAGGTGTCCGAAGGATTGCTGGAATTGCCTGCAGATGCCCCGGTGGGTATGGATCTACGGGCCTATCTGGCGCTGGATGCGCACGTTCTGGAGGTTGATCTGACGCCCAATCGGGGCGATTGCCTGAGTGTTCAGGGAATGGCGCGGGAACTTGCCGCGCTCACTGGGGCGGCGTTTCACCAACCGAATCCGGCGGTCGTGCCCGTGACAAGCGAAGCGGTTGTCGCCGTGACGATCGCCGATGCCAAGGCCTGCCCGGCCTATCGCGGACGGATGATCGAAAATCTCGATCCACAGGCGCCAACGCCGATCTGGATGCGCGAGCGGTTGCGTCGATCGGGGCTGCGCAGTCTCGGTCCCATCGTGGATGTCACCAATTATGTGCTGTTGGAACTGGGCCAGCCCCTGCATGCCTTCGACATGGACCGGGTCGAAGGCGGAATCGGTGTGCGCTGGGCCCAGCCCCAAGAAACCCTGACTCTGCTCACTGGCGCAGAGATCACGCCGGCGCCGGATGAGCTGGTGATTGCGGACGATCTGGGCCCCTTGGCCCTGGCGGGCATCATGGGGGGCAGCCGCAGCGCCGTCGGTACGCAGACGCATCGGGTTTTCCTTGAATCCGCCTGTTTCGCACCTCAGGCCCTTGCGGGACGCGCTCGACGTCATGGTCTGCATACCGAAGCATCGCATCGCTACGAACGGGGAGTTGATCCGAACTTGCAGGACCGGGCGTTAGCGCGGGCGACGCAACTGCTTTTGGAGATTGCCGGTGGCGCGGCGGGTCCGGTAGTGGGGTGCAGCGAGGCTTCTGTCGCGCCCCCGCCCATTCCCTTGCGCCATCAACGACTGGAGCGCTTGTTGGGTGGCCCCTTCGCGCGTGAAGAGGCCGAGGTCCTGCTGACGCGGCTGAACATGAGCTGGCAGCGGACGGATCAGGGCTGGGAGATCACCGCGCCTTCTTATCGATTTGACATTAAGATTGAGGCGGATCTTATTGAAGAACTGGTTCGTTTGCGGGGCTACGCGGCGCTGGAGGCCCATGCGCCCACTCTGGCGCTGCGGCCGGTCACGATTCCTGAGATGGCAGTTTCACCCGGCAAACTTCGCCACTTGCTGGTGGAGCGTGGCTATTATGAGGCGATCACCTACAGCTTTGTCGATCCTGAAGTGCAGCAGGCGTTTCTGGCCGGGGCGGTGCCCATTGATCTGGCCAATCCCTTGTCCCGCGATCTTTCGCAAATGCGCACCAGTCTGTGGCCCGGTCTGGTGCAGGTGCTCAAAGCCAATCTGAAGCGGCAAATCGACCGGGTTCGATTGTTCGAGATGGGTAAGGTGTTCCGGCGCGAGGACGCAAAGATTGTCCAGGAAAACCGGCTCAGCGGCTTGGTTTATGGTCCCCGCTTGCCGGAACAATGGCGCGGCGAGACCCCCGTCGCGGCTGACTTTTTCGATGTCAAGGGTGACGTGGAAGCCTTGGTGATGATGGCCCGTCTGCCCGCCCTGGCCTCCGTGCCTGCAGCGCACCCGGCTTTGCATCCGGGCAAAACAGCGCAATTGCATGTGGACGGGCGCCCAGTGGGTTGGTTGGGCGAACTGCACCCCGGCGTGGCGGCGGCTCTCGACTTGCCGACGGGGGTGATCGTATTCGATTGGGATCTGGAATCGACGCTGCAAGGGAACTTGCCACGATTCGTGCCTATTTCCCGGTTTCCAGCCATCCGCAGGGATTTGGCGCTGGTTGTGTCAGACGCGCTGCCGGCGGGTGATTTGACAGGGTTTATTCGCGAAGCGGCGGGCCCTCGGCTGAGGGACTGCGTGCCATTTGATGTGTATCGCGGGCCCGGTTTAGAGGAAGGATCAAAAAGCGTTGCTTTCGGCTTGATTTTCCAAGATGATGAACGCACGCTCGAAGATCAGGAAGTGGATGAGGCGGTGGCCGCAATCGTCCGCCATGTCGGAATTCATGCGGCCGCCCGGATCAGGGAGTAATTATTCATGGCATTGACCAAGGCCGCGATGGCCGAGCGTTTGTTCACCGAACTCGGCCTTAACAAGCGTGAGGCAAAGGATCTGGTGGACCTCTTTTTCGAAACCGTCCGCCAGGCGCTGGAGCAGGGTGAGCAGGTCAAACTTTCGGGTTTCGGTAATTTCGAGTTGCGCGACAAGGGCGAACGCCCAGGCCGGAACCCCAAGACCGGCGAGGAAATTCCGATTTCAGCGCGCCGGGTGGTCACGTTCCGTCCCGGCCAGAATCTGCGATTACAGGTGCATGCTTATGCTGGAAAGCGGCAATAACGACGAATTGCCCCCCATTCCGGGCAAACGCTACTTCACGATTGGTGAGGTGGGTGAGCTGTGCGCCGTGAAACCCCATGTCCTGCGTTACTGGGAGCAGGAGTTTTCCGAGCTGAGTCCGGCCAAACGGCGGGGCAATCGCCGTTATTACCAGCGTAACGATATCATGCTGATCCGCCAGATTCGCAATCTTCTCTACAATCAGGGCTTTACAATCAGTGGCGCACGTCAGAAGCTGGCCAGCCCAGCGGTCCGCGAGGATGCCCAGCAGAGCCGGCAGCTGATTCATCAATTGCGGCTGGAGTTGGAAGAAGTCCTGCAATTCCTGCGGCGCTGATCGGTTTGACTGCGCTTCCCAGATCCATTCAATACGGGTATGATTGCGCCCTCGCTGGACAGGCTGGTATTCAATCGGACCTGTCACACAAGGCGTAGTGTCGGGGCGTAGCGCAGTTTGGTAGCGCACCAGCATGGGGTGCTGGGGGTCGCAGGTTCAAATCCTGCCGCCCCGACCATCTTCCCCAACCGCAGCCCGGTTCAGGCTGTGGTTTCTTGCTTTACATCACCCTCTGCGACGACATCGCCCCCAGTAACGCTATAGTCGGCGGTTTTTGGGATGGGCCCATCTCCCATCGGGTTTTTCCGGGTGCTTCCGGGATGCAGAGGTTGTTGGCATGGATCAGGACATCACGCAGGCGCCGGATTGGTTTGTTCGCGCCATTCAGACTCCCTACCGCGAACGCGTCATCGATGTGGAGGGTTGCCCCATCCACTACCTCGCTTGGGGCGAGAGCGGCAAGCCGGGCCTGCTCCTGGTCCACGGTGGCGGCGCCCACGCTCATTGGTGGGATTTCATTGCGCCGTTCTTCATTGATCGCTATTCGGTCTGCGCCATTGATCTTAGCGGCATGGGCGATAGTGGACACCGTGAACAATATTCCGGGGATCTGTTCGCCAAGGAGTTGATGAGCGTCTGCGAAGATGCGGGCTTCGGCGCGAATACGGTGATTGCCGGGCACAGTTTCGGTGGACTGGCCACGCTCAAGGCGGGTCTGAACCACGCGGATCGTCTTGCGGGGATCGTGGTCTGCGATTCCGCCATCTTTCCGCCGGGTTTCAGCCCGGGCAATGACCTGCGCTCCTCGCCCTTCAAGGAAAAAAAGACGGTTTATCCGGACTTCGAGATGGCCGCTGCGCGATTCAAGTTGGTGCCCCCTCAGCCATGCGCTAACCGCTATATCCTCGATTACATTGCCCGCCATTCCCTGATGGCGGTGGAAGGCGGGTGGACCTGGAAGTTCGATATGCGCTTCCTGCAAAAGACCATCTATGACAATCTGGCGCATGAAATCAAGAATCTGACCTTGCCGACGGCGATGGTGTATGGCGAAAAAAGCGTGTTGTTTGGCAAATTCATGCTGGAAAATACGCGCAAGTGGTATGCGGACGAGGTGCCGTTCATCTGTATTCCCAAGGCCCGCCATCATTTATTCCTGGATGAGCCACTTGATTTTGTCGATGCGCTGGCGCGTCTCATTGACCCTTGGACGGGGGTAACCGCCGGCTCCGCGCTCTAAGCGGAGGGGCGCTTGATCGCGGCAGTCGTCATCTCCATGCGCCGCCCCGCCCTGTTTGTTTACGGCACCCTGCGCGCGGGGGCTGCGGCTCATGGCTTGATGGCTGGCGCGCAGTTCATTGCCTGGACGCGCATTCCGTCGCGTCTTGGCCTGAGAAGCGCCGGATCCTGCCCGACAGCCTGGTCGCCCGGGCGATATGGGCTGGTGGGGGAGTGCTACAGTGTTTCGCCGCTGACCTTGCGGCGTCTGGACCGGTTCGAGCAAGCCCCGCGACTTTACAGGCGGCGATTGATGCGAACTCCGGTGGGCTGGGCCTGGATTTATCTGCGGCATGATGAGCAAGGTCATCGATCAGGTCGGCTACTGCCACGAGGCGATTGGATGGCCCGGCAACGTTGGGTCGCGCCATCTTTCCACCGCTCGGCCTGGCGGTTACCGACCCGGGGTTTGGCGCCATGATTGAAACGCTTGTTTCAGCGCCCGATCCGGCGGATGTGCTGCGGGTTGATCTGTGCGCCATCATCGTCGCCGTGACCGATGGCACGCCACGTATCCTCACCATTGAATCGGCAGAGTCGGACCCGATTGCATCCCGTGCTCTGCGCGCCCTGCCCTGGGGTCCCCTGGATCCACGCACCGATCGCACTCTGGAACGCACCCTGCGCAGTTGGGTCGCTCGCCAGTCGCGGCTTGCCCTGGGCTATGTCGAGCAACTCTATACCTTCGATGAGGGGCGGGCGGGGGAGGGACTGCGGCGCATCAGCGTCGCCTATCTGGCCTTGATGCAGGAACAAACCATTCCGCAGGCCGGTGCGGGTTGGCAGGATGTCTATCATTTCTTTCCCTGGGAGGATTGGCGCGAGGGGCGCCCGGAGCTGATTGATCGCTGTCTGCTTCCTGGACTGACGCATTGGCTGGGCGCGCTGGGTGACCCACTGCAGGCCGAGCGGGAAAGGGAACGGGTGGAGATTTATTTCGGCCTTGACGGCGCACCCTGGGTCCCGGAGCGGGTACTGGAGCGCTACGAGTTGCTCTATCAGGCTGCATTGGTGCCGGAGGCGGGCGCGCAGGCTGATTCCGTGTTGGGCCTATCGATGGCATTCAACCACCGCCGGGTGCTGGCCACCGCCTTGGCGCGGTTGCGGGGAAAAATCAAATATCGGCCCGTGGTCTTCGAGCTGCTGCCGCCCCGCTTTACGCTGTGGCAATTGCAACAGGTCGCTGAAGCACTGACAGGTATGAGCCTGCATAAACAGAATTTCCGGCGGCTGGTGGAGCAAGGAGGCTTGGTTGCCAGCACCGGGGAATTCGCCTATGACACTGGTGGCCGGCCGGCCCAGTTATTTCGGTTTCGCAGGCGGGTATTGCGCGAGCGACCGGCGCCTGGGGTCGGTTTGCCGGGGGGCTTTCGTGACAGTTGACACCCTTTATACTCAACTCTAGTATAAGGACGTATCTGTAAAACCAACTGCGGATCAGTGGGGTCCTCTTGCTGCATCCGTCGTGAGGAAATCGTCATGGACGTCGTCACAACCCCCATTCAAAAACCTGTATTACCGGCTGGTGCCCCGTCCTTGCACGAGGACCTGGCGCCGGTTTATGCGCGCATGCGCCATGTGATACCGGAGCTTGAGTGGGCCGTCCATGCGCCTTATATTGCGGCGATCAATGCTCTGAAACGCGAACGCAACGCGGTCATCCTGGCCCACAATTACCAGACACCCGAGATTTACTACGGCATTGCGGACTACACCGGCGATTCCTTGGGGCTCGCCCAGCATGCGGCGGCGACCGAGGCCGAGGTGATCGTCCAGTGCGGCGTTCATTTCATGGCCGAGACGTCCAAGATTCTCAGCCCCGACAAGATCGTACTGATTCCCGATGCCGAGGCCGGCTGCTCGCTGGCCGATTCCATCACCCCTGCAGACATCGAGCTCCTGCGGCGCCGTTATCCCGGGGTGCCGGTGGTGACCTATGTCAACACCTCTGCGGCGGTGAAGGCGGCCTCCGATATCTGCTGCACCTCGGCCAATGCACGTGAGGTGGTGGAATCCCTGGGAACCGATCGGGTGATCTTTTTGCCGGACCAGTACCTGGGGCGTTGGGTTGCCTCGCAGACCGATGTCCAGATCATCCTCTGGCAGGGTGCGTGCGAGGTCCATGAGCGATTCACCGGCGCGCAGTTGCGCGACTATCGTCGGCTTCACCCAGGCATCCATATCATCGCCCATCCCGAATGCCCGCCCGATGTACTGGAGGAGGCCGATTATGTCGGCTCGACCACCGGCATGGTGCGTCATATCGAAGAATCCGGCGCCGCGCGGGTGGTCATGGTCACGGAATGCTCCATGAGCGACAACGTGGCGGTTCAGTTTCCCAAGGTGGACTTTATCCGGCCGTGCAACCTGTGCCCACACATGAAGCGGATCACCCTGCCCAAGGTTCTTGCGGCGTTGCAGACTCTTTCACCGGCGGTTGAGGTTGACCCCATAATCGCAGCCCGTGCCCGCCTTGCGGTTGAACGTATGCTGGCGGTAGGGCGGGGGACTGAGCAGGTGCCAATGCCCTTGCCGCGCCAGGCCGCAGCTGGCTGATCCGGTTGGATGGATCGCAGCGGGCTTCGGCTCGCTTTTTTTAAATCTCATTTGACAACGATTCCCATTCGCGGCATAGTGGTCCCGGGGCGTGCTTCAGCGCCCGTTCGGGACTCAAGGAGTGCATCTCCCATGTATGTCTGTCTTTGCCGCGCAGTGACTGATCGGGATGTGGAACAGGCCGTTGCCTGCGGCCATACTACCCTGCCCGCATTGCAGGCCACCCTGGGGGTGGCGACCGGTTGCGGCCGTTGCCGCAGCCATGTGCATCAGATTCTCCAGAAAACGCCCGAATCCTCTTTTTCCTCATCCTCTTCTTTCCAGTCCCCGAGCCGTGTAGGTATTTCAGTCGGTTAATCCGGTTGGATGCATCGTGGGGTGTGTCAAGCGCACACTTTCCATTAATATGGAGCGACACATTCTGCTGGAGCACTTACCATGAAAGGTCATCCCCAGGCCATCGACTGGCTCAATCGCATCCTGGAAAACGAACTGACCGCCATCAACCAGTATTTCCTGCACGCGCGCATGTGCAAGAACTGGGGCTATGAGAGCTTGGGCAAGAAGATCTACGCCGAATCCATTGACGAGATGAAGCACGCCGATGTGCTGGTCACGCGTGTCCTCTTTCTGGAGGGGTTGCCCAATCTTCAGTCCCTCGGCAAGCTGATGATTGGCGAATCGGTGCGTGAGGTGCTGCGTTGTGACCTGGAGTTGGAGCGCATTGCCCATCCCGCCCTCAAGGAAGCGATCGCCTTCATGGAATCCATCGGGGACTACATCAGCCGCGAATTGCTTGAAGACATCCTTGAGAGCGAGGAGGAGCACATCGATTGGCTGGAAACCCAGTTGTGCCTGATGGACGAACTGGGAGATCCTAACTACCTCCAGTCAGCTGTTTAAGCAGAGCCCACCCCGCCCGATAAATCATCATCGACTGAAACAGTATTTCAAAAGAAGCTTTCTGGGTTGTTTTATGCGAGGATGATAATTCCACTATTTCAGGAGTACGTCACCATGGTCGGAACAATGCGAAAGGGGATTGTCTGGGGAGTTCTGGCCCCATTTTCCTTGATGACACTGATGGTGCCTGCAGCTCAGGCCGCGCAGGCGGTCACAACGGCGCAGGCGTTTTCCCAGTCGGGCATTGCGGGTCCATCGGCCGAGAGGGACCGGGTTTCGGGCTTTCTTGCCCGCGAAGACGTAGCTCGCCAACTGGTACGGTTGGGCGTTGATCCCGCCGCGGCCCAAGCCCGGGTGGCCGCTCTGACGGATACCGAAATTGCCCGCATCGACCAGCATCTGGACCAGCTTCCAGCGGGCGGAAGCTCTGTTATCGGCGCCTTGGTGTTTATTTTCGTGCTGCTCGTGATCACCGATATCCTTGGCTTCACCAAGGTGTTCCCGTTCACCCGCTCGATGCGGTAAGGCGAACTCGAAGGCTTTACTTTAACTTCATTCAGAATCTTGACAGTGAGCTTCCGGACAAGATAGTGTTTTCTCTCGAAGGGGAGTAGCTTTTCGCCAAAGTGCCGTCATTTCGATGATTCATGATGATTCATCCGGTACCTTGGGCAACTTTGGTTGCAAGCAAGACCTTCGCCCGTCAGGCGAAGGTTCCCGTGAGTAGTCATGAACCCTGATCCTGATGGGATTGGGGTTTTTTTATGGTTAATACGGGAGTAGTTTCACATGCAAACAATCGGCAATGGTTGGCTTTGGGCGGGATTTTTAGCCTTCGCCTTTATCATGATCATGATGGATCTCTTTCTTCTTGGAGGCCGCAAGGCACATAAGGTCTCGCTAAAGGAGGCGGGCATATGGTCGATTGTCTGGGTCGCCTTGGCGCTCATTTTTTGTGCGGGATTGTGGTGGTATCTCGATGATACCCTGGGGCGAGACATAGCTAACCAACGCGCCACAGAATTTCTGACGGGTTATCTCATCGAAAAATCCCTGGCTGTCGATAATATTTTCGTGTGGCTGATGCTGTTCAGCTATTTCGCCATACCCCCTGAGTATCAGCGTCGTGTGTTGCTTTACGGAGTGCTCGGCGCGATCGTCATGCGCACGGTAATGATTCTTGCGGGTGCCTGGCTGCTGGCGCAGTTCCATTGGATTCTGTACGTTTTTGGCGCGTTTTTATTGTTTACCGGCTTCAAGATGGCGTTTTTTTCCGAGCATGAGCCCAATCTCGAAAAAAATCCCATGTTGCGTTGGATGCGCAATCATTTGCGCATTACGGACAAACTGGAGGGTGAATCGTTTTGGGTTATAAAGCAGGGTGTGCGTTGGTTTACCCCGCTATTCGTTGTTCTTGTACTGGTCGAGATTACAGACCTCATCTTCGCCGTCGATAGCATCCCTGCGATATTCGCAGTCACCTCCGATCCTTTCATTGTCCTGACTGCGAATATTTTCGCCATCCTTGGCTTGCGGGCGATGTATTTTTTGCTGGCTGATTTCGCGAGTCGTTTTACTCTTTTGAAGTACGGTTTGGCCGCTGTGCTTGTTTTCATCGGCACCAAGATGCTGTTGCTCGATCTTTACAAGATCCCTGTTGCATGGTCTCTCTTGGTCGTCGCCGGGTTGATTCTCTCTTCAGTTCTAGCGAGTCTATGGGTGACCCGAAAGCAGCGCCTGCCCGCCCAAGGCTCCGTGCGCGATTTTCCATGATGTGTTGAGGTTGCCGAAGTGCCGAGAAGGGCTGCATGGAAAGTATCTGTATTGTACGTCGCGCTGGTTGCGATTGGTTTGCTCACCGGATGTGCAAAAACTTTCCTCAGTCCTGATCGGCAGATCCTTGGTACAGAGATTCAGGAATTGACTCAGGTCCCGTTTTTTCCCCAGCGGGACTATGAATGTGGTCCGGCAGCCCTGGCAGAGATGCTGACCCATAGCGGAGTTTCCAGGTCGCCCGACGATCTGGTGGCGGCGGTCTATCTGCCCGAACGCCAGGGCAGCCTGCAACCTGAGATTATCGCTGCTGCCCGCAAGAACGGCCGGCTCGTCTATCCGCTGGAAACTGCGGAGGAAATTCAGGCTCAGTTGCGTAACGGCTCGCCCGTCCTGATATTCCAGAACCTGGGATTACCGCGCTATCCGCGTTGGCATTACGCCGTCGTGGTGGGGTGGATGCCGGGGCAACAGGTCGTGCTGCGTTCTGGGACCACCCAGCGTCTGGTGCAGAACGAAGCGACCTTCCTTCGGAGCTGGGAATGGGGCGGACGATGGGCGCAGGTGATACTGCCGCCGGATCGACTCCCCGCTGAGCCGGATCCGGGGCGCTATCTGTCGGCCGCCTGGTCGCTGGAATCGGTAGGTCAGCGCGCTGCCGCTCGAAGTGCCTATGCGGCGGCCGCCAGGCAATGGCCTGATCAAGAGCTGTCCTGGTTGGCATGGTCGAATCTTTTGATTGCCGATAAAGAAAGCGCTACCGCGTTAGCGGTCCTGGATGAGGGTCTGCAATACAATCCTCAGAGCGACGTCCTGCAACTCAATCGCGCCACGCTGCTGCTTGATCGGGGCCAGCAGGAAGAAGCCTTGCGCATCGCCCGCGCAGTGGCTGGGCGCTCTGGCCCCTGGCAAGCACAGGCGCATGACTTGCTGCTGGAGATTGAAAACGCCGGGACCCCAAACGTTTCGCGCCCGGCGGCAGGATCACCCTGACGCCAAGTGACTGAGTTTTCGCTTCCTGAATGCGATTCCCCACGCCCCTAACGAAAAAGCCCGGGACAGGCCCGGGCTTGCACAGCGTTCTGCGCTCTTTAGCTAAATCCCCTCGAATTTTTACGCACTTGACCTCCATCGATGCATTAAGCCGGACCACTCAATCCGACCCTTGAATGAATGCTTCGTGGTGACTACAAGCTACTCCAACAATGCTTCGGTGTAAATCGGTTATTAAAAAATGAACATATATTTATATATTTTGTTAATACACCCCATCGATTTCCGACATGCCCGTCAATGAGAAAGCCCCAACAGGTGGAATTTTTTAAAGACGTCAGCCTTCGCAACGGAAAGATCTTTCACGGCTAGCGCGCCGGCCGCCTTTCGGCAACGGCGCGCGCCGTTATGCAGATACGCGCAATGGGGAGACCGTCCGGGATGCTGGCGCACGATTGCCGGGAAACCTGCAAGCGGAAGGTCGATCGGGATGGGCGATTCCGTAGCTCAGTATCGTCCAGAGGGTCTTGAGTCCAGGCGGGCGAATCGCAGCAGCCCTGGCAGGGCAAGAGCGGTGAGCAGGGCGCCGGCGAGGAAGGTGGCCGGGGCGCCGAATGTCGTCCACAGGCCGCCCGCCAGCACGCTGGCCAATAAGGTGGCAAGCCCCGTGGCCAGATGGAAGAAACCGAAGGCGGTGCCGCGCAGCTCGACCGGCGCGGTATCGGCGATCAAGGTCGACAGCAGTCCTTGCGTCAGCCCCATGTGCAGCCCCCACAGGGCCACGCCCCCCATCAGCATGCCAGTGCCCGTCGCGCCGGCCAGCGTCAGGTCAGCGGCGATGAGCACGAGCAACCCCACCGCCATCAACGCCGGCCGGGATAACCGGTCGGACACCAGGCCAGCCGGGTAAGCCGAGAGCGCATAGACCAGATTCATCACCACCAGCACCAGCGGCACCCGCGCCATGGCGAACCCGAGGCTATCGGCCCGCAGGATCAGAAAGGCTTCGCTGAAGCGCGCCAGGGTCAGCAGGCTGGCGAAGCCGAGTACGGCCCAATAGGTACTCGGCATGCGGCGCAGGGCCTGCATCCGCAACGGATTGGTGGCCGGTGCCGCTCCCGCGGCGCGTGTGGGTTCGTGGACGGCGACCACCAACAGCAGCACCGACAGCAGCGCGGGCACAACGGCCACCGAAAACACGGCCCGGATGTTGCCGGCAAACCAGCCCATCAGCACCAGCGCGAGCAGAGGACCCCCGATGGCGCCGACGGTATCCAGGGCCTGGCGCAGGCCATAGGCCGCCCCCCGGATGGCGGGCGGCGTGAGGTCTGCCACCAGGGCGTCACGCGGCGCGCCCCGGATGCCCTTGCCGATGCGATCCAGAAAGCGGGCGGCGAAGACGGTGGCAGCGCTATTGGCGAGTGGAAAGAGCGGCTTGGTCAGTGCCGCCAGGCCGTAGCCCAGGATCGCCAGCCCCTTGCGTTGGCGCAGATGGTCGCTCAGCACTCCGGAGAAGACCTTGGCGACGGCGGCGGTCGCCTCCGCAATGCCTTCGATCAGCCCCACGGTCGCCACCGAGGTGCCCAGCGTGACCACCAGGAACACCGGTAGCAGGCTGTGGATCATTTCGGATGAAATATCCATCAACAGACTGACGCCACCCAAGGCCCAGATCGCGGTCGGCAAGCGGGGACGCGTTGTCATGGTCGATCCCTTGTTGGCTTGACGGAGAGAGTGCGGCGGCGCTTTGTCTGGAGCAGCGGATCCGCTAGAATGGCCGCCCCAGCGGAGAGGTGCCAGAGCGGTTTAATGGGACGGTCTCGAAAACCGTTGATCCCGCAAGGGATCCGAGGGTTCGAATCCCTCCCTCTCCGCCACTTCCAAATGGCACTGCAATCGCCTGATGCCGGCCGATTTTAGCCCCAAGCGGCGGCAAGCGTGCGGGTCCGATTGCCTCTTGATTCCATTATGCTGATTTTGCCTTGCGCGATTGATGGCCATCCCTTGCCATCTATTCTCGTTCCCCGTGCGTCCTTGGCGAAACCACCGCCAGTCCCAGGAGAACGATCACGGCCTGATTGAGCCGCGGGACGGCTTCCTCATTCAGTTGGAGGGTGCGATGCGGGCTGGGGCAGCGCGGAACGGACTGGCCTTCCGAGAGTGGACCGGCACAAGTCGCCGCGCGCTCCTTGGCCAGAATCCAGGGACGTGGAACTGCGCAGGCGTGATTTGCGGCGGCTGGGAAGGGCAGGGGACGGAATCGGTGTTCGGGGGCGTAGCCGTCATGCACATGCCCGGCTTGCAAGGCGCGGCCTGCGCTCTTGGGGCAGGTCGGGAGCGCCGTGACAGTTGAGCGCGAGATTCAAAAAAAGTGGTGCCGGGAGCGAGAGTCGAACTCGCACTCCCTCACGAGAACCGGATTTTGAGTCCGGCGCGTCTACCAGTTCCGCCATCCCGGCACAGGATCAAGGCGCGAGAGTATAGCCCATGCCGGCGCTGAACCCAATGGGTGAGCGCCGGCAAAATGCAGCCTCATTCGCTCCAGGGGCCTCCTTCGCGGACGCTGAAGGCCTGGCCGCTCAGGCCGCGGCTTCCCGGCCCCAGCAGAAACAGATAAGGACGGCAGACGGCATCGGGCGCGGGCAGGTCGGCGTGGGCGCGTTCGGGGTAGATGCGGTGGTAAAGGGCGGTATCGACCCAGCCGGGATCCAAACTGTTGACCCGGATCGGTGTGTTGGACTCGACTTCCTCCGCCATCACCTGCATCAAGCCCTCCACGGCGAACTTGCTCACCCCGTAGGCGCCGTAATAGGCCTTGCCCTTGCGGCCGGTGCTGTCCGCGCTGAACAGCACCGAGGCATCGCGTGACGCCATCAGCAGCGGCAAACAGCAGCGCGTCAACAGAAATGGCGCATTGAGGTTGACCTGCAGGGTGCGGTACCACTCCTCGATGGGGAAATGGCTGAGCGGGGTGAGGCCGTGCAGGTGGGCGGCATTATGCAACAGACCGTCCAGCCGCCCGAAGGTGGTCTGGATCTGGTCGATGAGCCCCTGGCATTCGTCCCAGTGCAGCGACTCCAGATTGAGCGGTGCGATGGCCGGTTCCGGGGCGCCTGCCGCCTTGATGGCGTCGTAGACCTGTTCGAGTTCCGGGACCCGTCGACCGCTCAGGATGACGGTGGCGCCCTGGCGCGCCAGCGCGAGACTGACGGCGCGGCCAATGCCCTTGCTGGCGCCGGTGACCAGGATGACGCGATCACGTAAATCGAAAGGGTCGGTGGAGGGGGTCGTCATGGGCTGAACCTTGAAATCAGGGTTGAATGAAATGGCGGCTTGCGCGCCGCGTATCACGGCGATGACGCCGGGCGGCCCGCCACAGTACCCCCAGTCGCCGCAGGGGCGGAAGCGTCTGTAGCGCAAGGCTGGCCTCGAATCCCTGCCGCTGCCAGCGGTCAAGGCGCCGCGCGAACAAGCTCAGCTCCAACTGGTGCGGCAGCAGGGCCGGTCGACTGGGATGAGCGGTCCGGACGCGCTCGGTCTGGCGGATCACCTGACCGATAAGTCTGGCATAAAACGCCTGGGCTGGCGCTTCGGGGGAGGGGGTGGCCAGTTGTTGCGCCGTGATCTCGGACTGGATCAGCCAGGCGGCGGGCAGTTCGACAATACCGTGGGTCGCCTGGCGGGGCAGGCGCAGCAGGTGACGGTGCCAGGCCGCGACCGCACCCCATTGTTGACCGGCCAGTGCGGCGCGGGGGTCCAGGGCGCTGGCCAACAGGGCGCCGAAGTTTCCGCCCCGGCGCAGCAGCAAATCGTCCAGATCGCGCTCATCGATAATCTCATTGCGCTGCAGGTCGACGCCCAGGCCGTCGCACCAGGCCAGTAGTCGATCCCGGTCGAGGGCGACGCTATCCGCCTGCGCCAGGGCAGTGATGATGGGATGTTCCGCGTGTTGCGGGTAGGCGGCCAATGCATCGCGCCACCATTGCAGCTTCGTCGCGGCGACGCCGGGCTCGACCGCGAAGGCGACCAAATCTTCCAGTTCCACCCGCAGCGCAAAGAGCGCCTCCAGCAGGGACCGCGAACCGGGCGCTGTGAAACTCAGCATCACGCGCCATTCGGGAGCGCGCCGGTCCAGCACGTCCCGGCAATAATCCTGGGGCGTCATGGGGCCCGGTCCAGCCAGTGCAGCAGATCGGTGGGGGTGTGCAGCAGGTTGTGGGCCGCCCAGCTGGCGGGTGGATCCGTTTCGACCCCGTAGCCGTAGGTGACGGCGAGCGACCAGGCGCCCGCTGCACGCGCTGCCTCGATGTCGCGCCGGTCATCGCCGACCAGCACGCAGGCCGCCGGGGCGATGCCCAGTCGCTCGCAGGCCAGTCGGACGGGTGCGGGGTCGGGTTTGCCGACCGGCAGGGTGTCGCCGCACACCACGCACCCCGCTCGCTGGGTCAGACCCAACTGGTCCAGCAGCGGCGTGGCGAAGTGGGTGATTTTGTTGGTGACGATGCCCCAGGGCAGTTGCCGGGCTTCCAGTTGGTCCAACACGGCATCCATGCCGGGGAACAGGCGGGTGTGGACACAGATGGCCGCGGCGTATTCGCTCAACAACTCATCCAGCAAGGGCTGGGCTTCGGGCGCGTTGTCTTGCAAGCCGAAGCCGGCGCGGATCAGGCCGAGTCCGCCGTGGGACACCCAGGGCCGGATGCGCTCGATGGGCAGTTCGGCCAGTCCCGCGCGGCGACGCAGGACGTTGAGGGCCGCCCCCAGGTCGGGCGCCGTATCAACCAGGGTGCCATCCAGGTCGAACAGAACGGCGCGGATGGGCCAGATGGGGGTGGCGTCATTCGATGCGGTCGCGGCCGGCAGTCCCGCGCTCAGGTTTGCGGCGCCTTCAGTCATCGCGGCTGCAGCGCACCATATAGTTGACCCCCACGCCGGGACCCAGCCAGTAGTAGCGCAGCACCGGGTTGTAGTGCATGCCGGTCAGATCACGCAGGCTGAGGCCACTGGCGCGGATCCAGCTCTCCAGCTCCGAGGGGCGGATGAACTTGGCGTACTCATGGGTGCCGCGCGGCAGCAGGCGCAGCACGTATTCCGCACCCACGATGGCAAACAGGAAGGATTTTGGCGTGCGGTTGAGGGTGGAGAAATACACCTGACCGCCCGGTTTCACCAGCTGGGCGCAGGCGGTGACCACGGCGGCGGGGTCGGGGACATGCTCCAGCATCTCCAGGCAAGTGACGATGTCGTAACTGCCCGCCTCGGCGTCGCTCATGGCCTCGGCGGTGCGATGCAGGTAACGCACCGAGGCGCCCGATTGTTCCGCATGCAGCTGGGCCACGGCGAGTGGCGCCTCGCCCATGTCGATGCCGGTGACGTCCGCCCCGCGCAGCGCCATGGCCTCGCTCAGCAGGCCGCCGCCGCAACCCACGTCCAACACCCGTTGCCCGTTCAGCGGACTGTGCTGATCGATGTAGTTGAGGCGCAGCGGGTTGATGTCGTGCAGCGGCTTGAATTCGCTGTGCGGATCCCACCAGCGGCTGGCGAGGGCGGCGAATTTGCGGATTTCCTGCGGATCGACATTGTCGGCCGTTTCAGCCATTGGAAGTCTCCTGCGGGGTGGTGGCGATGCGGACGCCCCATTCCCGGGCGCTCTGAATGAGTGCGGTTTCATCCAGATGGGTCAGGACGCCGGCCCGCAACAGCGGCCGACCGGCCACCCAGACATCGGTAACATGATCGCGGTGGGCCGTATAGACGAGCTGGGAAAGGGGGTGATACAGCGGTTGCCGGTCCAGGCCGCCCAGGTCCACGGCCACCACATCGGCCCATTTGCCAGGGCGCAGGCTGCCGATCTGGTCGCCGATCCCCAGCGCCCGGGCGCCGTTCAGCGTAGCCATCTGCAAG
>Ga0209867_1000033_pt1 | contig 55620 bp, 45 predicted proteins | sample GWRWmT4_4Nov14_FD_187197 | JGI IMG/M metagenome (GOLD analysis project Ga0209867, IMG submission 187197) | Sand microcosm microbial communities from a hyporheic zone in Columbia River, Washington, USA - GW-RW T4_4-Nov-14 (SPAdes) (version 2) | ecosystem: Engineered > Artificial ecosystem > Sand...
TCTCGACCCAGACGGGTCAATTTGGCATTCTGATGCACGTTCACGGGGAGACTCCTGAGGCTTGAAGTTTTTCGCAAAACCCGCATACCTCATCGTCTTCCCGTGAACAACCTATTGAGACGTTACAGCTAGAGCGGGATGAATTTATGTTGAATCGATTCCCTTCTGCGCGTCATTGCGAGCGTAGCGCGGCAATCCAGAGTCTCACGGCAAGGCCTGTGTTTGTGACTCTGGATCGCCACGCTTCGCTCGCGATGACGGCGAGGTATGGACAAACCTAAAATCACCATGCATCTAGCGCCTTTTTCTACTTCTCAACAGGCAGGTCATTCCTGCCCCCCCATTCCGCCCATGACCCGTCATACAGTGCGACCGCCTTGTGCCCCAGCCTGTGCAGGGCCAGAAATACAATGGCTGCCGTGACCCCGGACCCGCAACTATTGACGACCGGCTTGGACATATCAATGCCAGCTTCCTCCACCACTCGGCGCAGGTCAACGACCGGCAGCATGGTGCCATCCGGGTTCAGCAGCCGCGCATAAGGCAGATTGATAGCCCCTGGAATATGCCCCGGCCGAACGCCGGGGCGGGGTTCCGGCTCGGTTCCACTGAAACGTCCGGGCCCGCGCGCATCGACCACCTGTTCGGCCCCGGTGCGCAGATTTTCCAGCATCTGTCCCACGTCACGCAGAATGAAACGGTTCAGCCGCGCCGTGAAATGCCGTTCGCGTGGCATCGGCGGCATGTCCTCAACTGGCCGGCCTTCTGCCTGCCATTTGGCAAAGCCGCCATCCAGTACGGCGACATCTTCATGTCCCATGGCGCGAAACATCCACCATACCCGCGCGGCGCTGAAAATGCCTGCGCCATCATAAACGATGATCCGGTTGCCATCCCCCAGCCCTAGCTTGCGCATACGGCTGGCGAATTTTTCCTGGGCTGGCAACATATGCGGCAGGGGCGATGCAGTATCGCTGATCTCATCAATATCAAAGAACACGGCGCCGGGAATGTGGGCGGCCTTATATTCCGCCTTGGCGTCGCGTCCGGCGTCCGGCAGATACCAGGATGCGTCCACCACCCGCACATCCGGTGCGTTCAGGTGTTGCGCCAGCCATTCTGTGCTTACCAGTGTATTTGGAATATCATTTGCCATTGTGAATTATAACCAATCGGGTGCGGGAAGTTTTTTCTTTTTCAGGAAAGCCGGGTTGAACAGCTTGCTTTGATAGCGGGTGCCGAAATCGCACAGGATTGTGACGATACGGTGACCCGGCCCCATCTGCTGCGCCAGCCGGATGGCCCCGGCGACATTGATGCCGGTTGATCCGCCCATGCAGAGGCCCTCGGCGCGCAGCAAATCATATATCACGGGCAGGGCTTCCTTATCCGGGATATTGAAGGATTCATCGATGGGCGCGCCCTCAAGATTGGCGGTGACGCGGCCCTGGCCGATCCCCTCAGTGATCGAATCCCCGGTGGCTTTCAGTTCGCCGGTTTTGATCCAGCTATGAATGGCCGAGCCATCAGGGTCCGCGCAGGCGGTGACGATATCGCGGTTGCGCTCTTTCAGGGCCATAGAGACACCGGCAAGCGTGCCGCCAGTTCCGACCGAGCAGATAAAGCCGTCGATTTTACCGTCAGTCTGGTCCCAGATTTCCGGGCCGGTTCCTTTGTAATGGGCGTTGCGATTGGCCACATTGTCAAACTGATTGGCCCAGATCGCGCCAGCCGGTTCCTTTGCATTAAGTTCTTCCGCCAATCTTCCGGAATATTTAACATAATTGTTTTCATCGCGATACGGAACGGCAGGCACCTCAACTAGTTTGGCGCCGGTCAGGCGGATCATGTCCTTCTTTTCCTGCGACTGGGTGTCGGGAATGACAATGACCGTACGAAACCCCAATGCATTGCCGACCAGCGCCAGGCCAATGCCGGTATTACCGGCCGTGCCTTCCACAATGACGCCGCCGGGTTTCAGCCGCCCCGTCGCAATGGCGTCACGGATAATATAAAGCGCTGCCCTGTCCTTGACCGACTGGCCGGGGTTCATGAATTCCGCCTTGGCCAGAATGTCGCAGCCCGTTGCGTCCGACGCCTTGCGCAGCCGGATAAGCGGGGTGTTGCCAATGGAATCGATCAGGCCGTTTTTTATTTCCATATTCCCATTATCCTCAACGGCACTGTTTCAATCAAGTGGCGGCAGACACGGATATGCCCGATTCCTGTAAGATACGCATATGGTTAAGTTCCAGCCATTGCAGGGCAAAAGCAAGGGTGACATTGCTGATCCGCCCCTCGGCAATGCCGCGTAACGCCACGTCGCGCTTCATGACGATAACACGGATATCCTCATCTTCATGATCCAGCCCATGAACGCCGCCAACCCCTTCTGTATCTGTTATTGCGCAGAAATAATGGATTTTCTCGGCGATGCAACCTGGGCTTTGATAAAAAGCGCCCATGAGGAAAAATTTCCCCAGATGACATCCGGCCTCCTCAACCGATTCGCGCCGGGCCACATCTTCGGGAGCCTCGCCGGATTCAAAGCGGCCAGCGATGGTCTCGACCAGCCAGGCTCCCTGCGGGTTGGATTCTCCCTCGTTGGCATAAGGCCCGGCCCGGAACTGTTCAATCAGCACGACACAATCACGCACCGGATCATAGGGCAGCACAACGACCGCATCGCCTGAAATAAAGACTTCACGCTGAATGGGTTGGGTCCATCCCCCGTCATGGCGGCGATGTCGCACACGATAACGATCCACTGCGAAATATCCCGAAAATGTACGCTCACGCGATATCAGATCAACATCTCCGGGGCCAAATGACGGCGTGGGCCAGTTATCTTTCGGCATCTGAACACTCTTTCTAATTAGTAGGATAATGGATAAATCTGAAGTTATGGAATAGCTATGTGTCTCAATCATTTTTTTGATCCGGTAGACGCAAATTTTCTTCCCATAGCTGTCATTACCCGGCTTGTCCGGGTAATCCAGAACCCCAAACTCAGGCCCTTGGGTGCAAGATGGATTACCCGGACAAGCCGGGTAATGACAGACAGGGTTGGGCGACGTGTAAATCGGATCAAAAAAATGATTAAGTTTTTTCCCCATGCGTTTCAATGTTTTAGGGATGAGAATTCATGCCCCGACACTATATTGGATTTTATGAGCAAATTGGTATCAGTAAAACCAGCCGACGGCTGTGCGTGGGTAACCGGGGCAAGTTCCGGTATTGGCCGGGCGGTTGCGCTGGCGCTCGCGCGTGAAGGATGGCGGGTAATTGCCAGTGCGCGCGGATCAGGCGGATTGGCGTCTTTGGCGTGCGAAGCTGTCGGCCTGAAAGGTTCGGTCCATCCTTATCCGCTAGACGTCGCGAATGCACAGCAGGTGGCGGATGAATTTGCGGCATTCACCCAGGCGCACGGCCCCGTTGCGCTGGCGGTCTTGAACGCGGGTATTTACCTTCCGGTCGAAATTTCCGGCGCCCTTGATCCCGCTCTGTTTGCGCAGAGCATGCAGATCAATTATATGGGGGTTGTAAATTGCCTGGCCCCCCTTGTCCCGGCGCAGATATCGCATGGGCGGGGCCATGTGGTCATCGTTTCATCGGTTACCGGCTATGGCGGCCTGCCACGGGCGGCGGCCTATGGCCCGACCAAGGCGGCATTAATCAATCTGGCGGAAAGCCTGAAGTTTGATTTGGATCGCGCCGGGGTAGGTATCAGTGTGGTTTGCCCGGGATTTGTCGATACCCCCGCCACGGCGGACAATCCGTTTCCCATGCCGTTTCTGATATCTGCGGACATGGCCGCGCAGCGCATCCTTCAGGGCCTTCAGGAAGGCCGTTTTGAAATCACCTTCCCGCGTCGCTTTACCTACGGGTTAAAGCTTCTGAATATGCTGCCCTACCGGCTATATTTCCTTTTGATAAAGCGTATTACCGGCTGGCGTTAAGGCGCGCCGGGAACGGGCACCAGAATAATTTTGTTGCCCTTCATGGCAATGGCCAGTCTGCCATGTTTCAGATCCAGCGCCGCCAGACCAAACATTTCCCGCCGCCAGCCATGCATGGCTGGCACATCGGCGTCGTCATCTGTGGCAATACGATCCAGATCGGCGCTGCTGGCAACCAGTTTGCTGGCCACACCATCCTGTTCGCATTTTATTTTCAGCAATACCTTCAGCAATTCGACAGTGCCGCCGGTCGATGGACCGGGCGCGTCACGGTCTGGCAGTGGCGGCAGGTCCGCCTCCGGTAGTTCTACCCCCAGGCGAATCGCCGCCAACAAAGAACCGCCCAGCTTGCCGTCCGCAAAGCCGGAGGTGATCGAGCGCATCTTGCCCATCTCGGCAAGCGTGTGCGGGGGATGCGCCGCGATTTCCAGCAGCGCCTCATCCCGGATCACCCGGCTGCGGGGCAGGTCACGCGCCTGCGCCTCGGTCTCGCGCCATGCGGTAATTTCGCGCAGCACGCCCAGGAAGCGGCGGTTGCCGCCGCGCGTTTTGATGCGCAGCCAGGCTTCGCGCGGCTCCGTCACATAGGTTTTGGGATCGGTGAGCGTGGCCATCTCTTCGGACAGCCAGGCCTCGCGCCGGTTTTTGTGTAATTCGCGCGCCAGCCATTCATACACGCCGCGCAAATGCGTAACATCCTGCATGGCGTATTTTAGCTGTCGCTCGCTCAATGGCCGCACCGACCAGTCGCTGAAGCGCGAGCTTTTATCGATATGCACCTTGCTGATCTTGCGGGCCAGCGTGTCATAGCCAACCGAATCGCCAAAACCGCACACCATGGCCGCCACCTGGGTATCGAACATGGGCTTGGGGATGACCCCGCCATCATGGTGGAAGATCTCCACATCCTGGCGCGCCGCATGAAACACCTTCAGCACTGCCGTATTGGCCATCAGATCATAGAGCGGCGACAGATCCATGCCCGGCGCCAGTGGGTCGATGATCAGTTCATCCTCCGGCCCGGCAATCTGCACGAGGCAAAGCTTTGGCCAAAAGGTTTTTTCCCGAAGAAATTCGGTATCTACGGTAATATACGGGGCGTGGGCTAGCCGCGCGCAACAAGCCGTCAGTTCATGCGTGTCTGTGATTACTTTCATAAGGCTAGCTATACTGGATCAGGCCCGTTTCGTCGCGCAAAAACGGCCAGCACACTTGACAATTAGCGGGCTTGTGTGCGCTTCTCCCCCCGGTTTATGAGGAAAAGAGGCTATGCACCAATACCGTACACATACCTGCGGCGAATTACGTTCTGAACATGTGGGAAATACCGTGCGCCTGTCTGGCTGGGTGCACCGCAAGCGCGACCATGGCGGGCTGATATTCATTGATTTGCGGGATCATTACGGTCTGACCCAATGTGTGCTGGACCCCTCGTCCCCGGTGTTCGCGGCGCTGGAACAGGTGCGCCCGGAATGGGTGATTACCCTTACCGGAACCGTGGTCGCCCGTGGCGCCGACACCGTCAACGCCAATCTGCCGACAGGCACAGTTGAACTGGCCATCAAGGATTTTGCCCTGATCTCGCAGGCGCAGGAATTGCCTATGCCGGTATTTGGCGAACAGAATTACCCGGAAGAAATCCGTTTGCGTAACCGCTTCCTGGATTTGCGCCGGGAAAAACTGCACCGCAATATCATGCTGCGCAGCCGGGTGATCGCAAGCCTGCGCCGCCGCATGGAAGGGCAGGGCTTTACCGAATTCCAGACCCCGATCCTGACCGCAAGCAGTCCCGAAGGCGCACGCGACTTTCTGGTGCCCAGCCGCATGCATCCCGGCCAGTTCTACGCACTTCCCCAGGCGCCGCAGCAATTCAAGCAATTGATCATGGTGGCGGGCTTTGACCGCTATTTCCAGATTGCGCCGTGCTTTCGCGATGAAGACGCCCGCGCCGACCGTTCACCGGGCGAGTTCTATCAGCTCGATATTGAAATGTCGTTTGTCACCCAGGAAGACATCTTCGCCGCCGTCGAGCCGGTCTTGCACGGGGTGTTCGAGGAATTTGCTGATGGCCGCACCGTGCCGCCGCGTCCTTTTCCGCGCATCCCCTATTCCGAATCCATGCTGAAATATGGCAGCGACAAACCGGATTTGCGCAACCCGATTGAAATTTGCGATTTGACGGAATTTTTTGCGCTGGATGCGGTCACGTTTAACGCCTTCAAGAAACCGATTGCTGCGGGCGGCGTGGTGCGTGCGATCCCCGCCCCTGGCGCTGCGGCGCAACCGCGCAGTTTCTTCGATAAACTGAACGAATGGGCGCGCACCGATATGGGTGCGCCGGGCCTTGGCTATGTCATTCTGGAAGAAGAGGCGGGCGCGCTGGTGGGGCGTGGCCCCATCGCCAAGTTTATTCCCGGCGATATTCTGGCGCAGATGGCGGCGCGGGCAAAGGCCAAAGCAGGCGACGCCATCTTCTTCGCCTGCGACAAACCCAATCAGGCGGCGGCATTGGCGGGCGCGGCGCGCATGCGCATTGGCGAACAGTTGGAGATTTGCGAGAAGGACGTTTTCCGCTTCTGCTGGATTGTTGACTTCCCGATGTTCGAACTGGACGAGAAGACCGGCAAGATAGATTTCGCGCATAATCCGTTCTCCATGCCGCAAGGCGGTCTGGAAGCGCTGGACAGCGCCGATCCCCTCGGCATCAAGGCCTATCAGTATGACATTGTCTGTAATGGCACAGAGCTATCCTCGGGCGCGGTGCGTAACCACCGCCCCGACATCATGTACAAGGCGTTCGCGATTGCAGGCTATGACACCGCCACAGTGGATAGCCGGTTTGGCGGCATGATTTCCGCCTTCAAATATGGCGCGCCACCGCATGGCGGCATTGCGCCCGGCGTTGACCGCATCGTCATGCTGCTGGCGGACGAGCCGAATATCCGCGAGGTCATTCTGTTCCCGATGAACCAGCAGGCGCAGGATTTGCTGATGAATGCACCGGCTGGAGTTTCTCCGGAACAGCTGCGCGAATTGCATATCCGCATTGCCCTGCCGCCGTCTGTTGAAAAGAAAAAGGATTAGCCCCGACGGGAGCGCCTGGGGATGAGCCCAGGTAGAGCGGGAGCCGTGTCTGTTTCTGACGGTTGCGCAGTGGCGGTCACCAGATCGCGGGTGGACTGGCCAAGCCGGGCGCACAGGATCAGTGACAGGTTAAACAATACGCGGGCGGCGATGGCGGGCATCTTTTCCATGATGCGGCGCACGATCTCCTGGCTTAGCACCAGCAATTCGGTTTCGTCCGTGGTCACCACATCTGCGGTGCGGGGCGCCTCTGTCAGATAGGCCAGTTCGCCGAATATGTCGCCGCGTTTCAGGCACGCCACCTCGGCCTTGTCCGGTCCCGCCAGAACCCTGACCTCGCCAGATAAAATGACGAACATTTCCCGCCCCAACTGACCGGCCTTGACGATGGGCATGTTTGTTCGGCAATGCAGAACCGATCCGGCGCGAATAAAAGACATCGCCTCGGGGTAGCTTAAGCCCTCCAGCAGCGGGATACCCGCAGTTGGCGATTGATTTAGCTTGCGGGCGAGGAAATGCCAGAACTCATCATCAGCCATCGCAGCTTCAACCGGGGCATGTGCGTAATCGGGAAAAGTGCGCGAGAACCAGTTGCCTGTCTCGGTTGGATTTACCATCCCCCGGGCGATCTGAAGCAGGGGAGAGTTAACCCGCCCAAGATGCTGGAAATCTTCCGTCACCATCACCAGCGGCACCTGATAGCCAAGCACTTCATCCATGAAATTTTCGCGAAACCGGCGGTAGCCGAGACGTTGATATAGCGGCAACAGTGCAGGCGCGCATTGGGTGAAATCAAAACGGCTGCCATTCTGGCGGGCAATTTTATAGACGGCGCTTAACGCCAGTGACGCGGCCCTGCTGTTGGTCCATTTAGGACTAATCACCAATTGGCCGCTAAGCGAAAGCGCGTCGATACTGAATTCGCGGAACGGACCAAAGCCGTCAAGCTGGGTAATCTCGGAAAGATTGTTGTCGGCCAGCCCGGTATTCAGGCGCGCGGTTGCGACAATTTCATGGGCGCCAGACTGGGCGACATAGATTTGCTTGGCCGATTCATCCAGCGGATCGCACACCCGTTTGGCGCGATGGTCTGCATAAGGGGGTTCGTCGCCAAATTCCTCGACCTTCACCCTGTACCGGAAACGGTAAATCCTCTGGCGCTCCTCCTCGTCGCGCGCGATGAATGCCTGAAGTCTTGAATTTTGGGGCGTCCCATCCTGCATCGGTAAAGATTGAATGAACAAGATGAATACAGGGTTAAGAACGCATAAAAAAAAGGGGGCCGCGCATTCGCGGCCCCAGTTTTCAGCAGGGAAAACTCCGATGACTATTCGGAGGTACGCAACGCAACTAACTGGCGATATTCCCTTAATTCCTCGGAAACCATTCCTTCACGAGCAGCCGCTGGTGGCGCCGCAGGTGTTGCACTTCATGCAGGTGCCATTACGCACCAGTGTGAAATTGCCGCACTCGCCACAGCTTTCTCCCTCATATCCCTTGACCCGCGCTTCCATCAGCAGGCTGGTTTGTGTCGTGCTGCCCCCGCTGCTTACAGATGTGCTCATGGCATAGCTCTCAGTTGTGACAAAGGGGCCCGTGCCCGTGCGCATTTCGCTTAGCAGGCTGGCCGCGACTTCTTCCCGCTCAACAATTGCAGGCCGCTCGGCGCCGCCGGGCAGTACGACAAGACGGCTGCGCACAAAGCCGGTGCTGGTGACTTTCTGCACCTGGCCGGTAACCTCTTCGATGCCCGATCCCATCGCATCAAAGCGGTATTCGTTGGGTTCCACATGCGCCAGATCGCCGCGACCGAGATAAGAGATCGCCAGTTCCCGGAACACATAATCGACAATCGATGTGGCGCTTTTGATCACGTCATTGCCCTGTACCATGCCCGCCGGTTCAAAGCGGGTGAAGGTAAAGGCGTCGACAAATTCTTCCAGTGGCACGCCATATTGCAGGCCAATGGAAATGGCGATGGCGTAATTGTTCATCAGGCTTCGAAAGGCGGCGCCTTCCTTGTGCATGTCGATGAAGATTTCACCCAGTTTGCCGTCTTCATATTCGCCGGTGCGCAGATAGACCTTGTGTCCGCCGACGGTCGCCTTTTGCGTATAGCCCTTGCGGCGATGCGGCAGACGGCGGCGCTCAACGTTTTTCTTTTCCGCCTCCAGGGTGCGAATGGCCAGTTGCTCTGCAACAAGTTGCGCACGCATGGCGGCGGGCGCTTCAATAACGGTTTGCGCCGTTTCCTGGGCGACAGAGGCGTCATTATCCAGAATTTGGGCGTTGAGCGGCTGGCTCAGTTTGGAGCCGTCACGATACAGCGCGTTGGCCTTGATCCCCAGGCGCCAGGATTTCATATAGGCGCTGGAACATTCCGCAATCGTTGCGTCATTGGGCATATTGATGGTCTTGGAGATGGCGCCGGAAATAAACGGCTGGCAGGCCGCCATCATTTCGATATGGCTATCCACACTCAGATAGCGCTTGCCAATGCGCCCGCATGGATTGGCGCAATCAAACACCGGCAGATGCGCGTCTTTAAGACCCGGCGCGCCTTCCAGTGTCATGGTGCCGCAGCAATACAGGTTTGCGGCATCCACATCGGCCTGGGTGAAACCAATCGCCGTCAGCATGTTGAAATTCATGTCTTCCAGCTGTTCCTGGCTCAGGCCCAGAACAGCGGTGCAGAAATCCTCGCCCAGCGACCATTTGTTGAAGACGAACTTGATGTCAAACGCAGACGCCAGTCCGGCCTCGATGGTTTCCAGTTGCGCGTCGCCAAACCCGCGCGCGCGCAGGCTATCGTGATTGACGCCAGGCGCGCCGTTCAATGTGCCGCGGCCCACGGCATAATCGATAATGGCGTCGATTTCTGACGGGGCATAGCCAAGCACCTGTAATGCGGGCGGCACGGTCTGGTTGATGATCTTGAAGTATCCGCCGCCGGCCAGTTTCTTGAATTTGACCAGGGCGAAATCCGGCTCGATCCCGGTGGTGTCGCAATCCATGACCAGGCCGATGGTGCCGGTTGGCGCAATCACGCTGGCCTGCGCATTGCGATAGCCATGCGCCTTGCCCAATATCACGGCGCGGTCCCAGGCAACCCGTGCGGCGGCAATCAGCGCCTTATCGGGGCAACTGGCAGCGTCCAGCGGCACAGGCAGGGTCTGCAAACCTTCATAGCCGTGGGTTTCACCATGTGCCGCGCGTTGATGATTGCGCATCACCCGCAGCATCGCATCCGCATTTTTCTCATACCCTGGAAAGGCGCCAAGCTCGCGCGCCATCATCGCCGAGGTTTCATAGGAAACGCCCGTCATCAGCGCGGAAATGCCCCCGGCAATGGCGCGCCCCTCAGCGCTGTCATAGCCAAGCCCCATGCCCATCAGCAGCCCGCCCAGATTGGCGAAGCCAAGCCCAAGGGTGCGATAGATATAGGACAGCTCGGCAATTTTCCGGGACGGGAACTGCGCCATCATGACGGAAATTTCCAGCACGATGGTCCACAGCGATGCCGCGTGTGAGAAGCCCGCAACATCAAAGGCGCCCGCGCCGTCCTGGAAGCGCATCAGATTGAGCGAGGCCAGATTGCAGGCGGTATCGTCCAGGAACATATATTCCGAGCATGGATTGGATGCGCGGATCGGCCCGCTTTTGGGGCAGGTATGCCAGTCATTGATGGTGGTGTGGAACTGCAACCCCGGATCGGCGGATGCCCATGCGGCCTCGCCAATGCGATCCCACAGCTTGCGCGCGGGCAGGGTCTTGGTCACACGGCCATCGGTGCGCCGGGTCAGGGACCATTCCCCATCTTCTTCAACCGCTTTCAGAAACGCGTCTGTTACCCGTACGGAATTATTGGAGTTTTGCCCCGATACAGTCAGATAGGCCTCCGAATCCCAGTCGGTGTCGAAGGTCGGAAAATCCATCCGCTTATGGCCCTGGCGGGCAAACTGAATCGAACGCTGAATATAATTTTCCGGCACCATCATGGTGCGGGCGTTGCGGATTTCCTGACGCAGGGCAGGGTTCTTTTTCGGATCGAAGCATTCATCGCCATCGCTGCTGCAATTGACGCAGGCGCGGATGATGGCGTTCAGATGTTTATCGAGCAGCTTGGACCCGGACACCAGCGCCGCGACCTTTTGTTCTTCGAGCATTTTCCAGTCGATAAAGGTCTCAATATCCGGGTGATCGACATCCACGATCACCATTTTCGCGGCGCGCCGTGTGGTGCCGCCGGATTTGATGGCGCCCGCAGCACGGTCGCCGATGCGCAAAAAGCTCATCAGGCCAGACGATTTGCCGCCGCCGGAAAGGCCTTCATCCTCGCCGCGCAGGGCAGAGAAGTTGGAGCCTGTGCCCGAACCATATTTGAACAGGCGCGCCTCACGCACCCATAAATCCATAATGCCGCCTTCATTCACCAGATCGTCACTGACGCTCTGAATGAAACAGGCATGGGGTTGCGGGCGCTCATAGGCGCTGAGAGAGCGCTGCACCTCGCCGGTGGTGTGATCCACATAGAAATGGCCTTGCGCCGGTCCATCAATGCCATAGGCCCAATGCAGGCCGGTGTTGAACCATTGCGGGCTATTGGGCGCGCACATCTGGCTGGCCAGCATATAGCGATGCTCATCATAAAAGGCGCGGGCATCATCCTGTGAGTCGAAATAGCCGCCCTTCCAGCCCCAATAGGTCCACGCGCCCGCCAGACGGTCAAATACCTGTGTCGCCTGCTTTTCGGGACCAAAACGCTTGGTCGGGTCGATCCGCTCCATTGCGGTGTCGTCTGCGGTGTGGCGCCATAACCAGGCCGGCACATCGGCCTCCTCGACAGGGCGAAGCTCAACAGGAACCCCGGCTTTACGGAAATATTTCTGCGCCAGAACGTCACAGGCCACCTGGCTCCAACTGGCCGGGACGCGGATATCTTCCAAACGGAATACAATCGACCCGTCGGGATTACGAATCTCGCTATTCGCAGTACGGAACGCGATGCTATCGTAGGGTGACTTGCCTTCGACCGTGTAGTGACGCTTGACGCGCATATTATCTGCCCCGACTTACTATGTTTACGTTGGTCTGGATCGGGTGGTGATGCCGACGAAACAAAAGCTGGAAATTGTCCCCGCTGCTTTTGTCTCAATACTACATCTAGTGTCCCACTCCCCAGGGACCACCAAGACTAGGTGATAGGAAAAAATGCGCAACAACATTTTGTGGATAAAAAATGAATTTCCACAAGATAATGGGCTGTGTATAACTTTTACTTTAATTACCAATATGGAAAAATATCAAATTAAATCAAATAGCTGTATATGGCATTGAATGTAAAAACTGACCGGATCAGTGGTATAAAAATAATTTCTGTCCGGCCCCTAAAATAATAATGATGCCGCACCGGGCTGGACGCTGGACACAGTGGGTGTCATATTCGCGTCGAATTACGCTATTGTTCGGGAGCTGGATCGTTACTGATTGAATCGCAACATCCCCTTCGTCATTGCGAACGAAGTGAAGCAATCCAGGAGTCACACGCGCAAGCCTGCGATTTTGGCCACTGGATTGCCACGCCGCTTACGCGGCTCGCAATGACGGTGGAGGGGGCGGTTGTGATTAAAAGGAATCCCGCTCCCGCTATCACCTGAGAGGAATGTAATGAGCCTGCTAATCAAACAGCTTTTTACCTGGTGGGATGGGCAGAGCGCGGGAACGCGGCTGTGGACCTGGCGCAAGGGGGTGCGGGTCGGCGCCGATTCTCAGGGCAACATCTATTACCGCGAACGCAAGCGGGACCGCCGCTGGGTGATCTATAACGGCGAGGTGGACGCCTCCCGCATACCGCCGGAATGGCATGGCTGGCTGCACCATACGGTGGATGAATTGCCCGGCGAATCAACACACAGGCGCAAGAAGTACGAGCAGCCCCATCTGTCGAATCAAACGGGCACGCCAAATGCCTACCGTCCCGGGGGCAGCATCCTGAAGGGCGCCGGCAACCCAAAAGCGGCGGGCGCCTATGAAGCCTGGAAACCGGAAGCATAATCATGGGTGGAAATATTGTTGAAACACTGATCGGCGCTGCAGTGTTGGCGGTTGCCGGCATCTTTCTGGCCTTTGGCTATTCGACCAGCAGCATCAACAGCGATGGCGGCTTCAAACTTATTGCCAAATTTGACCGGGTTGACGGGCTGACGACGGGTAGCGATGTGCGCATGTCGGGTATCAAAATAGGCACCGTGGTCGATCAGCGGCTTGATCCGGCAACCTATCAGGCCGTGATCGAGATGGATATTGACCGGAAAGTGCATCTGCCCGATGATTCGTCGGTCAAGATCACCAGCGAGGGGTTGCTCGGCGCCACCTATATGTCGCTGGAAGCGGGCGGCAGCGAAGATCTTCTTGAAAACGGCGGCGAGATTCGCTTTACCCAGGGCTCCATTGATATCATGAGCCTGATTGGCCAGGCCATATTCTCGGCAACCGGTAAGACCGAAGAGAAAAAATGACTGCATCCACCGCACCGGCTTCCGCCGCCAGCCAGCAATGGCAAGCGGAATCCTATGCGCGCAACGCCCGGTTTGTGGCCGATCTGGCGCGGCCCGTAGTTGATCTGCTCAACCCCAGGCCCGGAGAGGAGATACTTGATCTCGGCTGCGGGGATGGGGCGCTGAGCCTCACCATTGCAGCACGGGGCGCCAGGGTTACGGGCATTGATCCCAGTCCCTCTCTGGTGGCTGCGGCGCATGCGGCCGGGCTTGTTACGGTTAGGGGCGATGCGACGGTGCTGCCTTTCACCAACTGCTTTGATGCGGTTTTCACCAATGCAGTGTTGCACTGGATATCAAAACCCGATGCGGTGATTGATTCTGTCGCAAAGGCATTGCGCCCCGGCGGGCGCTTTGTGGGGGAGTTTGGCGGGCATGGCAATGTGGCGGCCATCGTGGTCGCCCTGCGCGCCACGGCCCGCAGACATGGCCTGGATGAAAGCCAGGTTTCGCCGTGGTTTTACCCGACGCCTGCGGAATATGCGGACAGGCTGACGCGCGGTGGATTTCACGTCGACACGATCGAATTAATACCCCGGCCTACGCCGCTGCCAACTGGCATTGAGGGCTGGCTGGATACGTTCCGGGCGCCATTTTTTCAATCATTACCCAGCGAAAAGCGCGCTTCGATTCGTCAGGAAATTATCGGCCTGCTGGCGCCGTCCTTGTGTGATTCGCAGGGCAACTGGACAGCGGATTATGTCCGGCTGCGGTTTGCAGCGCATCTGGTGGCCTAGATGATGAAAGTGAAATCAGGCATTGTCGTGCTTTGTCTGTTATCCCCCATCGCCGGGTGGGCGCAGGAAATAATTCCGCCCTCGGAACCGGCGGAAACTATCGAAGTGCCCAGTCTGGAAGAGGAACTTGGCGGCGTTGCGCCATGGTCACAGGTTCCACCAACGGGCGCGCAACCGGCGGCGGCTGAAACCGAAGAAGAACGGCGCGCCAAGACCGTGCGTCTGAACGGACTGGACAAGATCACTGGACGGATCATGTCCTTTGATGCGCCGGTGGATGCGCCAACCCTGTTTGGCGCATTGCAGATTACAGCCCGCACCTGCCACAAGCGCCCGCCCGAAGAAACGCCCGAAACCAGCGCCTATCTGGAGATCGCCGATTTTGGCGCCGCAGCGGCCGCCAGCAGCGGCAAGGCCAGGGGACAGCCTATATTTTCGGGCTGGATGTTTGCGTCAACTCCCGCACTTTCGGCGCTGGAACACCCGATTTACGATGTCTGGGTGATTGATTGCAGAACATGAGCGCCGCTACAGGGATCGGGCATGGCATAAAAATCGCCACTGCTGTTGATGGCCCGGCGCAATAACTTCTGATAGCGGATGCGCGGAATTTCGACGCCTCCGAAACTGCCCAGATGCGGTGTCAGGAATTGGGTATCCAGCAGCTGAAAGCCGCCCGCGCGCAGGCGGCCCGCAAGATGCGTCAGGGCGACTTTGCTGGCGTCGCGCACGAGGCTGAACATGCTTTCGCCAAAAAATGCCGCTCCGATTTGCACGCCGTAAACGCCGCCGACAAGCTGTTCGTCTATCCAGCATTCAACGCAATGGGCATGGCCCTGTTCGAACAGGGCGGTGTAGAGGCGGATGATCTGCTCGTTGATCCAGCTATCTTCATGCCCTGGCCGTGGCGCCGCACACGCACGCATGACCTGCTCGAAAGCGGTATCAATGCGCACCACAAAATGGTCCGCGCGTATGGTGCGGGCCAGTCTGCGCGATACATGAAATCTGTCCAGCGGCAAAATGCCGCGCATTTCAGGATCGAGCCAGAACAGGTCCGGATCGTCCCGGCTTTCAGCCATGGGAAAATATCCGTGGGCATAGGCGCGCAGCAGCAGTTCCGGCGTCAGTTCAGGCATTTAACACATGATCTTCTCAGCTGTTAGCGAGACGGGTCTCAAGCCAGTGAATATCATATTCGCCATTTATAAAATCCGGCTCCTCCAGCAGGGCGCGGTGCAAATCCAGTGTCGTTTCGACGCCATCAATGACGAACTCGTCCAGCGCGCGGCCCAGGCGCATCAGGCATTCATGCCGGTCGCGGCCATGCACGATCAGCTTGCCGATCATGCTGTCATAATAAGGCGGTATCCGATAGCCCGCATAGGCGGCGGAATCGACGCGCACGCCAAGTCCGCCAGGCACATGGAAATTCTTTATGGCGCCCGGGCTGGGGACAAAGGTTCTGGGGTGTTCGGCATTGATGCGGCATTCAATGGCGTGGCCACGCAGAACAACATCTTCCTGTTTGAAACTAAGCGGCATTCCGCTGGCGACACGAATTTGCTCGCGCACCAGATCGATGCCGGTCACCATCTCGGTCACGGGGTGTTCAACCTGTAGACGGGTGTTCATTTCGATAAAATAAAATGCGCCGTTCTCGTACAGAAATTCAATCGTGCCTGCGCCCAGATAGCCAATTTTCTCCATGGCCTTTGTCACGATGCGGCCGATTTCATGGCGTGCGGCGTCGTTGAGTGCAGGCGATGGCGACTCTTCGAGAACTTTTTGATGCCGCCGTTGCAGCGAGCAATCACGTTCGCCCAGATGCACCACATTGCCGTGCGAATCCGCCATGATCTGAATTTCAATATGGCGTGGATGGCCCAGATATTTTTCCAGATACATGGCGTCATCGCCAAAGGCTGCACGCGCCTCGTTACGCGCAGTGGCCAGCGCCTCCGCCAGCATGCCTGCATCTGTGGCCACCTTCATGCCGCGCCCGCCGCCACCGGCGGCCGCCTTACATAGAACCGGATAGCCGATCTTGGCGGCAATTTCCGCCGCATCGCTATCGTTTACAGCGCCGGGGGAGCCGGGCACCACCGGAATTCCGGCGGCAATCATGGCCTGCTTGGCGGCGATCTTGTCGCCCATGGTGCGAATATGTTCCGTACGCGGCCCCACAAACGTAATCTTATGCGCCGCCAGTATTTCGGCAAAATTTGCATTCTCGGAAAGAAAGCCATAGCCGGGATGCACGGCGTCCGCGCCGGTAATTTCACACGCGGTAACGATGGCTGGAATATTGAGATAGGACTTTGCAGCGGAGGGCGGACCAATGCACACGCTTTCATCCGCCAGCCGCACATGCATGGCCTCCGAATCCGCCGTGGAGTGCACAGCGACCGTCGCAATCCCCATCTCCTTGCAGGCACGATGGATACGCAATGCTATTTCGCCGCGATTGGCGATCAGTAATTTTTTGATCATGTGCTGGCCCAAACTATTTTTAGCCTGCGTGTCATTCAATGATAGCCAGAGGTTCGCCGAATTCCACCGGCTGTCCATCCTTGACCAGAATCCGCGCCACCTTGCCGGATTTCGGCGCGGCAATCGGGTTCATGGTTTTCATGGCCTCGACAATGAACAGCGTCTGGCCGGTTTCCACTGCATCGCCTACCGCAATGAAGGGGGTGGCCCCCGGTTCCGGCGCCAGATAGACCGTGCCAACCATGGGTGATGTGACAGCGCCGGGATGCGCGCCCAGGCTTTCCGCAATTACAGGCTGGGCTGCATGGGATATCGCCGGTGCGGCATACTGTACCGGCGCTACGGCGCCGGGCTGACGCGCCACGCGCACCCGCAATCCTTCATGCTCGATTTCAATTTCGGTCAGTCTGGTCTCATCGAGAAGCTCCGCAAGTGCGCGGATCATGTCCCGGTCGATTTTATTTTTGTTCATGCTTTTTTCCGTTAACTCAGGACGTCTGCGAGAGCGTCCAGCGCCAATATATATCCCCGCGCGCCAAAGCCGCAAATCAGGCCCAACGCCGCAGGGGTAATGTAGGAGTGATGACGAAATGTCTCGCGCTGAAACAGATTCGATAGATGCACCTCAACAATGGGTTTGTCGACGGCGCGTAAGGCGTCCAGGATCGCAACCGATGTATGGGTATAGGCCCCGGCATTGATGATGATGGCGTCGGCATTATTGCGCGCCCATTGAATCCAGTCCACCAGTTCGCCTTCATGGTTTGACTGGCGAAAATCCAGTTGCCAGCCATGCGCCGCCGCAGACTTGTTCATCAGCAGATGAATATCGTCAAGGGTCGTCGTGCCATAGATCTCTGGCTCGCGTGTACCAAGCAGGTTCAGGTTCGGGCCGTTAAGCACAAGTATCAGTGCCGGCATGGGGCCTCCCAAGTCAGTTGTCCCAGCGTTGTAGCCTGACCAGGCCCGTCTGGGAAGTGCCTCACGATTATAGCAGTGCGGCGGCTATTTTATCGGCAAATGGCTGTAGCACCGATTTATCGGCCATATTGCGCGCATGCAGGGCCAATTCATCCCCCGTATAGCGGGGGATGACATGGAAATGAACATGAAACACGGTCTGTCCCGCCGCACTGCCATTAAACTGGTACAGGCCAACGCCGTCCGGCTTCAGCGCGGTGCTGACGGCCTGGGCGATGCGATGGGTGGCGCGAATCAGAATGGCGGCCTCATCGGCGCTGATCTCATGGATATTGGCCGCATGGCGTTTTGGGATGATCAGGCAGTGCCCGGGCGATTGCGGCATCACATCCATGAAGGACAGGGTGTCCTGATCTTCATGCACTTTTACCGCGCCCATCTCGCCGCGCAGAATCTTGCAAAATATGCAGTTGGGATCGCTGCTCATTCTTCTTGCTCCTCCTCGGTATTTTTCCGGAACGGGGAATGCCCGGTCAGCATATGCGAATCCTCGATCACATGCGCGCGCTCCTGCGCCAGAAAATGACGTATCGCGTCGCGCAGGCGCGGATCTTTAATCCAGTGGGCGCTGTAGGTCAGGTTCGGCAAATATCCGCGCGCCAGCTTGTGCGCACCCTGTGCGCCAGCTTCCACACGCGATAGACGGCGCGCAATGGCGAATTCGATGGCCTGATAATAGCAGGCTTCGAAATGCAGGAACGGATGCTCTTCGATACATCCCCAGTTGCGCCCAAACAGGGCTTCGCCGCCAATAAAATTGATGGCCCCCGCAATGGGCCGCCCCTCGCGGCTGCATATAACCAGCGCAATTTTATCAGGCATGGATGCGCCGATCAGGCTGAAAAATTCCCGCGTCAGATAAGGTTGTCCCCATTTGTTGCGGCCGGTATTCAGATAGAAGCGGTAAAAGGCGTCCCAATGCGCTTCCTTGATCGCATCGCCGGTCAGCATTTCAATCGCAATGCCGTTTGCGACGGCCTCGCGGCGTTCTTTGCGGATCTGTTTGCGCTTGCGCGAATTCAGGCTGTTCAGAAAATCGTCAAAGTTCTGATAGCCCTGATTCAGCCAATGGAACTGATAATCCGTGCGCTGCAGAAAACCGGATGCGCCAAGCGTTTCCCATTCCTCTTTTTCCAGAAACGTGGCGTGCAGGGATGAAACACCTGATCTGCTGGCAATTTCTGTGCTGGACTGGATCAGCAGCGCGCGATGCTGCGCGGCGTTGGCATGCGGGCGAATAAGAATGCGGCGGCCGGGGGCGGGGGTGAACGGCACACAGACCTGCAGCTTGGGATAATATTGCCCGCCCGCGCGGTGAAAGGCGTCGGCCCAGGCATGATCGAATACATATTCGCCATAAGAATGCGATTTGAGATACATCGGCATGGCGCCAAGAAGTGCGCCATCCGGCGCTTCCAGCAAAATATGGCGCGGGGCCCAGCCGGCCGGATCTGACGCCGATCCGGATTTTTCCATGGCCAGCAAAAAAGCATGCGACAAAAACGGATTGCCGGGAATTTCTTCACCGTGCGGCAGCCCGGCCGGGTTGGCGCAGGCGTCCCATTGCGCTGCACTGATCGCATCAATGTCTTCGATGATACGGACGCGAAGCTGCCCGTTTTTGTCAGGCATGAAATCCCTCAAATATAAAACTGTCCGCATAGTGTTTGGCGATGGCCACCTGCTGCGGTGTGCGCACTGTCCAGCATATCAGCGGAATGCGCTGGCGGCGAACGGCGCGGGTTGGCGGCCCAGGCAGATCCCGGACATTGTAGGACACGAAATGCGGCTGGCTTGTTTCGCAGCTCCATAATTCACCCCAGGCCAGGCGCTGCCGCCAGGGCATGCCGGGTTCTGGCCTTGAAACAAAATTCTGTGCAATCTGGCCACGGACAAATGCAGGGGCGTTTTCCACAAACCAGGCGACGCTTGCCGGATTGAAGGATTGCACGGCGAACGGGCCATCATACTGCGCCAGCAATTCAGCGATGCGGGCCTCCAGCGGACCGATGCGGCCGCCCTTTGGCACTTTTATTTCAATCAGCAGCGGTGTGCGTCCCCCCACGGCATCCAGCGTATCGGCAAATGTTGGAATGGTTTCATTGCTACCGAGAAGACGCAGCTTACCCAGCGCCCGATGGTCCATGCTTGCAGTAGGGCCCTGCACGCTGGTCATGCGATCCAGCGTGAAATCGTGAAATACGATTGGCGCGCCATCACCTGCGGCCTGTACATCCAGTTCCATGCCATAGCCGTTCTGGACGGAGGCCTGAAACGCCGCCAGACTGTTTTCGGGCGTAGCGCTGCGATTATCAAACAGGCCGCGATGGCTATAGAGATATTTGGTCAACCATTCGGTCATGGTCTTACCGGGCTGGATCAATGGCAAAAATGCCCGCTATTTCGACGGCCACATCGAATGGCAGGCTGTTACATCCGACGGCAAAGCGCGCATGGACGCCTTTTGCGCCGAATATACCGGCGATCAAATCCGACGCGCCATTAATGACGGCGGGATGTTCGCCGAATTCCGGCGTGGCATTGACGAAGCCTTCGATGCGCACACATTGCCGCACCCGGTCCAGATTGCCACTACAGGCTTCGCGCAGATGCGCCAGCAAATTCAGGGCGCATAATCGCGCGGCCTGCTGGCCCTGCCCAACAGAATAGGCCGCGCCGCATTTGCCGCGATATTCCAGCCCCTGTGGTCCCACGGGCACCTGGCCAGAGATATACACCAGATCGCCGCTGATCACATAAGGCGTATAATTTGCGGCTGGTGGCCGGGGCTTTGGCAGTTCAATTCCCAATTCTGTCAGGCGCTGCGCTATGATATTAGTCATTCAAAGACTCCTGCATTATTTGATTATGATACCACTGGATTGAAAATAACAGCATGACAAGTTCTGCCCCTACCATGCCCGCAGAGTGGGAGCCGCATCAGCGCACCTTCATGGCCTGGCCCTGCCGTGACAAATTGTGGGGCAGTGCGCCAGCGATGGAACGGGCGCGGCTTGCTTATGCCACAGTGGCGCGGGCGATCGCGCGGTTTGAGCCGGTCACCATGATTGCGCGCCCCGAACATATGGGGGCGGCAGCTGCTATCTGCGGGGCGGGTGTTACGGTCATCGCCCATGAAATTGACGATTCCTGGATGCGGGATACGGGCCCGACTTTTGTGCGCGGGCAGGGTGGGCTCGCCGGGGTGCAGTGGCGCTTCAATGGCTGGGGCGGTAAATATGTTCCCCATGACAGGGATGCGGGTATTGCGACCGCGCTGTTGCGTGATCTGGGGCTTGCCTGCCATGCGGCCCCGCTATTCGCTGAAGGGGGCGCGCTGCATGTGGACGGTGCGGGAACCCTGATCACTACAGAGCAATGCCTGCTGAACCCAAACCGCAATCCCGGTATGAGCCGCGCTGACGTTGAAGCGGTTCTGAAAAGCATGCTAGGTATTCGCACGGTGATCTGGCTGGCACAGGGACTAGCCGGTGATGAAACCGATGGCCATATCGACAATGTCGTCTGTTTTGCCGCCCCCGGCCGCGTAATCCTGCAAGGGTGCGACGATCCGGCGGACGTCAATTATGCCATTGTTGCGGATAATCGGGTGCGTCTGAAGGCCGCGCGTGATGCGCGCGGAATACCGCTGGAGATCGTGGAATTACCCGCGCCCCGCGCACGTATGGATGATCGCGGCGATCACCTGACGCTGTCCTATGTGAATTTTTATCTGACGAATGGCGGATTGATCATGCCCGCGTTTGACGATCCGGCTGATGCACCAGCGCAGCAAATACTTACGGCAGCATTTCCCGGACGCATGATCGTGCAGTTACCAGCCCTGGATATTGTTCAGGGCGGCGGCGGCATTCACTGCATCACGCAGCAAATGCCAGCAGTTTAGTGCTCACGCCGGCTGATCAGGTTCAGATTACGCGCACGGCGGTTTTTCTCGCGATACATGGCGCGGTCAGCCTTGAGCAGCAGGTCTTCCGGCTGTGACCAGCCAGCATAATCTGCGGAACCAATGCTGGCCCGGATGGGGATGGAAACGCCTTCATAGACCAGATTGCTGCCATTGAGAATCTGGCGCAATATTTCGGCGCGCTTGCGCCCGACCTGTTTTACGGCATGAATAAACAGCACGGCATATTCGTCGCCGCCAAGCCGCGCGACAAGATCGGTCTTGCGTACATTGCTCAGCAGCAATTCACCAACCCGGCGCAGCACCATATCGCCTGCCTGATGCCCATAAGTGTCGTTGATTGTCTTGAAGCCATCAAGATCGATAAAGGACAGAACTCCTTCTTCGTTATAGCGGCGCGCCGATTGCAGGGCGCGGCTCAATCCATCCATAAAGCCGCGCCGGTTCAGCAACCCGGTAAGCTCATCCGTACTGGTCAGTGATTCCAGATGGTGGATACGGGCCTCCTGTTCGGCCAGGCGCTGTTCGGCCTGTGCCGCAAGATTGAGTACCTGGGTGATGAAGACGCTGCCTCCCGGCTCTTGGCCATAGTTCTGGATTTCACACAGTTTGCGCAATTGCTGCGCCGTGCCGGTGGCAAGCCCGTGTAAGGGATGCTGATGTGGTTCCTTGACTAAAGTCTGGCTCATTTTAGTTTTCCTGAAGTAGCGGTTTGCCGCCCCAATATTTTAATCCAGGCTTAAAATGCATGCTTCGTGCCAGAAAAACCCCCAGGAAAACTGCCAAAAAAAGCGTAATGGTTCACCCGCTCGGTAATATTTTCCCGTTTCCGGGAAAATATTACCGCATCCCGGGCAGAAATGTCTTATTGGATGATCTTTTTTGTGGCTTTCATGCGAAGGCCAGTGTCGCAATCTGCGAATCTCTATAAGCTTAATTCTTGATTATGTTTGCCAAAGCGCGGTGCCGGGAAATAATTGCATGAAGAATATCTGGATTGGGCGCCTGGCAACGGGGCTGCTGGCGGTGCTGATGACGTCTGTTGGGTGGCTGGCTGGCAATGCTGTGGCGGTCGAGGCGCTGGCCGTTCATCCGCCCATGCTGTCGCACCGGGCCATTTACAAGGTGTCGCTCGCGCCGGGGCACAATCGTGGGCAGGTTTCCAGCGTTGACGGCCGCATGGTTTCGGAATGGCAGGAAACCTGTGACGGCCTTATTTCGGAACAGCGCATCGTAACAGACATGCTCGACGAAGCGGGCGAGATGTCCCTGAGTGATATTTCAGCTTCATCCTGGGAGTCGCAGGATGGTCTGCGTTTCCGTTTTTCGATGCGCCAGCGGCTGGATAACAAACTGGTAGCCGAATATGACGGTATTGCTGAATATCCCACCGCATTGGGGCAGGGGATAGCGACCATACGCAAGCCCGGCGAAAAAGAGATAAAATTGCCCCCAGGTGTTCTATTCCCCAGCGGTTATATGCAGGCATTGCTGGACGCTGCGCGCGCCGGGAAGAAAAATCTGGCCCGTCAGGTGTTCGATGGCACGTCCGAATCTGACTATTATCAGGTTGTCTCATCGATTGGCGCAGGGACAAACATTGCTGCACAACAAGCGCGGGAGCCGTCAAAAAATCCCGGTGAACATAAATCGGTGCTAAAGGCAATTTCAGGCCTGACATGGTGGCCCGTGCAGGTATCCTATTATGGATTGCACGATAATGAGGGCCTGCCAGAGTTCGAGATGGCTTTCAAATTATATGATAACGGGGTCAGCGCCGATTTAACCCTGGATTATGGCGCATTTGCACTGTTTGCATCCCTGCAGCGCATCGATACATACAAGCGCCCCGACTGTTAAAATCCGAGCAGGTCCAGTTTCGTCTCGATGAAAGCGCGCGCGTCAGGCCAGTCGCTGGTGTGCAGATGACAGTTCTGGGCAGGCCCAACCAGTGCGGCCAGACGTTTGTCCGCGATAAAATGCAACAGAGATACGCTGCGGGCCTGTTCGGCCACTGCATCCAGATGCGGGGGTAAATCATCCAGAAAAAATACCGGCGCGTTTATCTGTTCCTCAAGATAACGCAGCGGAAGACCTTTTGAACCGGCATTGGCGACCAGCGGATAATCCATCCCGTGCCTGCGCAGCCAGCGCTGGCGGGCGGCATGTGCGGACGGCGGCACATTACTGAGAACAATGATTTGTGCACGCGCATTCAGCGCCTGCAACGCCTCGGCCGCACCATCTACGGGATCAAGCAGTTCCGTGTCCGTGTTAAAAAACTCGGCCAACAGATCTTTTACCTGTGCCTGTGTGCTGGCCTCGTTACTGCCCTGCCTGCGAATATTGCCTGTGATTGCAAAACTTTTCAGATCGAGCCAATGGCCGTTTCGATGCAGGAACCGTTCTAAGCCTGCGATAAAATAGGCAACCACCTCATCTGCATCCGTAACGATCAGGGGGCGCTGTGGGTCCAGCACCAGGTCTTCCAGTTGGCTGCGGACATGTGGTTCCATCTGGCTCAGCTCCAATCCGGCGCGGCATCGCCCAAAAGCAGGACGCGCGCACGGGCAGGGTGTTGCGGATCAATATCAGCAGCAGTACAAAATTCCAGCAGGCTGGGCTCGTGGCCAAGCAGAAAGTCCAGGACGGCGCCCAGAAAAGCGGTATCCGTGACACTGGCTCGCACATCGGCAGGATCCATGCCGGTCAAGTCAAGAAAACGCCCGCAAAGCGTTGACTCTGCAACAATATATGTTAATGCCTGTAAAGCCAGAGCCTCGGCCCAATCTTGTTTCATTTTGCCTCAGTGCAATTAAAATTAACTAGAAACTTACTTATTTTCTGTATTCGTTACTACAGTTTGGAATAGCCTCCTGGGTGGGACAGTTAACATATTAGATACAGTTAATTGTTAAGTTTCCAGGTAAATGCGGTTTGGGGACCGCGCCTGAAGTGAAGAAGTTACACAAAACTCTGATAAGTGCAGGCTTGTTATGATGGTAAGTCGTAGGTGAGCTAAGGAATGCAGGTGTTTAATACAGATGGCCAAGACGGTTCTGATCTGCGAAGATAATAAGCTGAACATGAAGCTTTTTCATGATCTGCTCGTGGCGCACGGCTATTCCACCATCCAGACATCGGATGGGATGGAAGCTTTGGATCTGGCCCAAAAGCATAAACCTGATCTGATTTTGATGGATATTCAGCTGCCGGGTGTGTCCGGCCTTGAAGTAACCAAATGGATCAAGGAAAATGACGATACAGTTCATATTCCGGTTATTGCTATCACGGCCTTCGCCATGAAGGGTGACGAGGCGCGCATCAAGGACGGAGGATGTGAGGCCTATATCGCGAAACCGATCTCGGTCATAGATTTTATGGCGACTATTCGCCGTTTCCTGGAATGAATAGAGATGTGTGAATGACTGCCCGGGTATTGGTAGTTGATGATGTTCCAGCGAACGTAAAGCTTCTTGAAGCAAAGCTGAGCGCGGAATATTACGAAGTCATTACTGCCGTCAACGGCCAGCAGGCGATAGAAGTCGCCGAGGCTGAGATGCCGGATATCATATTGCTTGATGTGATGATGCCCATCATGGATGGCTTTACGGCATGCCGCAAGCTGAAGGAAAACAGTCGGCTTCGCCATATACCGGTTATAATGATCACGGCGCTGGATCAGCCGTCTGACCGGGTGCAGGGCCTGTTGTCCGGCGCCGATGATTTTATCAGCAAGCCCATAAAGAACAATCCGCTTTTCCCGCGCGTTCGAAGCCTGATCCGGTTGAAAATGATGACCGATGAATTGCGCGCGCGCGATATCACGGGACAGAATCTTGGCTTGATGGATTTGCCCAGCTGGGAAGATGGCGGTGACATTAAGGGACGCATCCTGATTGTGGATGATCAGGCGCGCTCCAGTGCGCGCATTAGCGGCGTGCTTAATGAAGGGGGGCACGACGCCCAGGTCGTGGATGATTCTGCTGAAGCCTTGCGGCTTGCCAGGGGCGGGGCTTTTGATTTGATCATCGTCAGCCTGTCCATGCGTAATTATGATGGCCTGCGTTTATGTTCGCAATTTCGCACAGCGGAAGAAACCAGAACCGTTCCGCTGCTGATCATCGTCGAGGATCCCGAGGACAGCCGTCTGGCGCGCGGGCTTGATATGGGCATTAATGATTATCTCGTGCGCCCAATTGAAAGCAATGAGCTGTTCGCACGGGTGCGCACACAGTTGCGCTGGCACAGATACGAAGAAAAGCTGCGCCACAATCTGCATCTTAGTTTGCAGATGGCGGTTACGGACGCTCTGACCGGATTATATAACCGGCGCTATATGGAAACCCATCTTCAGATACTGACGCAGCGCGCAAAGCAGGAAGACCGGCCAATATCGCTGCTCATGATCGATATCGATTTCTTCAAAAATATCAACGATGCGCATGGCCATGATGCAGGCGACAGGATTTTGAAGCAGTTTTCAGCCGGAATTTCACGCAATATCCGTGGCATTGACCTGGCCTGCCGGTTTGGTGGCGAGGAGTTTGTTGTCATCATGCCGGAAACGGATATGGCGATCGCATCACTGGTCGCAGAACGAATTCGTCAGTACACAGAAACATTTTCTTTTGACGTTGGCGCCGTGAACCCGGTGGCGATGACCACCAGCATCGGCGTGACCAGTCTGATCGGAAATGGTGATACGCCAGAGACTATCCTGAAGCGGGCCGACGATGCGCTGTACCGCGCCAAGAACGATGGCCGCAACCGGGTCAGCGAGCATATAGGCTGAGATGCCGGCCCGCGAACAGCCCCTGTCTAGTGATCCGCCCCATGTAAAATCTTGTGGCGCAATCCTGTGTCATAGGCGATGCCCGCCGGGCTTAATGTAATGGATTGCGGATAGGCCGATTGCGCCAGCGTTTTGCGCTCCAGCGCCTTCCAGACCATTTCATTCGATAATCCGGTCGCGTCGGAGGCGCGCACGGCGACCTGGCCGATATGAAAATGATCGCCATGGGGCTGGGGCAACCGGCTGATCTGAAAACCGCCATCTTCCAGCGCTGTTCCAGCCTCGGGGTGGCGCGCCAGTTCCTGCAACAGGGTCAGGGTTTTCAATTGTAGCATATTGAGATTAAGCGGGTTGGATTTTGGCGGCATGTGATTTCCAGCATGAGAATAGACATCATCCCCTGTTTAGCCCCGTGTCAGCCAATCGGCAAGAGGCGGATATTTTTGATGCGATAAGCACCATTTTCATGGCATGCTGGCGTCAATGATAACACAGGGAGGGAAATTACATGCGCCTGTCAAAACCGCGTATCACGCCATTGCCGGAATCCGAATTGACAGAGGAGCAGCTCAAAATAGTTGCGCCCATGAAGCAGCGCTATGGCTTTGTTTTTAATGTATTGAAGACCATGATGCGAAACATGAATCTGTTGAACTCCTGGAATGGCTTTGCAGGGCATATTATGGGGACATCCTCGCTTAGCCCGCGCCATCGTGAAATGCTGATCATGCGGGTGGGCTGGCTGACCCAGTCGGAATATGAATGGGGCCAGCATGTGCTGATGAGCGCCCCGGCGGGCCTGGTCCACGCCGATCATTTGCGCATCAAGGAAGGCCCCAAAGCCGCTGGCTGGAACGAGCTGGAAAGCGCCCTGCTACAGGCAACCGATGAATTACTGGACGATGCGATCATCGAGGACACGACATGGAATATCCTGACGAAACATCTGAGTACGGAACAGATCATGGATGCCGTGTTTACCGTCGGCCAATATAACATGCTGGCCATGGCGCTGAACACGCTGGGTGTGCAACGCGAGGAAGGTGTTCCCGGATTTCCCAAATGACGGTTGTCCCATATAGGGTCTGCGCAGATAACGCGCCTTGATCAAGTGGGCTTGACGAGATATTGTTACAATCTGTCTGACCCAACTACGGTCCCCTTCGTCTAGTGGCCCAGGACGTCGCCCTCTCACGGCGAAAACAGGGGTTCGAGTCCCCTAGGGGACGCCAATTTCAGGGGCTTTGCAATTTCAGGGTGCTGAAATATAGTGTCAGCAAGGCTGGAGCATGAAAAACAGAAACCTTGCCATAATTCTATTACTTGCCGTCTTCCTCGCCGCACAGGCGCTGGGGATAGCGCACGCGGCTGCGTATGGGCCGGGCAAGCATAAGCATCACGGCCATGTCTGCGATATTTATCTTTCTACGGATCAGGCGAAATCCGCTGCGCCGCCACAGCCTCCCGCGCTGCATGTTCCCATCTATTGTGGCGTCACGTTTATTCCGCCCGTTTTCATGGCGAATCAGGGCGGAGAATATCCAGCATGCTTTCCCCGCGCGCCACCCGCCACTCTCCTTAGCTAGCAAACAGTATTGAATCATAACGCCCCCTCGCGTCCCGCGCGATGGGTGTGTTTGCTAATCTTCAAGGAGAAACTGATGCGAAACCCACCTTTTGCAGTTTCGGCTGCGCTTACCTTGCTACTCAGCACTACCGCTTTTGCGGCGTCCGATAGCGAGATTGAGGCCGTGAAAGCGGAAATCCAGGCCATGCGGCAAAGTTATGAAAGCCGCATCGCGGAACTGGAAACCAAGCTTTCGAAAATTGAAAACCCGAAACCCGCCATTCAGCAGACCGCCGCGCCCGTATCCGTGCGGCAATCGGCCCGCACTATCCGTGACAACAGCTTTAATCCCTCCATCGGCCTGATCCTCAATGGCAAATATAGCGGCTTTTCCGAGGATAGCTCGGAGTTTGCCGGATTTGCCGTTGGCGAAGAAGGCGAAAGGGGAAAGCAGGGCTTTGGGATTGATGAATCCGAGTTCAACTTTTCCTCGAATGTGGATGACAAATTCTATGGCAGCGTTACAGCGGCCATCGTCCGCGAAGGGGGCGAGGACAAGATCGAACTGGAGGAAGCCTATGTCCAGACCTTGCCCGGCATGGGCCTGCCCAAGGGCATGAATGTGAAGGCCGGACGCGCCCTTTGGACGCTTGGATATCTGAACGAGCATCATGCGCATACAGATGATTTTGCGGACCGGCCATTGCCGTACCGGGTTTTTCTGAACAGCGCATTCAACGATGACGGGGTGGAAGTCTCTTACGTGCTGCCCACGAACTTCTATTCCGAGATCGGCGGCGGGGTTTTTCGCGGCGATGATACGCCATTTGGCGGCGCCAGCGGCGGCGGCTTCGACGCCTGGTCCGCCTTTGCCCGGATCGGCGGCGATATCGGCGAAAACCAGAGCTGGCGTCTTGGCGGCTATGCGCTGTCCGGCGATGCGGGCGCGCGCGCCGGGAATGGGGAGGCCGTAAACTTTATCGGCGACAGCACCCTGTATGCAATGGATATGCGTTACACATGGGCGCCAACCGGCAATCCGCGCGCGCAGGAAGTGATGCTGCAAGGCGAATATTTCTGGCGCAGCGAAGACGGGGCCTATGAAGATTTTGGGGCTGCAACCGGCCCCGTGGCTTTCGATGACAATGCCCGGGGTTGGTATGCGCAGGGCGTCTACAAATTCCTGCCGCAATGGCGCATCGGGTACCGCTACAGCAGGCTGAAAACGCCAGATGTTCCGCTTGGCCTGCTGGGCAGCGCGCTGGATTCCGGCGGTTATAATCCGGATGCCCATGCCGTGATGGCGGACTGGACCAACAGCGAATTCAGCCGGCTGCGCCTGCAATATAATCATGAAGAACTGTCGCGGGGGCTGAATGATGACCAGATCCTGCTGCAATATATCATGAGCATCGGCGCGCATGGCGCGCATAAATACTGAAGGGGGGCCGTCCATGAAACGCATGCTTCCCGCTTTATTTTTCCTGGGGCTGATGACCGCCGCACCGCACAGTGCGCAGGCTAAACTCACTCTGTTCGCCTGCGAGCCGGAATGGGCGGCGCTGGCCCGTGAACTGGGCGGCGATGATTTGGAAATATTCACCGCCACGACGCCCCGTCAGGACCCGCATCATGTGCGCGCCAAGCCCAGCCTGATCGCCGCCATGCGCCGGGCCGATCTGGTGATCTGCACCGGCGCGAGCCTGGAGGTTGGCTGGCTGCCCATCCTGCTGCAGAAGGCAGGCAACGAGAACACCCAGCCGGGCGGCGCGGGTTTGCTGCTTGCGGCGGAGCTTGTGCCGCTGCTGGAAAAACCCGTGCGGCTTGACCGCGCGGAGGGGGATATTCATCCCGAAGGCAATCCGCATGTGCATCTGAACCCGCACAATATCGCGCTGATCGCCCAGGCGTTGACGGACCGGCTTAAGACAGTTGATGCGGCCAACACCAGTTCCTATCAGGCGCGCTTTGATAACTTTGCTGCAAGGTGGCGCGACGCCACACAACGCTGGGAACAGCAGGCGGCGGGGCTGAAAGGAACCGCCATTGTGGTGCACCACAAGGCCTTTACTTATCTTCTGGCGTGGCTGGGGATACAGGAGGCAGGCGTGCTGGAGGCCAAACCAGGCATTCCCCCAACGGCGTCACATCTGGAAGCGCTGCTGCAAAAGCTGACTTTGAGCCCGGCGCGGCGGATCGTCCGCACCCCCTATGATCCGGGGGACGCGAGCGAATGGCTTTCGCAAAAAACCGGCGCGCCCGTCATCGTTCTGCCGTTCACTGTTGGCGGCGATGCGCAAAGCGGCGATCTGTTCGCCCTGTTCGACCGCACCATAATTTTGCTGAAGGACGCCAGCGGTGCTTAGCGCCGAGATGGCTGTGATCGTGGGGCCAGCGTTCGTGGCTGGCCTCATGATCGCTGTGACCCATGCGCCGCTGGGCATTGTGGTGCTACGGCGGGGCATTATTTTTATTGATCTGGCGATAGCCCAGATCGCAGGTCTTGGCGCAGTGGCTGCCGGCCTGTTCTGGGGCGAACCGCCCTGGTGGGCGGTGCAGGGGACGGCGCTTTCCTGTGCGGTTATAGCTGCGCTTTTTTTCCATCTGGTGGAGCGTTTTTTACCGGACCGCCAGGAAGCGATCATCGGGTGCAGTTTCGTTGTGGCGGCGTCGCTGGCGATACTGCTGCTGACCGGACAGCCGCATGGCGATGAGGCAATCGAGCAGCTGCTTTCGGGGCAGCTTCTGTTTGTGACCTGGCCGCAAATCGCCCTGCATGCGCCGGTATATCTGGTCATTCTTGCTTTGTGGTTTTTGCGCCCGCAAACCCGGCGGGGGCTCTGGTTTTATCTGCTGTTCTCGGCGGCAATTACCTCATCGGTGCAACTGACTGGCGTATTTGTTGTTTTTGCAAGCCTGATCGCCCCGGCCCTTGGCGCCGCCCGCTTTGCTGGAACCCGCCGCGAACTGGCCGCCGCTTATGGCGTTGCGTTGACTGGGTTGCTGTCTGGCTTTGGTGTGGCCGTCGGGTATGACCTTCCGCTTGGCCCGGTGCTGGTGTGCAGCTTTATGCTGTCAGCACTGTTTGCCGGAGCGTGGCCGTTGAAGCGGACCATTTTTGACTCGATTTATTGACGACCTTAACAGTAGTCTACTGGTACGTAATGCGACTGCTGGGTAAAGTGGCGCGTCAATGCTTTTCAACAGGGAGTGGATCACATGGAAGTAGGCTTTTTTTCGATGCCGACCATCGGCAACCGCAGCGAGATCGAAGGCCGCATGGCCGGCAAGCGCACCGATCTGTACCAGCGCATGCTGAAAAATCTGGTGCAAACCGCGCAATATCTGGACGAGCATGGCTATTACGGCATGGGCTTTACCGAGCACCATTTCCATATTGAAGGTGAGGAGGTTTCGACCAACCCGATTATGCTGGACCTGTATATGGGCCTGCACACCAAACGTATTAAGGTCGGACAGTTGGGCAATGTGCTGCCGTCCCACAATCCGATCCGGGTGGCCGAAGATATTGCCATGCTGGACCAGATGACCCAGGGCCGCGCCTTTGCCGGCTTTGCGCGCGGCTATCAGCCACGCTGGGTGAATGTGCTGGGCCAGCAGCATAAGGGCCAGGAAAACAGCAACGACACTGAGACCTACGAAGCCCTGAAACGCGAACTGCATGAAGAACATTTTGAAATCATCATGAAGGCGTGGGGCAACGACACCTTCTCGCACCAGGGCAAGCACTGGAAAATTCCGCCAGCAAATATTCATTGGCCCGCCCATGAAGTGACACGCGAATTTGGTCAGGGCGTGGACGCGCAGGGGATCGTTACGGAAATCGGCATTGCGCCCCCCACTTTTAACAAGCGCATCCCGGACCTGTTCCAGCCGTTCAGTTTTTCCGAGAAATCGATCAAATGGGCGATGGGCAAGAATATGGTTCCGATCTCCATCGTCTGTGATGTCGAGACAGCGCAAGGGCAATTGCGCGCGGCGCAGGAAGGCGCGGCCGAAGCCGGGATCAAGCTGAAACTGGGCGAACGCATGGGCATGACCCGCGACATTGTTGTCGCCGACACGGACGCGGAAGCGGAGGAACTGGCGCGCAATGCAGGTGCGTTCCTGTGGACCAAATTCTTCCAGCCGTTCGGCTTTAATGCGGCCATCACCCGGCCCGGCGAAGATCCATTCACGGTTGAAAACACCTTTGAAAGCATCCGCGATCGCGGCCTGCTCATATGCGGCAGCCCGGATACGGTGAACCGCAAGCTGGAGAAACTATTCAAGGAACTGTCCTGCGACTATTTCTGGACCATGACCTATCAGGAACTGATCCCCCAGAAAAACCTGATGCGCCATCTGGAACTGCTCACCACCAGGGTGCTGCCGAACTTTACCAGCAAGATCAGGTAGTTCTCATTACCAGGGCCAGCCGGTGTTGGCCCTGGTTTCCATCCTTGCGTTTCCCCCGGAACTGGGGTCGAATAAATAAAAATAACCAGCAGGGAGGGTGATGTCATGACCAGGGAAATCGTACTTCGCAACGCACGGCTGATTGACGGGACGGCAGATCAACCGCGTGATCGCGTATCTATTGTGATGGAGGATGGCCGCATCGCATCCGTCGCCGATGGTGATGGCCCGGCGGGGCCCGGTGCGGAGATTGTTGATTGTTCGGGTAAAACCGTGATGGCCGGGCTGATCGACACCCATGTGCATTCAACCTTTGTAGACCGGACGGACCTGACCCTGTTCCTGGCGGCGGGTGTTACTTCGGCGCGTGATGTGGGGGGCAAACTGGACAAGGTGCTGCGGCTGCGCGGCCAGATAAATTCTGGTGAAGTGGTGGGGCCGCGGCTGTTCGTCTGCGGGCCATTGCTGGACGGCGAGGCGCATAGCTTTGAGGCTGGCGGACTGACCGAGATGCTGGACAATATTCCCAATCCTGCCGCAGCACCCGCCAAGATCGCGCACCTGCTGGATTCCGGTGTAGACGGAATAAAAATCTATTTCACCATGCAGCCCGAAACCGCAAAAGCGGTGATCCGCGCGGTGGACAAGCGCGTGCCGGTCACCGGTCATCTGGGTTACACCACGGCGATGCAGGCGATTGAATTTGGCATTGATGGGCTGGAACATATCTGGATTTCGCCTTACCAGGACATTTGTTCGCTGGAGATGCGGTTAGGCCCTGATGCGTCGATGAGCAACCGCAGCTTCTGGACCCATACCATCAAGGGGTGGGAGGAAATGAACCTTAAATCACCCAACGCCCAGGCGTTTTTTGGCGCCATGGTCGACAAGCAGGTCAAGATGGGCACCACGCTTGATCTGTTATGGACTGCCTATACGGGCCTGGAAGGCGCGCTGGCCGATCCGGACCGCGCCTATATTCCGCCGCACTGTCTTGCCCGGCAAGCGGCGCAAAACAAGAAGGTCAAGGCCGGGATTGAATGGGATATTCATCCGGGGTACTGGGCGCCGGGCGAAGGCCGCAAGGCGCTGGACAAGCAATTGGATGCGGTGCGCATTCTGCATGAACAGGGTGGCGTCGTGGTCGGCGGCACCGATTGCGGCGGGCTGAACTATCCCCCGCCGGGCTTTGCATTGCTGCGCGAAGTGGAACTGCTGGAACAGGCGATGGGCAGCATGGCGGCGCTGAAGGCGGTGACGGTCGGGGCTGCGCGGGCAGTGCGCAAGGAGTATGAGCTAGGCAAGGTCAAGCCTGGCTACCATGCCGATCTGCTGGTGCTGGACAAAGACCCGTCAAAGGATGTGCGCGATCTGCGTTCGCTGCGCACAGTGTATCGCGGTGGTGTGGCGTATGACCCGAAGGTGCTGCTGGCCGCGCGTCCGGTACGGGATATGACGCTGATCCCCGCATAGTATTTGTGCAACAAAAAAGGCCCGGAGCGATAGGCTCCGGGCCTTTTTTGTGTCCTGATTGGCTCAGAATGCGTAGGAGACCGTCGCGGAGGCAAAATCACGGTCATCCAGCGGCGCATCCGGGCCAAAGTTGGAGGTCCAGCTAAGCGAGGCCGCCCAGTTGGCCAGATAGGTGCCGTTGATGCCGATGGTGATGGCCTTGCGTTCCGCCTGATAATTGCCGAACGGGGCAGGCGTATTGCCGCCAAAGTCCCATTTCCAGGCGACGCTGGGGCTGAGGTTGACCGGCGAACCAAAGGCGCGGTTATAGGTCAGCGACATCAGCCCCTGGGCGCCCCAGGAGAATTTGGTCGCATAACCGCTGGCCAGTTCCAGGTCCGCGTTCAGGGCGGCGGTTTGCGCAGCCAGGCTGTTCGCAAGCCCCTTTGTGTTGCCGCCTGCAATGCCGGAAGATGTGGAAATGCCCGGCACCATCACCATGCCAATTTCGGTTACCAGTACGCCGCCATCGGCAGCGGCGAATTGCACCACCGGGTTGGAAGCGAACAGCAGCGAAGTCAGCGTGGTTTGTGCAGTAAACACATCCTCATAGGCCGGCTTGATAAAGCCGTCGCGGCCCATCGCCGAGGCAGGGATCACGGATGCTTTTGTTTGCGCCACCGGCAGGCCGCCGAGGGTCGCTGTCAGCGGCACGTCGGCGGGGCTGGCGGAGACGATGGCCGATGCAGGCGCAATAAATCCGCTCAGAACCGGCGCGCCCGCCGCATTCACCCCACCGGAAAGGGGGGTGCCTGTCGGCATCGTTGTACGCGGATTGGTATTCAACGCATCAATGGTGATGTAGCCCGTAGCGTTGGAGGTGGCGACCACCTGCGCGGCGCGGGCAGAGGCATCGTTAAAGGGGATACCGAGCGCCGCAGCGTCGGCGGCGGTCGAGGGAAGTATACCCAGCACATCGGCGGCCGTCAGCGTGCCCGCCGCCGCCTTGTCGGCCAGGGCGGCGGGTATTTCGCGCCGCAGGCCGATGACAGGCAGGCCTGGGATTGGTGGCGTTCCCCTATTGATGGCGCCGGGCGCCAGGCCCAGAAGTGCTTCCTGCAGGGCGGCGACATCCGTGAATGTCGTCTGTCCGCTGCGCGCGGCGGTCTGGTTAAGGGCTGATGCTTGGGTAAACACATAGCCCGGCACAGCTGCATCCAGCACATTGGTGCCGCCGGGTCCGGCGCCAGCGCCGGCGACGACTTGCTTCAGACCCAAAGCAGCAGGAAAGCCGAATGGGCTGAGCCCGCCCGCCTGCGGTGCACGGGTGGCAAACGCTGTTTGGCCGCTCAGGTCGTTGGCCAGCGCCGCCTGTTCGGCAAAGGCATAGTTGAACGGCTGATCATGGCGGTAGGTGGCTTCCGCCTGTACGGCGATACCGCTGACCGTGGTGCTGACGCTAAGGCCGACCGTCTGCACGTCCTTGGGATAATGCAGCCGGTAACTTTGCGTATTGGCGAGCGCTGCCGCCGTTATGTCGTCAATCGTAGCAAGGCCGCGGTTGAAGAGCCGCACCATATTATTGCAGTTCGTGTAACCGCCGGGAAGCGCCAGCGCCAGCCGTCCCGCCGCCAGATCCCGCACGCTATTGGCGGCGGCGTCACCTGCACCGAAGCCGGCGACGCCATCTGCATTGGGATCAAAAGAGAAGGGGGTGCTGGCCGAACCGACGCCATTGGCCGCCATCGCGAAGGTGCCGCCACTGGCCCCGATGATATTGCAGGTGGACTGCGCCACTTCGAACGCATTGCGCGAACCACCCGGCGGGGCGGCGCCGACAACAGACCCGAAGCCGCCAATTTCGCCCGGCAGCGCGGCGAAGGGGGTAACATGATATTTGGCGGTCGCGGGATCCTGGCGTGAGAATTCCACGATTGGCAGCCGCGAATGCAGGTTCATGAAGAACAGACCAAATTCCGTGCCCTGATTAAATTCAGACGCGAAATAGCGCAGGGCGAAGCCAAATTCGCCGCCGTCACTCGCTCTCTTGTCATTGTTGCGCTCTATACTGACTGCAGGAACGTTAACGCCCTGCGCGCTATACCACTGGGTTTCATGGTCAAGGCCGTTGGCGATCACAAACGGATTGAAGCGCCCGTCGTCGCCAAAAGTGTATGCCCCCCCGCGAATGGGCTGTGAGCCGCGACCCACAATATCGGCGGCACTGAAGAAGGTGCCAGACGGATCCGGTACGATTTGGTCGGCCTTGAACTGATAGAAACCGTCAATGCTGAAATTGTTCGGCAGGCCCAGCGAAGCGCGCGCGGCCAAAATCGGCACAAAGAATTCCTTCAGTTCCGAGCCTGGCTTGCGTACGGCCGCGACATCAATTGGATTGATCTGGCTTAGGCCATTCTGGATGAAGGTGCTTTCGCCCCAACTGATCACCTGATTGCCAAGTTTAATTTCAAGCGGACTGCTGCCCACTTCGAAACTGCCAGACACGAAATAATCCAGAAGTTTGGCGTTTTGCGATACGCCGGTCCTTCCGGTACGCTGCGGGTGTTCCAGATCGCGAAAATCAACATTGTCCACAATCGGATCGATGAACGCCGTGCCGCGCACAAAGGCGCCGAAATTACGGAAGCTGGCCTGCACTTCGGAGGTTGCCTTCATGGCGCCGGAAAACACATCCCACTGGTCATAGTTCAGATTGCCATCGTCGGTATTGACGCCGGGGGACGAGCCTCTTTGCAGGCCCGTGCTGTTGCGTTTCTGGCAGCCGCCATTGGCGTCGCCGACATTTTCGCAATCGCGCGCGCTGGTGCGCATGGAGGCGCCAGCAGAAAGAATCGTGTCAACCGAACCGCCAACCTCGCCAAACTTGTATTCAACCGCGCCCGCCGGGGCCACGAGCAGAAGACCAGTCAAGGCGGTAGTCGCAAGTAAAAGCTGAGATGTTTTGCCGGGTACGCCGTCCGTAATGATGCGGTTAACCCTAAGGCCCGTGATGCTCGACATGTATGCCTCCCCCTTGGAGTTGAGTAAGTGATGGTGATCAGAACCAGCGGTCATTGTTATTATTATTGTGCACAGTAAGACTAAACTGGTTAACAGGTGGTTGGCACGGGTTTTTTTATAACATTGTAACTTTCCGTACCTTTGCGGCAAAAATGCCACCCCTTAAAGGCCACCCGCAGAGGCAATTTTTCTAAAGCCGCCCCGAATCACCGTCACGGCAAGAAAAACGCCCGATCGGGTTGGAGGCGAACAGCAACGAGGTCAGCGTGGTTTGTGCAGTAAACACATCCTCATAGGCCGGCTTGATAAAACCGTCGCGGCCCACCGCATTTAACGGGATGGCGGAGGTTTTGGTTTGCGCAATCGGCACCCCGCCCGGCGCGCCTGCGCCGCTAACAAGCTGCGCAAAGGAGACGTCCGTGGGGCTGCCCGGAACTATCGCAGACGCCGGAGCAATAAACCCGCTGGGCATGCCCGGCTGGGTTGGATCACGTGGCGTCGGCCCCGCCGCGAACCCTGTTCTTGCATTGGTGTCCAGCGCATCGACGGCGATGTATCCGACCGCATTGGAGGTTGAGGCCACAATTGCAGCCCTGGCCGCAATATCGGTAAAGGGTATTCCGGTCGGGCCAATCAGGGGGATTCTTGAAGATACGTCGGCGGCTGTCAGGGTGCCTGCGGCGGCCTTGCTGGCCAGATCAGCCGGAACCTGGCGCGGAATGCCGCCGGGAAGACCGAAGGGAATAAACGGCGGGGTGCCCCGGTTGATGGTTCCTGGGGCCAATCCCAGGGCCGTCTCTTGCGCTGCCGCCAAATCGGCCCATGTCTTGTCCCCGGGGCGCGCCACGGTCTGGTTGAGTCCCGAAAGGAACAGCGGCTCAAAGCCTGGCGTCGCCGCATCCAGGACGTTGATCCCGCCAGGGCCCGCGCCCGCGCCCGCAATTACCTCCGGCGTGCCGGGCGGGAAGCCAAACTGGGTGGGGCCGGCTACTTGCGGCGCACGGGTGCGGAGCCGGGTCTGGCCATCCAGGTCGTTGGACAATGCCCCCATTTCCGCAAACGCATAGTTGAATGGCTGATTGTGGCGGTAGGTGGCTTCCGCCTGCACCGCAATTCCGCTGACCGTGGTGCTGACGCTGAGGCCCACTACCTGGACGTCTTCGGGATATTCGAGGCGGAAGGTCTGGGTATTGGCCAGCACCGCCGCAACCGTGTCATCGATTGACGCCGTGTTGCGGTTTATCAGCAACGCCATATTGTTGCAGTTGGTATAACCACCGGGCAGCGCCATCTGCACCTTGCCAATGTTTGCGGGGGCGTCCGCCAGGGGATTGCCGGATAATGCGCCTGCAACCGAAAATGGCGTGTTCGCGGAGCCGATGCCGTTAAACGCCATCGCATGCACCACGCTGTCCTGGGCGGTGCCGACCGCCAGCACATTACACAGGGTTTGCCCAACCTCGAACGCATTGCGCGCGGGGGGGCCTCCGGGGGCGCCGGTTGGGCCGGCCACACCCGTCACGCCGACAATTCCGGCAAGTCCGCCGACCTCTCCGGGAACGGCGGCAAGGGGGGTTACATTGTCGCGGGCCACCTGCGGAATCGACGGCGAAAGTTCAAGAATCGGCAGCCGTGAATGCAGGTTCATGAAATACAGGCCGAATTCCGTGCCCTGATTAAATTCAGACGCAAAATACCGCAGCGCAAAGCCAAACTCGCCGCCGCTATCGGCGTTCTTGTCGTTGGCGCGCTCAATTGACACCGCCGGGTAGTTAACCGCAAGAGCGCTTTCCCATACTGTGTCAATATCCAGGCCGCTGGAGATCAGGAACGGATTGAAGCGCGCATCGCCGGTGCGGTCAAAGACGGCCCCGCGCAGCGGCTGCGAGCCGCGGCCGATAAAGTCGGCCGAGCTGAAGTAGGTGCCGGAAGGATCGGGCACGATATTGTCGGACTTGAACTGATAGAAACCGTCCAGGCTGAAATTGTTCGGCAGGCCGAGCGAAGCGCGCGCCGCCAGAATGGGCGTGAAAAATTCTTTCAGTTCCGATCCGGGCTTGCGCACGGCGGCCACGTCGATCGGGTTGATCTGGCTCAGGCCGTTCTGGATGAAGGTGCTTTCGCCCCAGCTGATCACCTGATTGCCGACCTTAAGCTCCAGTTCCCGGCCGCCCACGTCAAAACTGCCGGTGACGAAATAATCCAGCAGCTTGGCGTTTTGCGAAACTTCGCTTCGCGCGGCGCTGTCCAGGTCGCGGTAATCCGTATTATCCACAATCGGGTCAACGAATGCCGTGCCGCGCACAAAGGCGCCAAAATTGCGGAAACTGGCCTGTATTTCCGATGTCGCCTTCATGGCGCCCGAAAACACGTCCCATTGGCCGTAGTTGAGATTGCCATCATCGGTTTGCGTACCTGCGAATGCCCGCTGCCGGCCAGAGGCGGTATTTTTCAGACAACCGCCTGCGCCATAGCCGATATTTTCGCAATCGCGGCCACTGGTGCGTATGGACGCACCAGCCGAGAGAATCGTGTCGATCGACCCGCCAACCTCGCCAAACTTGTATTCAACCGCGCCCGCCGGGGCCGAAAGAACCACACCTGTTGAGGCGGTTGCCGCCATAAAAAACCGGGATATGTTACCAGGAACTTTCCGCGCGAATTCGCGGCCAACCTTTAGGCGTGTGGTACTGGACATGTGGGCCTCCCCCCTTGGAGTTAAAAAGCAGGGCCCGGAACCTGCATTCCGGGCCCTGCTTATGTTTCAGAATCTGCCTTTAGAAAGCATAGGCGATGTTGACCGAGGCGAAGTCGCGGTCATTCAGCGGCGCATTGGGGCCAAAGTTCGCGGTCCAGCTGACCGCGCCCGTCCAGCGCGACTGATAGTTCGCCGCCAGCGACAGGCCAATCGCCTTGCGTTCGGCCATATAGTTGCCCAGCGGCGAAGGCGTGCGTCCGCCCAGATCCCAGCGCCAGGCGATCTGCGGCACCAGATTGACGGGGCTGCCAAACACGCGGTTATAGGTCATGTTGAAGATGCCCTGCGCGCCCCACGAGAATGGGGTGGCGTAGTTGGTCGGCCCCTTCAACTCGTTATTAAGCCTGTAGGTGGCGGCCGCAATCGGGTTGACCAGGCCTTCGCTGTTGCTGGAGGCGATCGCCGAGCTGGTGGAAATACCAGGTGCCCAGACCATGCCCACTTCCGTGACCAGGGCGCCGCCATCCGCCGACAGCATTTGCACAACAGGGTTGGAACCAAATAACGCCATGGTCGCAGTCGCCTGCGCCGTGAATACATCCTCACGCGGGGTTTCGATGAACCCATCAGGGCGCACATTGGCGGCGGTCAGCACCGAGGCGCGGGTTTGTGGCTTAACCGGGATCAGAGGCTGCCCATCCACGCCGCTATCCGCATTCCGGGCCACCAGAACGTCGGCGGCGCGGCCATTGGAGACATTTCCTGCCAATGTTTGCCCGCCGGCGAGGGCGGCTACGGAAGCCAACTGCTCAATATCAAGAGCGATAAAACCCTTAAGGTTGGAGACGGCGGCGACGCTTGCCGCCGTTCCGGCAGGGAAAACGACCTGGGCAGGCGTGGCGCCCTGCGTTGTGCCACCCAGACCAAGTAAAGCGCCAGGGCCACCGGCTGGTCCTGTTACGGTGCCCCCTGCGCTGAGAAAGCCAGGAGTGGTGGCTATAATCGCCTGAACGTCGGCGGCCGTCAGGGTGCCCAGTCGCGCCTTGTCGGCGGCTGCCGCAAGGCCTGGTGTCGGGGTCAGGGCTGGGGTGGCGATCGTGCCTGGAATCCGGTCTGTGCCGTCTGCCTGAATGGCGTTTTGCCACAGGGCCATCGCCTCGGCAAAGTTATAGTAATTATCTCCGGCCACCGGCACACCCGCCGCAGACTGGTTATTGACGCGCGAGCCGGCGAGTGTAAAGGGGGTTGGCGCATGGATATAGGTGGTCGCCAGGCTGCCCGCCGGGGCCTGGCCGGGGCCAGTGCCCACCGGCATTTGGGCACCGGTATAGAACGCCGTGAGGCCAACCAGATCATTGGCCAGCGCCGAAACTTCAGCGCCAACATAGCTCATCGGCTGATCGTGGCGGTAGGTCGCCTCCGCCTGCAGAGCGACCGAGCCCAGTGTGGTGCTCATGCTGGCGCCAACCAGTTTAATATCCTCGGGATATTCCAGCCGGAAATTGGAGCCGTTGGCGGCCAAAGCGGCGAAGTTCCGCTCCAGATCCGCGGCGCCGGTGCGCAGCAGGGCAATGTTGTTACAATTGCTCGTGCCGCCCGGAGTGTTGAAATTAACCGAAGCCGTCGTTCCCAGCGGGGCGCCATTGGCCGAACCGACGCCCTGCGCCGCCAAAGGCGCGCCCAGGCCAGCTAGGGCGTTACACAGCATCTGCGCGCTTTCGATGACATTGCCGGGGGACCTGACCGTGACACCGGCGGGCGTAACGAAGCTAACCGGGCCAGTGCCGAAATTGTTAAACGGCAGGCCTTCAATCGCCGTCGCCGGCGTAACTCCGTCTTTTTGCGTAAGTACATTGTTATCGCGCGATGATTTCGAGAAATTGGTGCCGGTGGCGACGGAATAGCCCTTCGCCATATTGAACATGCTGGTGGTCAGGATTGGCAAGCGTGAATGATAGTTGAGGAAATACAGGCCGAACTCGGTGCCATTGTTCAGTTCCTCCGCGAAATAACGCAGGGCGAAGCCGAACTCGCCGCCGTTCTTGGCGTCCTTGTCATTGGCGCGTTCTATCGATACCGACGGCACGTTGACGCCCAGCCGGCTTTCCCAGGTAATGTCAGTGCTGAGGCGGTCCCTGATTTCAAATGGGTTGAAGCGCGCATCGTCGCCCACGTCGGAAACGCCGGACCGGATCGGTTGCGATCCGCGCCCGACAATGTCCGCCGAGCTGAAATAGCTGCCGGCGGGATCGGGCACGATATTGTCGGACTTGAACTGATAGAAGCCCTCAACACTGAAATTATGGGGCAGGCCGAGCGCCGCCTTGGCCGCCAGGATCGGGATGAAGAATTCCTTCACTTCGGAGCCCGGCTTGCGGGCCGCCGATATGTCAACCGGGTTGATCACATTGATACCGTTCTGGATGAAGGTGCTTTCGCCCCAGCTGATCACCTGGTTGCCGCCGCGCAGTTCCAGCGGCAGGCCGCCCACGTCAAAACTGCCGCCAACGAAATAGTCGAGCAGCTTGGCGTTGTGCCCTACTCCATTCCTCCCGGTGAGTTGCGGTTTTTCCAGGTCGCGGAAATCCGTGTTCGTGACGGACGGATCATAAAACGCCGTGCCGCGCACAAAGGCGTTGAAATTGCGCCAGGTGGCGCCCACTTCCGAGGTCGCCTTCAGGGGGCTGGAGAACACGTCCCACTGGCCGTAATTCAGATTGCCATCGTCGCCATTGATGGGGCCGCCTTTTTCAACGCCCGAAGCGTCACGGACCTTGCAGCCGCCCTCACCCTCCTGGAGATTTCGGCAATCGCGCGCGCTGGTGCGCATGGACGCGCCAGCAGAAAGCGTCGTATCGACCGAGCCGCTCACCTCGCCATAAGTATAATTAACGGCGCTGGCGGAACCCGCCGTCAGCGCCAATACCGCAACAGCGGAACCGCTCATTACAAGACGATTCCGCAACACCCGCCGTGCGGGCGTGTTCAACAATCCGGACACACGTGCCTCCATTCTTGGTTTTTTCAAGCCCGCCGGCAGCGTTTGTTTGATGCTGTCCTGACAAGCCTCATGCCTCACCTGTCACAACGCCAGAAAAAGGCGTCGTCTGTCAACCCTAAGGCGCGGACGAAAACCGGATCATGGTCACTTAGTTGGTAACTATGACATATTTCCCACGCCTGGCGCCCCGTTGCTATAGCGATCTATCAGCAAAGATGCCTCCAAAGCGAAAAAGGCGCTTCATTTTTAACGAATCATTCATTGATGCGCACAAATGAAGTGCTTGCCATCGGCCCACTTCAACGGATAAGAGAAGGCATATTTATCGGGCGCGTAGCTCAGTGGGAGAGCACCTCGTTGACATCGAGGGGGTCGCTGGTTCAATCCCAGCCGCGCCCACCAGTCTGTACTTGCTAATTCCAAAAGCCGAAGGCGCGGGGCCATATTGCCGCCATCGACCAGAACGTCACGGCCAAAGTAAGACGGCATGAAGGAAGTTTTTCTGCGGGTTCCTTGCGGGTCGCGGAAGGGGACATGCAAGTGCTCCGGCGCCTTGTAGAACATAAACTGATCCCTGACCGTTTTACTGAACTTACGATGAAGGACATTACCCGGCGCAAGGCCTTGCTTTTTAATCACTACTTCTGGGTGCGCGATTTCAGGAAAGCCCGCGAGGTTGTGTGGAATGTGCCGCACGGTGAACGGGACGTCATGTTTTATGTAAGAGCGATTGCTGCGTTCGCAGCGTACGGAATAGGAAAATAGTGACTCGCTGCGAAAAATTTGAGAGCTTGACTACTACGGGTAAATTACTTGGTACAATACTAATTCCGCCGGGCCGGATCAATCCTTGTACTTTTTGTTTATATACGCAACGCGGTCACGAAGTGCTTGTTTGCGCATTTCAATTACACTATCGCTGCTCAAAAGAGCGGGGGCTTCGTGCATAATCCTTCGTAGCGATTTCTTTGCAAAGTCCTGTTTGAGCAGTCTGTATGGCGTTTTGATGATGTCTTTGAAATCTGGCTTGTTCGCATCCCAAAAGGTTGGCTGGATCAAATGCGATGCATAAGGCACCTCTATGGATTTAAACCAGTCTTCCCATTTAAACCGGTGATGGTGGAGGAAGTTAACGGGAATCCAAGGGGTGCGCATGGCGTCCGCAAGGATCGCGCCGTGCATCGCTTCGGTTATCACTAGCGATGCAGTTTGTACTGTATCGATGAAAGTATCGAAGGGCGCATCCGGGCTGAGATACGTCAGGCCCAAATCCGCGCATATACTCTTCAGACCCCTACCAGAGCTCCAGCCTGAATTAACATGCGGAATAAAAACGGTTCCCTCTCTTGCCCCGGATGGTTTCGGCTGATGGAAGTCTGCCAAGAGAATAGCTCCATCACATATTCCTTTCTCGACGGATAGGCCCAAGACATCAGCCGAATCTGGCCCCCGGACACAGACAAAATCCCAACTATCGTCAAATTGGTTTTCAACCGTCCCATACCCTACGCCGGAGGAGAAAACGATTTTACGCTCGTAGTGAGCTATCTTGGCCACGTTTTTATCATTAATAATCGTCCCGATGCCAATGAGACATTTTTTTGGGCTTTGAATGAGTGTTGGGTGAAAAAGCTTGCCGAGTAATAATGGATTTATGTCATCGCCAAAATTACGAGATCCATGAATTACGCCAAAATCCATATAATAAAATATTGCCACGAGACACTCCTAAATCTGAATAAAAGTTAACTCAGTAAATAAAAATTAACTGCACCTAACATGATAATCCGTACTTCACGCAACATTTTGCGCAGAAATTCTTTAGAAGTATTTGCGATCTACGCCTTATTTCGTCCCAATGAACGGATAAGAGTTAAAAAACGCGCTTCGGTGCCAATAGGGTACCCACTTAGTTTCCACAGTATCCCGTGAACAATCACATAAGTAAAAGCGCCGACAATTACCGAACTGCCTAATCGTAAAAACATCGGAAATTTCATTATATCCACTAAACCTGCATGGTGATACGCCCACATTACGCAAACCATGATGATGGCGCTTGCTATACTTCGCCATGAATGCAGGATTGGCTGGAAAAAGGGAACTTTGATGGCCCTTATCAAGCGCAAGTTACTAATGAGAAAATATGTAAGGCCAGATATAACGCGCCCCCCTATGATCCCCGCGAATCCCCAAAAAATGACGCCGGTAAAAATAGCGGTCAGCCGGACGATAAAAAATATGATTTCCGAATTGAACAGATCGCGCGTGCGGCCTGTCGCCATGCACACGCTTGCCGCCGTGGCGGCAACTGTTTGAAGGCCAATAACCGGTGTTAGAATCTGTATCATTGGCACGATAACAAGCCATTTTTCGCCCACCAGCAGACGTACAATATCTTCCGCGAGAAAGGCGAATCCGAAAGTTGCGGGAAGGGTTATTGCCGCGAGGACGGAGGTGGCTTCGAGCACATTAGCTCTGAGTTTTTCCGGCTCGTGCGCCATTTCCGAAAAGGCGGGAAACAGGGATTGGGTTAGCGGCCCCACCAATTCACCCGTTGGCAGGGTTGTCAGTTCTTCCCCAATGCGGTAATAGCCGACATGCTTTGTATCCAGAAAACCGCCGACAATAAAATTGTCAAGACGCGTATTTAGCGCCGACAGGATCGAGACGCCGGACAGCCAGGCGGTGAATCCAAAAATTTCCCGCACCCGTCCAAGGCTCCATCGCGGCAGATAGGGCCGCATCGCATAGCCCATGCATAAACCAATCAGGCTGGACGCCATACTGCCGATGATAAGCGCCCAATAATTCTGGTAAATCACCGCTATGGTCACAGTGATGGCCGCCGAGAATATTTTGCTGGTAACGTTGTTAATGAATACCGGCCGGTAATTCAGATTTTTCTCAAATTCAATAAAACGCGGGTTCATCAGGCCCTGGATAAGCGGCTGCAGGGCGATAATGTATATGACATTCTCCAGCCGCGGCTCGTTCATAAGGGCTGGCAGAAAGCTGGCCGAAATTACGATGACGAGGGAAATGACCCCCGACCGGATAAGTCCCAGGGTCCAGGCCGTATCGTAAAGATCACGGCTTTCATCACGAATTTTAATCAGGGCGCTCCCCAGATTGATGGAAGTAATGCCCTCAATGATCGCCAAAAACGATACGGCCAGTCCGACCAGACCGAAATCTTCGGGAACCAGCATGCGCGCCAGCACCATCGTGCTGAACAGCCCGATGAAACGGATCAATAGACGCATGGCGAACAGTGTCGCAGCCCCGCCGGTGATGCGCTTTCCTAAACTCATGCCCGGAAAATATCCCTAAATACTTTCAATATCATAACTTTGGCCAATCAATAAGATTGGCGGCGCCCCTATTTCCACGCAAACACCGGCTGTTCCAGATGATCCACGCGGGTGTGCCGCCCGTGTATGCACACTTCGCGGAACTGATACATCACGGCGGCGGTCGGCGCATGCACGAAACTGTCTTCGACCAGCAGGCGGATAACCGGGCGCGCGCTTTCGGGGATGTTAAAAAACACGGGGGAATCCGGGCGGTTCAACTCCGAGAAACTGACATGATGGATGGAGGCGACCTCGGCCGGGTTGGGGACAGGTTTTGCCCCCAACCCCGCCCAGATCACCACCGGCGTAATCAGATAGCCCGAACGGGTGGGATAATCATCCAGCATCCCGATCACATGATGCGGCGCGATATCCAGGCCGATTTCCTCGTGCATTTCACGCAGCGCGGCATCTATGGGCGTTTCACCCTTGTCCAGCCGCCCGCCGGGCAGCGCCCACTGCCCCGCATGGGCGTTCAGGCGCGGGGCGCGGCGCGTCAGCAGAATGGCGCCCTCGCCCGCGTCATTGGCGGCAATCACCAGCGCCACGGCGGCGTGTTTCAGCCCCTCGCCAGCATGATTGCGGCTTTCGAAATCCGTGACATTGCGCGTAACGTGATCGCGCAATGCGTCATTTGCCTGCCAGGATGGGGTCAAACCGAATACTCCTTTGCGATTTCGCGCAGTTTGAATTTCTGGATTTTGCCGCTGGCGGTGCGCGGCATTTCCGCAATCACTTCCAGGCGCTCCGGCAGATAGTTGCGCGCCAGTTTCGCGTCTTTCAGATAGGCCACCATATCCTCAAAGCTGAGCGCGGCGCCGGGCTGTAGCGTGACAAAGGCGCAGCCGCGTTCGCCCAGCCGGTCATCCGGCATGCCAACAATCGCCGCATCGGCAATTGCGGGGTGCCGGTACAAAAGCTCTTCCACTTCCACCACGGGAATATTCTCGCCGCCGCGAATGAGAATGTCCTTGGCGCGCCCGGTGATGCGGATATAGCCATCTTCATCCATGCGCGCATAATCGCCGGTGTCAAACCAGCCATCGGCGTCCGTGCCGTGCATTTCCGGTTTTTTCATATAGCCCACAAAGGCCGAACAGCCGCGCGATTGCAGCAGGCCTTCGGTATTGAGTGGCGCAACCTTGCCTTTTTCATCGACAATACGCACCTCAACGCCAGGCAGCGGTTTGCCGTCTGTATTGAAGACTTTTTCCATCGGGTCACTGGGCTGTGTCGTCGTCACCGCGCCATTTTCGCTCATGCCCCAGCCCGACAGAACATTGATATCCAGATCCCTGCTGGCGTTTTCCGCCAGTACGCGCGGAATAGGCGCACCCGCACAGAGGAAGTTTTTCAGGGTGCTGATATCATAATCGCGCACCTGCGGCGTGCCCGCCAGATCGGCCAGGAAGGGCGTCGACGCCATAGTGTAGGTCACGCGTTCTTCCTGAATAAGCTGCGCCGCAACCCTCGCGTCCCACACATCCTGATACACCACCTTGGCGCCAATCAGCAGCGGCATGATGACCCCGTACAGAAATCCGGTCTGATGCGCCAGCGGTGACGACATCAAAATCACATCGCGTTCACCCAGCGCCAGGCGTTGCGCATAGGGCAGGGCGTTGGCCAATTGCGTATTGGCGGTGTGCATCACGCCCTTGGGCTGGCCCGTGGTGCCGGAGGTGTAGAGCATTTCATTGACGTCATTGGGGCTCATTTTACGCGCCGCAAAAATCGCGGGGCCATCCATTTCGTCTTCGTGGCGGCGATTGAGAAAATTTTCCTCAAAGCTTTGCGGCCCTGTTCCACCAAGCACAAATATATGTTCAAGGGCCGGCAAGTCCTTGCGCAGGCCCGCCATCATCGCGCCGTGATCGAAACCGCGAAATTCCCGCGGCACGAAGATCGCCTTTGTTTCGGCGAACGACAGCATGAAGGAAAGTTCGCGTTCGCGAAAAATCGGCATCACCGGATTGCTGATGGCGCCAATGCGTACACAGGCCAGGTGCAGGGCGGCGAATTCCCACCAATTGGGCAGTTGAAACGACACCATATCGCCCTTGCCGATACCGTAATGCACCAGGCCAAGCGCAATGCGTCTGGAAAGAATATCCAGTTGACGATAGGAAACTGTTTCGCGGCGTCCGCCCCGCATGGTGTTTATGCCGGTTATGGCCACGGCGTCCGGGCGTTGCGCGGCCAGCCTATCCAGCGCGTCTGTCACCAGCATGCTGGGCCACAGGCCCGTGGCCTTCATCGCGTCAATGCGGTTTTGTGGCAAAATCATTTTAAGATCAACCGGCATGCACACCCCCTGTTCCTGTTTTTTTCAAGAATAACGGCAAACACCCGTGATTGTCACGAGCAGGTTGCGCTGGCCAGATCATGCCGCAAGGACGCTGGTTCAGGCAAAAAAACGCCCCCCGGGGGCATGTGACCCGGGGGGCGGAGAAACACCCGTTTGGCGCGCCGGCCACGCCGTGCGCGACAGGATGAAACCAGCCTATTCGGCGGCGATCTGCGCGCCCTTGCCGAACATGTTGATACCTTTCAGATAGCGGATGCCTTCTTCGGCAATTTCATCGCCGACCATGCTTTCGCCTTCGGCATGCAGTTCCTTCATGTCGACGAACGCGGCATAATAGGGCGCGGTGCGCTGGGTGATAATGCCGGCCTTGAGCAGCGTCTTGATCACGGTGCGGAAAATATTGGTGCTTTCCTGCATTTGCTTGCGGTGGAAATCATCGGTGAAGGCTTCAAACATCGCCGACTGTACGTCCTGCCATTTAAGGCCAACCTCGGCGTAAATATGCTGCTTCTGCTCAGGATCGCTGAAGTTTTTCAGCACCAGATCGAACGTGTCACGCAGCCAGTCTTCGACCGTATCACGCAGTTCAGGCTCCATATGCGGGATGGTCTTGTCGGCCCAGATCTTGCCGAATTTATGGTGGAACGCCTCATCGGTCATGGCCAGCTGCACCAGCTTCACCAACAGCGGATCATTGCCAAACTGATAGTAAGAAGCGAACAGACCCATCGCAAAGCCTTCCAGCATCATCTGTAGACCGACGATTTTTTTCCAGACCTGATCGGTCGTGACAACATCCACCAGCAGGCCGCGCAACACGCCGGTCACCGGCGCCGGCGCACCAAAGCGTGCGGCAATATATTTGGTAAAGCCGGTCACATGGCGGGCCTCTTCGCGGCATTGATTGGCGCAATATTCCTGCGCGCCGGGATCAAGCAGCATGTGACACAGATTGGCCGACATGTTCAGCGCCGCCTGTTCGCCATGCAGAACCGTGGACAGCAGATGGTGTTGCACCCGGTTGTTAAGATGGATTTTCTGTTTTTCGGTCAGCTTTTCCACAATGCCGGTGTTCATTTCCGGTGTCAGTTTCGGCTGCACAATATATTCGTTTTCAATATCAAACGGCGCACTGAAATCGATATAGCGGGTATCCAGCGGATCCCAGAAATGGTCATTGGTGGCGGAAATGATTTTGTCAAATGCGCTGGAGCGTTGGCCATAACGGGCGGGGTCCAGCATCGGCGGAAAATCATGGGCGCTGACTGTTCTGTAGACGGTGGCTTCCTTGCTCATTGGGTGCTCCTCATCATGGTTGTATCGCAGGTTTCTATGCGCTTGCATCAGCAAGGCTTGGCTTACTTGATAGTATGGTCAATAGCAGCGCCGGAGTCAACAAAAAATGACGCATGTGTCATTTTTTTACTGCCGGTTAACCAGGCCGTCCGTGATGCGGAGAATTATCCAATGATTACTTATAGTTAAATAAAGTTAGCCTGGCGTCCGGCCTCTTTGACCCGCAGCAAAACTGCAAATCCGGCAATCAGGAACAGCAGGATCACGGACATTCCGGCGCGCTGGGAATGCAGGGCTGCTGTTGTCAGCCCGATCAGCAACGGCGCCAGAAAGGAGGTCGCCTTGCCGGACATGGCGAACAGCCCATAAAATTCCCCGGCCATTTCCCTGGGGGCAAGACGCGCCAGCAGGGTGCGGCTGGCAGCCTGTGCCGGACCGCCAAAAATTCCCATCATTACCCCGCACACCAGATAGGCGAGTTCCGGCACACTGCTGAACGGCGTCCCGCCAGGCTGCATGGGTTCTACAGGGATGCCGAAAAGAATTGAATCCCGCTGAATGGATATCACCCCCAGCAACGCGATGCATAATCCGGCAACCGACACCAGAATGGTGCGGCGCGAACCAAACCGGTCATCGGCCCAACCACCGGCAAACGCACCGGCAGCCGCAAAGATAATCAGAATAATACCAAACAGGCCCAGGGTGAAAATTTCCCAGCCAAACAGGCCCGCCCCATAAATGCCGCCAAACGCAAACAGCGCCGACAGGCCATCGGCGTAAATCATATGTGCAACCAGAAACCGCATCACATTGCCATAGCTGCGCGCATGCGTGAGGGTCTGTCGCAGCTGCGCCAGACCCTCACGCACCGCCTGCCCCACACGCAATCCCGTTGCAGCACGATCGGGCGTAAACAAAAAGAATGGCGGCGCAAAAAGCAGAAACCAGAATGCCGTCAGCGGCCCAACCATCTGTCCCGGCATTTCCTTCAACCCCGGCATGCCGATAATCATCACCAGACTGAGCAAGCCGCCCACATAGCCAAGCCCCCAGCCGAAACCGCTAAGCCCGCCAAGGCGCGCGGGCGACACCAGATCAGGCAGCATGGCGTTGCTGAAGACGATAATGAATTCCGCGCTGATCGCCGCCAGCACCACTGCGCCCATCACCAGCCAGAATGCACCCGCACCCCCAGGGACTGCAAACCATAACAGCGCATTGCCTATCACGTATGAAACGCCAAGGGCGGCAATCCACGGTTTGCGCCGCCCGGTTCTGTCGGCAATAGCGCCCAATACCGGGCTTAAGACTGCGATGGTGGCGCCCACGAAAGACTGGCTATAGCCCCAGATTTCCTGTCCACGCACTGCGTCCCCAATAAAGCTGGTGGCGAAATAAGGCGCAAAGATAAAGGTGGTGATCAGGGTGAAATAGGGCTGATGCGCCCAATCCAGCAGCGCCCAGGAATATTGCCCGCGCCGCCGCGCAAACGCGGATTTTTTGGCGGCAATGTCATGCGGTGTATATGTCACCATCGCAATCTAGCGCATTGGATCACGCACGCAACAGCATTACTTGTTCAGCAGATCACGCATCTGACGGTTGACGAAGGCAAGCTTGGCCACGCTGATCGCGCCTGAACGCATTTCATCAATCAGCCGGACCGTGCGGCGCACCGCGGGCCCATGCGCATCACACCATTGCGCCACCGCCTGTTGCGCATCCAGCGAACTGCCGGTGCCGAGCGCCTGCGCCGTCATCACCCGCTGCTGACCATAAAAATCATCTATCATGGCGTTCATCGCCAATCTTTCCCAATGCCCGTCAGCCGTATTTTTTTCCGCCGCGTCGCACAGCCAGTCAAGGCCCAGCGCCGCGCCAATCCGGAAGAACGCCGCCGCCACATCGCCAATCGTTTTGCCGGTGGATCGCGCCACCATGACCATATCCGCCGCCGCACCCATCGCCTGTAATCCCGCTGCGATCCGGGCAATGTCTTCGGGGACGCCATCCGCCTGCAAGGCCTGCAAACGCGCGGCATGGGCTTGCGCCTCGAAGGTTGAAAGGTGCAGATGAATTTCGCTGCGCAACTGTGCAATGCCTGGCTGGTAAGCGTCGATAATTGCGCCAATATTCACCGGTTGCGGCACATTGCGCAAAAACCAGATGGTCGTACGCCGGATCAGGTTGCGCCCATCCAGTTGAATGCGCGTCTGCACATCCGCCGGCACCTTATTATCCAGCGCCTCAAGCGATTGCCAGAAAGCACGCATATCAAAGGCCGCGCGCGCCACAATAAAAGCGCGCACGACATCGGCGGTGGAAAATCCGGTTTCTTCTGCAATCGCGCTGACAAAGGTGACGCCGGCACGATTGACAATGGAATTGGCCAGCATGGACGCCATGATTTCACGGCGCAGCTGATGTCCCAAAAGCGCCGCCGGATATTTTTCACGCAGCGGTTTTGGGAAATAGCCCAGCAGATCCTCACGCAGATATTCCGAATCCAGCATATCGCTGGTCAGCAATTCCTGCCGCATGCTGTTTTTCGCATAGGCGACCAGCACCGCAATCTCTGGCCGGGTAAGCCCAAGCCCCGCTGCTGCGCGTTCCGCAATACCCGCATCATCGGGCAGGAATTCAACCTTGCGATTCAGCTGTCCGGCGCGCTCCAGTTCGCGGATAAATCCCGCATGCATGTCCAGCAAACTGTGCGCGAGCGCGGCTTCAAGGCTGATCGCCAGCGTCTGCTGATAATTATCGCGCAGCACCAGTTCGGCCACTTCACCGGTCATGGACGCCAGCAGCTGATCGCGCTGTTTGCGGGGCAGATCACCTGCCTGTACTTCCCGGCCCAGGGCGATTTTAATATTTACTTCGTGATCGGAACAGTCAACGCCCGCAGAATTATCCACCGCATCGGTGTTGATGGCGCCGCCGGTTTGCGCATATTCGATGCGGCCCAACTGTGTGCAGCCAAGATTTGCGCCTTCGCCAATGACTTTCGCTTTCACTTTGCAGCCGTCAATGCGCACCGCATCATTGGCCTTGTCGCCTGCATCCAGATGGCTTTCGCGCGAGGATTTAAGATAGGTGCCGATACCACCGAAGAATAACAGATCAACCTCCGCCCCCAGCAGCGCATGAATCAGTTCCGCCGGTGTGACGGCGGCCTGTGTCAGGCCTGTCATCTGCCGCATCTGCGGGGTTAACAGGATGGATTTACGCGAACGGCTGAACACGCCGCCGCCCGTACTGATCAGTTTTGCGTCATAATCCGCCCATGAGGATCGCGGCAGGTCAAACAGGCGCGCGCGCTCCTCAAAACTTTTTTCCGGATCGGGATCGGGATCAATGAAAATATCGCGGTGATCAAACGCCGCCAGCAGCCTGATCTGGCGCGATTGCAACATGCCATTGCCAAACACATCGCCCGACATATCGCCACAACCAATGACGCTGAACGGCGTGGTCTGAATATCAACACCCAGTTCGCGGAAATGCCGCTTTACCGCCTCCCATGCGCCGCGCGCCGTAATCGCCATTTTCTTGTGGTCATAACCAGCCGAGCCGCCAGAGGCAAAGGCGTCATCCAGCCAGAAACCGTATGATTGCGCCACGCCATTCGCAATATCTGAAAATGCCGCCGTGCCCTTGTCAGCCGCCACCACCAGATAGGGATCATCATTGTCATAGCGCATCACACGCGGAGGGGCCAGAACCCTGCCATCCACAATATTGTCCGTGATGTCCAGCAGGCCGGAAATGAACATGCGATAGGCCGCAATGCCTTCTTCCTGAACCGCCTCACGCGTTGCGGCAGCGGGCAACTGTTTGGGAAAGAAACCGCCCTTGGAGCCGACCGGAATGATCACCGCATTCTTGACCTGTTGCGCCTTAACCAGCCCCAGAATTTCGGTGCGGAAATCTTCACGCCGGTCCGACCAGCGCAAACCGCCACGCGCCACCTTGCCAAAGCGAAGATGCACGCCTTCCACACGCGGCGAATAGACAAATATTTCCACCATCGGGCGCGGCAATGGCAATTCATCCACCAGAGTGCTGTCAAGCTTGAAGGATATATAATCCTTATACCCACCCTCTGCGCTGTGCTGAAAGAAATTGGTGCGCAGCGTGCTCTCAATCAGATTGAGAAAGCGGCGCAAGATACGGTCTTCGTCCAGGCTTTCCACGCCTTCCAGCGCCTGCATGATGGCCAAACGCAATGTGTCTACCGTTGTCTCACGCGCACCTGCAAAATCAACATCGAAGCGCGCGTGAAAAAGATCAATCATCTGCCGGATGATTTTAGGATGGGTGTTCAGCGCACCCTCCATATAATCATTGCTATGGGGAATGCCCGCCTGGCGCAGATATTTGCCAAAGGCGCGCATCAGCGCCGCCTCGCGCCAGTGCAGATCCGCCTTCAGGACCAGACGGTTGAACCCGTCATTTTCCGCAGCGCCCTGCCATAGTGCGATGAATAGCTGTTCAAGCTTTGCGCCAGCCGCACAAAGATCGACCGGCCGTGCGTTTAACTCGCGCATCTCAAAATCCTGCAACCAGATTTTGGCGCCGTCCTGAATCTCGATCTCATAGGGATGTTCAGCCATAACCTTGAAGCCCATGCGCTCCAGCATTGGCATACAGTCACTGAGCAGAACCGGCGCGCCTTCGCAAAACAGCTTGAACCGCACACAGAAATCCTGATCCTCGATGGTGCGGTAAAAGCAGACATGAATACCGCCCCCGCTCCGCAGCGCCTCGATACGCTCAATATCCAACGCCGCCAGTTCGGGCCGGAAATGCGCCTCATAGTCCGGCGCAAAGCCGTTGGCGTAACGCTCCCACAATTGCATGCCGCGCACATCGCCCATATGCGCCAGCAAGGCTGCGCGCAGATCATCGCGCCAGCTGCGTGCTGCGCGTTCGATTTGCGCCTCGACATGCTCAAGCAGGATTTCGGGCACAGCGCCGGAGCCGGACTTAATAATGAAATGCACCCGCGCCAGCGGCGCATCGCCATATTCCGGATAGATGGCGGAAATGGACCCGCTAAAATTTTCCGACAATATATCGCCCACGCGGCGCTGCAATTCAGCGTCAAAGCGTTCGCGCGGAATATATACCAGGCACGACACATATCGCCCGAACGGATCCGTGCGCACGATCAGCCGCGTACGCGGGCGTTCCTGCAACCGCAATATCGCCATGGCGTTGTGAAACAGCAGGTCGCGCGGGGTTTGAAACAGTTCATCGCGCGGATAGGTGTCGAGAATGTTCTGCAACGCCTTGCCGTCATGGCTGTCGCGGGCAAAATCGGCGCGGGCAATGGTCAACGCAACCTTTCGGCGCAGCAATGGAATATCGGCTGGCGCGCGGCTATAGGCGCCGGAGGTAAAAAGGCCAACAAAACGCCGCTCGCCGATGATCACCCCATTGGCGTCATATCGTTTGACGCCGATATAATCCATGTGCGTATCCCGATGCACGCTGGAGCGGACATCTGCCTTGGTGATGATCAGCGGTCCGGGACGATTCAGGCTTTGCAGAATTTCCGGCGATATTGCGACAAGCGCATCACTGCGCGAGCGAAACAGTTTGACGTCAGGCTTACGCAAAACGCCAAGCCCGCTTTGCGCAACCGGCAGCGCAGTAACACCATCCGCCGCTGTAGTGATAGCCAGTTCCGCATATCCCAACAGGGTAAAATGATTATCACGCATCCATTCCAGAAAAGCGATGGATTCGTCTACTTCTTCTGCTGCTATTGGCAATCTTGACTGGCGAATTTCGGCAATGGCCGCGTCAATGCGCGCGAGCATTTCGCGCCAATCCCCCACAGCGGCGCGCACATCCGCCAGCACTTCGCCAACCTGGCCACTGATGGCGTTCAGCTTTGCAGGGTCATGCTGTTCATCAATCATGATATGAATGAATGATTCAGCCCTGCCATCCGCGCTAT
>Ga0209867_1000044_pt1 | contig 44867 bp, 65 predicted proteins | sample GWRWmT4_4Nov14_FD_187197 | JGI IMG/M metagenome (GOLD analysis project Ga0209867, IMG submission 187197) | Sand microcosm microbial communities from a hyporheic zone in Columbia River, Washington, USA - GW-RW T4_4-Nov-14 (SPAdes) (version 2) | ecosystem: Engineered > Artificial ecosystem > Sand...
CAACTTTGATATTACCGCGTATGAAGATTATACTGATTTGATTAAGCAGAATGCTTTTTTGTTTGCTAAGTGTATTCAACTGCAATGGGCAATCAGCATAATGACCTCTTATGTTAGTTCCCTTCGTGTAAATGCAGAAACACGCAGAGCGCAGGAATTAATGAACACTTTGATTCAGATTAACGGACAAAAAGGGTATGGATTGCAGCGGATAGTTGGATTAAGTGAGTTGGTTACATCTGAACTGCTTTCTATTCAAACCGAGATTGATAAGGTCAAGGATGGATATTTTGGAGCAGACAATCAAATTTATGTAGTCACAAGATCATGACCGAAATACTAAAAATATCGACAATCGGAGTAGATACCGAAATTGACCGATTTCAAAAGAAGTTGCACAGCCTACTAGGCCTCGGTAGAACAACTATGTTAGGTAATTGGGAAAGCAACCATAGGTGTTATATGATTCCTAACCAAAACGGAAGGTTGACACCTCATGTATATACTTCGAACGGAAATTACCGCGAAGTGTTCACAAATGACAGGTTCGATTGCACTTCATTTTTTGTGGTTGACCCGGTTCGTGATATAAATAACGGCTTTCATTCATTTGACTTTTCGATCATTTTTCAATCGATTTTGCCAAAAATCTTTCCATCAATTGCTCATAGGGCAGATGAAGAAATGACGGCACTAATTGAAAGAGCGATTGCGAAAACAACCTATTCAGAATACTTATCAAAAATATCAACCGGTATAGATGATTGTTACCGTGAGTTTGATAGGTCACAAATAGAATTGAACGACATGAGTAAATACCACGTTGTTCGATTTGAATTTAAAAATGTGGGATACAACCCCCAAGAGTGTTGTGAGAATTGTTAAAAATTAAAAACTAAGAAAAAATGGCAACAGAAAATTGCACAATAGATGATTGCGGAACGCTTCAAAACTTTGGGCGTCCTGTGTGTGCTGCCGACTTCGGCAGAGTGGTTGGACTTGATTACTACCCCCGTGGAGCAGGTCAATTTCAAACAACACAATTAACGTACACCAACCTGATCGCTGAATATTTCGCCGATCAAATGGCGAGAGTATATCCGCTAACAAATGTGAAGAATGGTAAAATCATGCCGTCAGATGATACTTTTGAAACAACGGAAGCCGGAGAAAAAACATTCGCGCTATCCGGGCTATATTCGGTTACAGGCGAAATTTGGGACGAGGCAGGCGTTGTTTTAGCCGGTAAACTTCAATCACTTCGCTGCAACAAATGGTCGTTTTGCCCGATTACAGAAGACAACGGACGTATTTATGAATTGGTAGAGGTTGCCTCAATTACGGGGGCTATTCAGGTGTTGATTCCTGTTCGTTTCAACGAGAAATCGTTGTCCGCAAACTTCAATTGGAAGGCAGCCGGGACAAACGCAAAAATTCCAATATCATTTGACATCGATAGAGACGTGAAAATGGAAAACCTTTGGATTATCTACGGGGATAAAATTCACGATGCGCCCGGAGTTCCAAACCCAATAGACTTCATTAATCCTCCAAAAATTGTCGATTGCGTGCTTACAATTGAATCAGCTACAAGCGACCCGGGAGGCGTTACAGCATTGATTACCATTAACACGCAGTATCGAAACGGACAACGTGTTGCTGGTGTTGATGCGCCGGGTAATATTTCCGGATTTGATTTCAATAACATCAAAGGATGGGATGTTGAATTAAACGTAATTAACCCAGCTGTTTCAGCCGATGAAACATTTGCGGAATCAGGGCAATACCTTGTAACGTTTGCGGATGGAATGAATGTTGGTGATCGATTCTACGCTTACCTCACAATGGATTCTACAAACGCAACGAACTACTCCGGGAAAACAACAACAGTCGAATTACAACCATAAAAAAAACAAGTAAGTCATGGAAAAAAGTATAACAATCGGTTCGTTTTCCGTATCTACGGAGAAATTGAAATCAATGAGTTTAAGGGATGCAATCGCTCTTTTTGGTAAAGAAAAAAAGGATAAATCAGGAACAGTTCTATACAAGGGTACTGATCCAAAGATTATTGAAGATGCTTGGAAAATAGCGAATCCTGGCAAACCAAAAGCGACAACACCAAACGATCCACCACCAGCTGAAGGCAAAAAACCAGTCGAAAAATAACCGGAAAAGGGGAGGTAAATTATTAATCGCCTCCCCTTTTTTATTTGATTCATCAACCATGCCAATCGGACAAACGCCAATAGATGAATTTATCAAACGCGGTAAATTACTTAGTGAAGATGTTGCTTGGTTTAATGCTTTTGATACGTACACCAAGAAGCAAATTATTCAGCTTATTCAAACAAGATGGACGGACGAGGGAACTGATGAAGACGGTAAAATCATTGGGCTTTACTCGCTTTCAACCGAATTTATTACAAAGGGCAGAAAAAAAGAAGGTGATCCATACGATTTGAATATGTTCGGAGATTTCAGGCGTTCAATGTATGTTTTAGTGTTTTTGAATGAAATATTTATAGGGGCAGACGGACAAAAGGGAGATGAAAACCTATTTACAAAATGGAACGCAAAGGAAAAAATAATAGGGTTAACAGATGAAGATTTTGAAAAGGTTAAGGAAACGGTCAAAGAAAAATACTTTGAGTACATCGATAGAACGCTATTCGGGGCTATCTGATATTACTTTGCTTGCTTATGAGAAGTGCTGCGCTGGAGAGCTTCAATTTGTCCGATTAAAGCCGTTATTGGGTGGTGAAATTAATCCGGAAGATATTTCCGCGTTTGAAGTAATTGAAGACGAGTATATCAAAAGGTTCGGGGTTGGAGAAACCTATTTGGAAATATTAAGGTTAAAAAAAGCCGTTGCTAATGCTCAATCCGATTTTATTCTATCACGTAAAAAAATAATGATTTACGTTTTCGATGGATTTGATGAAGACGGAAACGAATTACAAAGATTGAAACAAATTGAGGTTCGAGATAAGTCACTTTTGAATGCCGTTGATTACCACCAATTCCAATTAGATGATTACATTTCGAAACTAAAACCCGGCATAGATTCAACTAAAATGCTTATCCATGTGTCGAAGTACTTTAAGTTTCCAAGGCGAGCAAACGAAATAACAGCACTGGAATACTTTGAAACCGTTAAAATAATAACAAACCAACAAACTGAATCTTAATGACACAAGGTAAGGCATATAATAAAGATACTTTTGCAACTAAAGACGTTTTAGTGCATCTTACAGACGGATTTGCGCAGGCTACGGTTCTTATCGAAAAAGCCAATGCAGGAATGCGTGAAACGGTTACTTTGTCTGATAAACTACTGAAAAAGTCAATAAATATCAATGCCGCTAAAGATTTAAAAGACTACGAAACAGAACTGAAAAAGGTCAATATCGCAATGACCGAAGCGATAAAACTCGATGCCGATAAGATCAATGCTGAAACGAAACTAGCCAAAGCCACAAGGTTGTCGGCAATGGAAGCTGAAAGAACGGTTAAAGCGAAAGAAAGATCGGTAGTAGCTACCGAAAGAGCTATTAAAGCAGAGGAGAATCTAAGTTCAATTTATTCAAAAGTAGATAAAAAATTAGCAGGGCTTACAAGGGAATACCGAGATTTAGCTATAAGAAAAAGGCTACATGACAATCTAAATCACCAAGAATTAAAGCGGTATTTACATTTAGAGAAGCAAATCGGTAGATATGATTCCGCACTCAAAATGACCGACACCTCAATGGGTAAACATCAAAGAGAGGTCGGGAACTATAAAAAAGGCTTTGACGGGCTTGGATCCTCATTTATGCAACTCACGCGCGAAGCCCCTGCGTTTGCCAACTCAATCAACACGGGTTTTATGGCAATTTCCAACAACTTGCCAATGTTTGTTGACGAGTTGAATAAATTGAAAGAAGCCAATATTGAACTTGCAAAATCCGGTCAACCAACGAAAAGCGTTTTAAAATCAGTTGGAGCAGCTATATTTAGCTTTCAAACATTATTAAGCGTTGGGGTAACAATGCTTACGCTTTACGGGGGCAAGTTAATTGAATCCATATTTGCCAACAAATCAGCGGAGGAATCGGAAAAAAGAAAAGCGGATGCTATTAAAAACTCAAACGAGCAGATAAATAAAGCCTCTGAATTTATCGGCAAGGAAGCTGCTCAAATGGTTGGGTATTTAATGCAGTTGAAAGCCACAAATTCAGGAAGCAAAGAGCGTTCAAAACTAATTGAGGACATAAATAAGCAGTACGGAACAACCTTACAAAACTTATCTGATGAAGCCGATTTTCAGTCTATGGTTAATACCGAAGTGAAGAAATATATCCAATTCCAAAGGACTAAATATCAGATTCAGAAAAATGATGAATTGATTCAAAGAAATATTGAAAATCAAAATAAATTGTCGCTTCAAACGCTCGATAAATTGAATGGAACTCAAAATTCAAGAATTAAGCAATTGAAGGAAGAAATTAGACTTTCCGAATTAAGAGGTGAAACTGTTTTTAAGTCCACGCGAAAAGAACTAAAAACACTTGAAGAACAAGAGAAATTTAACAAGAAACGGGAGCAAATAGAAGGCAGACGGATTTATACTCAAAAACAGCTTGACGAAATGGTTCAAAATTCCGCAGTAGTAATGGCTGGATTAGCCGGAAGAACTGATTCCGCTTCAATTGCACTAATGGAGTACATCACCGTCACCGAGCAAGCCAATAAAAGACTTGAAAATTACGGAGTAAATCTACTTAATGCCAATATTGAGGCAGATTCGTACGGAAAATACACCAAGGAAAACACCAAAAAAACCAAAGAACTTAACACATCATTAGATGATTTGAATCTTGCGTTTAAAGACAATCGTGACGTTTTGTTTGAGATAAATCAACTACTATTCGAACGCAGAGCTACCGACGCAGCGAAGGATGTTGAGGCTGAAATGAGAACGCAGATTAAAAACATTGAGGACGGCAATAAACTTGAAACCGATTTACTCGATAAATTGATTGGATATGAAGCCGATATACGCGAAGCGGCAGTTAAGCATCAATTTGATTTTGAAACAGAAATGCTCAAAAAGCAATTGGATGAAGAAATTAAAATGCGTACCGAAGCAGCGGAAAAAAACAGGGATAGTCTTTTATCACAGGATGGATTAACACCTGAAGCAAGAGATAAAATTAACGATGACTATAAGAAGAAAATACAGGAATTAGCAGATTACCGCATTAACCAAACCGAGGTAATGAAATCCACTATTGAGAAAATGGAGATTCAATTGGCTATCGATTTAGGCAAGATTGAGGATGAAAAATTTGAGAAAGTAAAGGATAAAAACGATGAATTGATTGATTTGCAGATCAAAACAAATGAGGAAAAAAACAAAATTACCAAGGACGGAAAAGAGCGCGACAAAAAAGACGGCGAAGAAAAAAAGAAAAATGACAAGGCAAATTTTGATCAGTCAAAGAAATACATTGATGACCTTATAAATTTGGAAATTAAAGCACATGAAAACCGAATTGCTCAACTAGATAAAGAACGGGATGCAGCGCAAAAACACTTTGATTACTTGCAGCAATTGGCTGTAAACGGGAATATTAAAGCCGAAGATTCACTTAAAAAAGCGGCTGCCGATATAAATGAAGCCAATAAAAAGAAAATTGAAGAACAGCAGAAAATAGAGCGATTGAAATTGTTGGAGGTTGAAATAAATTTGCTACTTAAAAACTTGGAAACCGAAACATCAACAGGCAAGGCGATTGCAAAAACAACGATCGAAACGGCTGCGATTGAATTACTATTTGCTAAAGCGAAAGGATTCAGCGAGGGCACGGTAACGGATTTTAAATCGGAATTGGGTAAATCTAAACGACCGGGCATTGACGGGCATTTGGTTCGGGTTGATGATGATGAAAAATTGTTGAGCATAAAGGATTCTAAAAAAACAGGAGATTATACCACTAAAAAAATAGCCGATGTAGCTTATCAGCATCGAATGGGTAATCTCATTCATATTGACGATGCAAAAGCATTTAATCAGCCTCCGCAATACGCATTTTACAGTATGCAAAAAGTTGAGCAAGGGATCGATAAACTGATTGAAATAACCAAAAACAAACCTGTTTATCCACCCTCAACGTTTGAACAGACGGATGCGTATTTTAAGGCAACAACATCAATGATACAAGGCAATAAAAAGGTTGTTAACGTCAAAACGCTTTTTAAAAAATGATAACCGTAACCGTATTTGATGAGGCCGCAAATATTGGCGATAATCCAGCAATTGGATTTATAAGCACATTTCCAAGCAGGCCGACTGCAATGTTTGAATCAGACGATTTGACCACAATGGAAATCGATGTAAGCGAATTGACTTTTTACGGTACAACTAAGGAAAAAATCAAATCCCACATTGATACATACGGTATGCACGTTGGTGTTCCATGCCAAATTACAGATGGAACCATAAATTTGGACTACATAATTGACCTTACGCAGGACGCGGAATTTAATGACTACTATATAAAGGCCAAAATAATGCGATTCAAAGGCAAGGATCATTTTTTCAAAGTAGCCGATGCCACTACGTTTCAATCCATTGTTGATGAAGGCACAACGTTTAATACGTTTGATGCCTACTATGAGATCATACGAGAAGATCAGGCCGCCCAAGCGTTAACCATATTCGCAACGGAGTTTGTAACAGCCATGCAAGCCGCCCAAGCCGTAAGTAATGTGGCTAAGCAAGTGGCTGCATTTACAGCTGCCCTTGATGTAAGCCCGTCACACGCTGTTGCGGCTGGAATAGTGTTGGCTGCCGATATTGTTTACGCAGGGGTATTGCTTACTGCAGTTGTTGTAATGGGATTTAAGTTTAAAGAGGCAGTCTTCCCGTCTCGCAGGACGTTCAAAGTGTGTACGTTTATCGAACTTCTTTCAAAGTCATGCACGCATTTGGGATTTGGATTCAAAAGCACACTGTTGGAATCTGTGTCGGGAGCAACTTATCTGCCCGTACCCATTATAAAAGACAGGAAGGGCATATTTAAAGTGCTTGACAACTTACTTACCAAGTCATTTACAAAAGGCTATCCGACTAATGAATGCGGAGGTTTTCAATATGTTGGTGTGTTTTTCAGGGCGTGTGAAATTTTGTTTAACGCCAAAACAAAGGTAATAAACGGGGTCGTTCGGCTTGAAAGACGAGATTATTTTGATTCCGGATCAGTTGTTGCCGTTCAGTCTTCAATGACTAATCAAAGCAACCGTTCAACATCATTTAAGCGCAACACAGATGATGCTTGGAAGCGATTGTTTATCGAATATCAAACAGACCCGTTGGACTTCCACACAATGGATAATTTCAATCCAACTACTTCCGAAAATGGAGCGGAAAATATTTTGAGTTTAGGGAAGGAATACGATTTATTGAAAGGTTATAAGAAAGCAAGCATACCGTTTTCGCTTGGCACTCGTAAAGACGATTACTCGTTTGTAGAGGAGCAATGCTTAAAACTGTTCAACTTTATGGATGAACATTTTGATACCAATTTCTCAAATGCAATTGAAAAGAGAATCGGGGATTTAATCATAAGCCAGCAGTTTTTTTCAACCCCAAAAGTATTATATTTAGATTCAGGAACCGGCCAGCAGCCATCTAATTACCTTGATTATATTGGGGCTGATGCGATAAAAGCAAAATATTACGGAATAGAGGCGATCGTAAATAATTCCTATCAGATATTTGAAAACATGCCGATACCAATGAGCATGGCAGATTATCAAAAAACAGTTGATACCGAGGTTTTGAATATTGATGGGGTGGATTGTAAAATTACATCCATGCGTTATATTAGTGATGAATCGGAAGTAAATGTTTCTTTTTGGAAGCCCGAAGATTGGGCAACGAATAAAATCAATACCTTTGCTTTATGAGTGTAATAGATGAATTAGTAAGGGCAAAAAACGAAATGGTCGCTAAATGGGCGTCCAAATCAAATAAGTTCAAAACACCCGAATTAACTAAGGTGTATGAAAAAAATTTAGACGAAATCAACAAAATGATTGATGATTTGAACAAACTAAAAACCGAGTAAGAAAATGTCAATATTAATTCAGCCGGGCAGTATAATTGTAACCGATACTTTTGGAGATACATTCACCAAGTATAAAGGTAATGCCGGAAGTGTCGTTACTTTCAAATGCACTATTGAAGAAAGTATCGATGTGCAATCAAGCGATTTGCAGCCTATTTACTTGAATAAAGCAGACAAGCGATTGACGTTTCAGAGCTACGGGTTGATGAATGGATTTATCGCAGGACAAAACGTGGATATTACACTTTATAAGTCGGGAGGCGGGTCAGTAACTAGATCAGTAACTATTGTTTCGATTGATTACAACACAAACAGCATCGTTCTTTCAAATATATTTGTTGCGGCAGCCGACAACAAGCCTATATATGACGGATCAAACCGATTTGTAATGATTGCAACCGACCCACGGGAAGACTTATATTTGAACCTGAATTACACATTCGAAGCCTTATCACCAAAATACGATTTCAACGCGTCTGCCATTATGCCGGGTGATTACATTAATAAAACAACCGCGTTCCGAGAATCAGTTATAGATCGAAATTTTACAAGGTACTTCGCCAACACAAGCGGACTTGCCGTTGGGGACACGGTAACACTTGTTCAACAGGGAATGAAATCGGGCCATTACTTCGCCTCTATTGATGTTAAGCGCATAGCCGATGTAAGAAGTTATGTAAGAGCGTTTGAAGTCACTATTCTATCATTCAATGTTTCGGCATTTCTCAAAGACCCAACAAACTTGAATTTCTACTTCGATTTGGAATGGTATTCCGATGCAGGGGCAGCCACCGAGCCAACGGTTACGCAATGGAACTTCAAGCCATGTGAATCAGGGTGGTACAATTTGGGCTACAGAACCGAATCACCCATTGCAACATTAGGCACAGGGATAGTTGATCCCGTATATTACGACACCGAAACAGAGCACACCGTTACAATTGATTCAACGAGTTCAAATTTATCATTTGGAGCTACTTATTGCCCGTCTGACCCGTTTTATTTCCAAAACAAGTTTGTAACGCAGTCTCAGTTGTCAATGGTTATTTCATTAAATATTGCTTTGTCAGTCGGTACCTATCAGAGTGGAATTAACCCGGACGGGGCGCAATGGGAAATTGAAATAGTTTCATTGGATTACACTTCAAACGTTCATACGATTGTATTCAAAATTAGGCCTGTTTCGTCAGCGTTTGGAACATTCATTGAGAGCCGGACAACTTCAGATAGGGTATTCAATATTTGGTTTCAATCGGGCAACACAAATGTATTGGTATGGCAGGGAATAATGGAAAAATCACCGCTTCCTGTACATGAATTAACAACTTACAAATCGGATGATCCCGTGCCGGACGAAAAGGGATGGGCAACACATTTTATTGACAAGTTGGATGCCCCGATGTGGTATTCCGCAACATCCGAGCCTCTTGGAGCAGATAACCAAGGACATTTATGGGCAAGCGTTCAGGATAATATTTTGTCAAGATTCTATGTGTCGTTCGAAAAGGGGCTGAGATTTAGTAAAGTAACGCTCCAAATTGTTTGTGCGGAAGTAGCTGATCCGGATAACTATTTTGTTTTGGAAGAAAAGATTTTGCCGCTTGATCAGCAGGTGTTTATTCCGTCGGGAGCAGATGAAGGGATTACGCAATTCAACATAAGCCAATTGAAACAGGATGGTTTGCCAGCTAATTCAGGAATGAACCACATTCGAATCACAAGGTTCAATTCTGCGCCCGACACCGAAACAACATTTGGCGCAACAATCTACTATCCGTTTGTTGTCGATTGGAAGTATTGGATAGCGCAAGCAAACGCATTTATTGAATTGTACCCAAATCAAAACAGAAATTATTACAATTTACATACAGACGATTATAAGTTGTGCTTGCGGATGTTTATCGAAACCGATCAATACAACATCCAACACTTATCGCCGTTCTTCCGTATATTAGATATTGGGGAGCAATTTGTCGATCACCCCGTGCATGGTTGGGGAGGAGCAAATACAGGTTTCACAAAAATACAATTGTTTGATCTTGATGACGTTGAGAAGCCCAATTTGATTAAAGGCACGATAATGAAGGCGGTGATAACTGTTGAGGCAGGGGAATATATTAACCCTTTAATAGTTTGGGGTCAGGTCGCAATAGAACCATTCGAAGGATCGCCACTTTATCGATTAAGCAGCAATTACGCGCACGACAATAGCCCGGCAAATCCATTGTTCCCAATTGACGGAGAGGATCGAATAGTAATTAATCCAGCCGTGGGAGGCGATGACATTTTTGGATCATTCACGTTTATGATCGATTGTTCCAAACTCGTTCAATCGAATCAAACAATTTATTTAAAATATTGGAACATTGGAACGAGTGAAGGCGGCAAGATTGAAGAAGTAAGGCTAAAATTTGACCTCAATCTTCTTAACGAGCCAACATTGCAATTTATCGTAGAGCAAGCGGCTGGAGAATGTTGTGAGATCATGGATGTGTTTGCAAGTCAAGATGACACAACAGGGTATAAAAACAATGTTACAAGCGCATGGCATCTATTACAAGGAGGAGGTGATGAAATCGAATTTAAGCTGTATAAAGACTGTGCTTTAGCTGAGTTTCAACCAACCAAAAAAACGTTTGTAAACGAGCCAAATGGACGATATGTTCAGTTCAATTGGCGAGACGTACTATTGTCGGGTGATGGAGAAGGGGTATATGAATTACGATTAATCTACACGCTCCCGATTTCAGGCGCAGAAGCCGAATACGTATGGGGAAAGTATAGATTGCAGCAATGGAGTAGGCAGAATGTTTCGGGATTAGTTTCAATAGTTGCTGTTTTAAACAGGCATCAATCAATCGAAGGAATGAATTTCACGGGAACAAAGATTTTGGACACCCTAAATGTGCCGGGCGTGTTTGGATCATTGAATCCAAAAACAGAGATAAAAAACAACATTCTAAGCACTAGACAAGTAGTTTCGGTTGTGAACGAGAATGTAAACGAATACTTTTTTGAAGCAAATTCGGTCACAAAATGGTTTTCGCGTCGAATGTTCAAATTATTCTTCCTTTCGGCAACCGACCTATATTTTACCGATTACAATTGGAAGCAACATGAATCATATATCTATTTCCCAGCCGTTGTAAATTCAGTTGATGAACCAGTTGGTTACAATAGAGCAAGCCGAAATATTACCATAAGGGCTAAATTTGGCGATCAGTTTGTAAACGAAAGAGCGTATATCTGATGGAAATAGGGCACATAGGTAAAGATTCATTTTCAGATTTTCCCCCCATTGGGAGCGAAAGATACATTTATATTGATAAGTTAAACGGAAATGAATACTACTGGAGGGATTCGATTAATGACTATGTTTTGAAGTCAGAAGGGGGTGCGCAGGTGAATGTTGACGTTTCAGGCAAAGTAGATGCAAACGCACCAATAACGGGCGCAACAAAAACAAAAGTAACTTACGATTCGAAAGGGCTTGTTACGGGAGGCGCGGATGCAACACAAGACGATATAAGTGATGGAACAACTTACAAACAATATTCTCAAACAGAAAAAACCAAATTATCAGGAATAGCCACAGGGGCAACAGCTAATAGTTCAGATGGTGTTTTATTGGATCGCGACAATCACACAGGAACTCAAACAGCGAGTACAATTTCAGACTTCAATGCCGCCGCAACATCTGCCGCACCTGCCGAGACAACCACAAGCCTTGGAATATTAATTGATACAGCTGGATCAGCAACGCCAAACGACACCGACTACATTTTCACCGCCTTAACAAGTGGAGGCGTGATGAAGAAAATCACACAATTAGCGCAAAAAGCCTTCTTAAAAACGTATTTCGACGCTCTTTACGCCAAAAACGGAACGATACCATTTTCTGATTTAATTGCCCGGCCAATCTCAGGAACGGCCGGATCGTTATTTTATTCCGATCCCTATTTTGATTTCGTTTTGACTTCATCAGGAGGCGGTACCAAGTCGGGAGAAATCAGGTGCATGCAAGTTCTCCCGGCCGATTTCGTTTCGTTCCCTGCCGCATGTGCTTCGCTCCGAATGTATAGGACAATAGCCGTAACAACATTGGAGTTCCGGGCGTACAATTCGGCAGGAACGCTTATTTCACAAACAAATGTATCTCCGAGCTCCTTAAACACCTATCAAGAATTCACGCCATCAATATCCGGCACATGGACGGCCGGGGATAAAATAATATTTGTGCTTTACTTCGAGGCAACCAACAACGGCTCTGTTCGGTACCTGCCTTTCCGGGTTAACTATAATAGATAAAAATGGAAGTAGGAATAATTGAAAACGGGTACTTCTTGGCAACGGGAAGTCCATGTGATCCGACAAAGATCGATCACCGAAATTTGAACCTGTTCACAAAACGGGTGCCGCCAAATACTGAGGATCAAGCCGAACGTGTCGAATACTATTTGAATTACGAAAACCTTGTTTATTCGAATCTAGCCATTGAAGAAGTATTTGATCACCAAGATTCAAAAACGATTGTAACCGTAAAATGGTATGCCAGGAGGCCGGAATATACCGATCTAAATGATGAAGAATCACTTTACTACGTCGATTGGGTAGCTGCCGAATCAACATTTGAAATTATCAATTAATATTTTTTACTTATATTTGCCTTATGGAATGCATAAAAATTTTTTGGAGCAAAATACTGGCCGACACGCCAAAACGAGACAAGATAAAGGGTATTACCGCTTCAATTGGGGCATTGATTACCGAAATCTTTAACGAGATTCAATTTAGTGATGATCCTGAAATTGATACCTCACTTCACATGCTCCTTCATTCGGTTGCGGTGTCCTTATTTGCCAAGGCTATTTATCATGCTCAAAAAATCAAGAAATAATGAATACGAAAATCAAAGAACTGAAAGCCTCGCTTCGGGATCAATCAGCATCTGAAACTGAATTGACTAATGACAGTATATTAAGAACTAACACGCTTGTAACGGGATTCAATTCACTTGAAAGCGAGTTAACAGAGCAGCAATTAACTGATTTCGTTACCTCGGTTGAATCTGAATCTACCGAATTTGCATTTGGCGATACGAACCCACTGTTTAATGCTATTGAAGCATCAACAGCTATGAGTTCAACCGCTAAGGCTACATTGATATCTTTATTGGAGGATGGAGTTGGAGGTAGGCCAAATGACCGAGGAAGATGAATTTAGATTTTCGTATATTTCTAGCCTCATTTATTGTTTGGGTGGTGTCTTATAACGCATGGCAGTTTTTTGGTGTAAACATTTATTACATAGGCCAAGCATCATTAATACTCGGTTGTGCGTGGCTAATATTCAAACAAAATAAGGGTGCTCAAAACAAAATGTCAGTAACCATAACGGAGATTTTCTTACTTTTCGCCGTTAATAATATGGCTGACGAGTTGTTTTTTGACCCCACGCGGCTATCCGCTAATGAATTTATATTTGTTTTCGGTTATACTACCTTAAAACTCTACAAAACATGGATAAATACGAAACATACGAGTACATAAAATCACTTATAATGTACTGCATTATCGGAGCGTTAGGGGGCTGGACGGTTGCGTTAAACTCTTCTGATTTATCTATGTATCAAAAATTCGCTGCAACAATTACAGGGGCTTTGTGTGCTGCATTCCTAACGCCTTTTTTCTGCTACGTGGTGAGTTTTGGTGATAAATTCGACATGACTATTGAGGCACATGGTTTTTTTGCTTTCATCACAGGGAATTTGGGAATTAAAGGAATTACAATTGTAATAGAGTATTTCCGTAGCAAATTTCCAAGAAAAAAAGATTAATGACCTTCAAAAACCGAAATGAAACCCCCTCAATGGTTACCAACTCAAAGGTGATAATCGGAGAAATCACAGCGGTAGTAAACAGGCTTGAAACCGACATTGAATATAGGACTGTTAACGGAATAGTTGTTTCGTGTTGTACCGCTGGAGGTAATCGAACGGGTACTATTTTAGCTAAAATCAAAATAAATCTGCAAAATTATTTACTTGTTTCAAAATAAGAACTATATTTGTTGTGTTATTTGATTGCAGGGTAATTGGAACAGCCCACACAGACAATAACAACTCTAAAGATATTTAACTACCGTAAAGTAGCCGTTTTTTGTGTGAATGTTCCAAAAATTTTCCCAAATCAATCGAACGGCTATACGGTTGTTTTTCCTGTTTGAACCAAATAAAATTAAACGCTCATTTAAAGGGGTTGACCGAAAAAAAATATTAAAGTCCCGCAATGTGTGTAATCTTCACAACGGGCAGGTGAAAGCGAGAGCGAAAAAGGTCAACTTAACGAAAAATCCGAGTCATTTTGACGAATAAATAAGAAACGGTACACCTTCGGAAGTCTTTAAGAATGGGTTAGTAATATTCGTATTACAAGTAGGTTGTTAATTCACCTATAAAAGATTTCCTTTGAATAAAACCCAACTATTATATAAAAAACCTCCAAAATTTCATAAATAATAATCGCTGATTTTCAACACTTTAAAAACTAATTTGCATTTTTATTGAAAATAGTTTGTGATTTGTTTGGTAAACTAATATAAGTTTAGTACATTTGCTGAAACAAAACGATAAACATGAAAGCACAAGTTACACCCGATCAAGTTAGCAACATAGGAAATAAAATTATTTCTCTAACAATTACAAATGGAAACGTTACTTATTATATTGCAAAGTATTTTACTATGTTTGATGAATTTGTGGTTGTTACACGAAAAGGACTCACGGACTTTATTGTTCACAAGCCTGAACTAATCCCTTTCGTTGGAAAAAAGGGTATTCATTTTGAAAAATTCAAAACAGCCGTTCAAGCGTCGGACTTTATTAATAATTTAAGCATTTAACATATGAAATGGACAGAATGTAAACTAAGTATGCCAAATAACAACGCGGTTGTTGATGTTAAATTTATAACCGGACACATCATGAGAGCCGAATATGTCAACGGGAATTTTTATGAGGTGTGCGAAAATTCAAATATGGGAGGCTCAGAGCTTAAAAAATCATCAATAGTGGCATGGTCAAATGCGAATATGCCAAACATCAAAGAAATGACGGTTGAAGAATACGCAAAACTTCGCGGAATAACCAAGGGAGCGGTAAGCCAATCCATGAAAGATGACAATCTACCCCCTGCCGTGACAAAAATCGACAAGCCAACCACGTATATTTTGCACGTGGATATTGATGAACTTAATAGGTTGAAGAAATGAGCAGAAGACTTGAAGTACTTAAAAATTCACTCGTTAAGAAAGAACAGGAATTGCAACGTAGATTTGATGTTCATTTTGCAACAGTCAAACAAGCCAACGGACAGCCGCTAAACGACAAACGAAACGGACAAGCTACCATGAATAAATGGGAGCGTCAAGACAATGCAATCCGTACAGCAAAAGCAAGCGTTGAGAAAACAAAGAACGCCATTGAAAAAGAGGAAAGTAAAATATCAGGTGTTCAACACGCAAACAATCATATTCCAAAAGAAATATTAGCACTTGTTGAATCAGGCGAATTGGTTCAATGGAGAAAACACCCAACACACTTTTTTGTTCCCGGAGTTGATAAGGCTCGGATTTGGTGGGATGAAAGCCGTAAATCTGTTGCTCATAAATATGCCCACTTAATTACCGAACAAGAACAACGAACTAAATTTGTCCGCTTATATAACGGACTTAACTCTATTTTAAACAAATAATTTAACCCATGACAAAATTCATCTTAACAATCCCCGAAGCGCGCGATATAACCATTCCTATTGATAAAGTTGATCCGTTTGTACGGATTCAATCCAAGGCTTATAAGCCAAATACCGACCCTAAACCATTTTTCACAACTATTGACGGGATTCAAGCGGTAGTTTTCACAAATGTAAATTGAGATATGAAAGTAAAAACCATAAAACAGCCTTGGGCATCGCTAATAGTTGCGGGCATTAAAAACATCGAAAACAGAAGCCAACCAACAAAGTACAGAGGGCGAATTTTGATACATTCATCAGCTAAACCTGCCGGATTAATTTTGGACTTACTCAATGAAAACCAATTAAGCCAATTAACCGATGAACAATATACAAACGTCCTTTGTTCTCCGTTTTCCGCAATTATCGGAAGTGTTGAGATAGTGGATTGTGTTGTAAATCATCCATCAATTTGGGCTGAGAAAACGTTTTTCGATGAATTTGACCCAACACACAATGAAAAACCAACCTACAACTGGGTATTAGCCAATCCCATCAAATTTGACGAGCCTATTTTGAATGTAAAGGGTAAATTGTCGTTTTGGCAGCACGAAGTTGATTTGTGTGTTTACTGCGGACAACCAACAAGTGAAATTTTTTCATGTAAAAACTGTAAATGATATGAAACACTTATTTAAAGCGAAAAGAGCCGATACAGGCGTCACGCTTTTATGATAGATGTTCAGGCGATAAAAAATAAATGGAACGGATCGTTTTTTGGCAAAATGAAGCCAGTCCATTAAAATTAAATAAAAATCCAAAATAAATCACATGAATAAAAAACGCCAATTCGTAGAAACATATCTACCATCAGCGAGAGCAACACAAACCAAAACAGGAATCAAAAGAATTGCGACCCTTGCACAGGCCGCTATTGAAAGCGGATGGGGCAAGCATGCGCCGGGCAATATGCTCTTTGGTGTCAAAGATACGGATGGAGTAAATGGTAACGAACAGCTGCTCCGCACCATTGAATATAGCAAAAGAAGCGATTTAAAGTTTCCCGTAATTATCAGCGTTACCCCAGTAGTTCGAAACGGACAAAAATATTTCAAATATGTTGTAAAAGACTATTTCCGAAAGTACGATACCCCGGAGCAGTCGTTTACAGACCATGCGAATTTCTTCATCCGTAATAAACGGTACAAAAAAGCATTGGCCGTCAAAGATGATCCCTACGCATTTTTACAAGAAGTAGCAAGGGCAGGCTATGCAACCGATCCAAATTATTACGCAAAGTGCCGTAAGGTTGCTATGTTGATAGAAAGGGAGGTAAGGAAGATTGAGAAAAGTAATTAAAAACAAAATAAAAATGGAAGATTAATTGTATATTTACCTTTTCATAATTCTATTTTAAGTTAGTTAAAGCGGTCTTTGGGTCGCTTTTTCTTTGTTTAGTCACATAAGAACTTAGCAAAATCAACGGTTTCAGAAAGTTTATCACATAAGACCTTATTTAGAATGAATATTGATAAGCATAATTTTGAAAAATAATCTTGATTTTTCATTGTCGAATCAAAATAAGTTTGTATCTTTGTTGAAACAAAAACGAAAGGATTATGAAAACAGGAAATGAAATAACAATTGAAGCCCTTGCAGAAAAACTAAACGGTAAAATGTGGGTTAAAGGTGATTTGAAACGCATCTACTTAGACCGAGGGTACAATACAAAAAAAATGTCAACCAGAACTTATGTTTATCAAAAAGAAAACGGAAATTTTGGGGTTAGCTGTTATATCGATTGTCCATCGCAACCGCATCAATGGATTAAATCACAACAGGAAGAAATAATTGAAAGTGTTGAAAATGATATTGAAGAAGCCATGGCGACATCATACTTTTCAATACAAGACAAAAACACAGGCCTTTACCTTAGTGGTTCTGATGATGTTTTTGATGTTCTTGATAATTGTACGGAATGTAATCTAAGCAAAAAAGATGCTGAATCCCGATTAGACGAAATATCAACTATTCGAGCAAACAAAACACGTCAGTTAATTGTTGTTGAAATTTCAAGACAAGAGCGTGATTCAGCCATCGAAAAGCAGTTTCAAATATATTGTGAAAAACCATCCACCGAAACCAAACCACAAGAAATTATACAGCCGCCCAAACCAAAAAAATTCCTTGAAAATTTTGAAATCGGCGAAACATTAATTCACGCCACATGGGGAAATGTTACCGTAATTTCAGAAGATGAAAAGATGGTAGTGATTGACTATAAAGGTGAGCAGAAAAAATTACTAAAAAGATTTGCTCCTTTAAGTCGTGAGATATGATAAAGTCAGTCAGAATAAAGTTTGAAAAAATACTATGTGACACGGGTAAGGCAATACTTATCCGTGTCGATGGTATCGAACATTGGATTCCAAAAAAACTGTGCCGAAATTTAATTATAAACAGTAAACTTGGTGGAAACGTTTGTGTTCCTGTTTTTAAAGCAGAAGAATTGGGATTAAATATTGACGACTGCAAACCTGATATAGAAATCATACACCACATTCCAGAAGAAATAAATCAAGAAATCAAGCACGATGCAAACCTTTTTAAATAGTCAAAAAAAAGCCGTTAAAAAGCTTTCTGCTGTGAAATGTGGGGCTTTGTTTATGGAGGCAGGAACAGGCAAAACCCGTTCCGCATTAGAGCTAATAAGGAATACTGATACAGATTACATTCTTTGGCTTACGCCTTTTCAAACAAAGAAAAACCTTCAAAAAGAAATAGATAAATGGGGTGGATTAGACTGTGATATTGTCGGGATTGAAAGCCTGCAAAATAGCGATAGAATTTACTTGGATTGCCTGAATAGCCTTTTAAAGTTCAAAAAAGCAACCATTGTCGTAGATGAAAGCTTGCTGATAAAAAACAACACGGCAAAACGCACAAACAGGATTTTAGAACTATCAAAACACAGCGAATACAGGCTTATATTGAATGGTACACCTCTTTCGCGAAACCTCTTAGATTTATGGGCGCAAATACAGTTTTTAAGCCCGAAAATACTAGACATGGATGAAGCAATTATAAATAAATTAATATGAAAAACCAAAAACCAAAACACGGAGGCGATCGGGAAGGTTCCGGTCGTCCTCCAAAATACGGGAAAGTGAAAACCAGGTCGCTTCAAAGAATCGTGCCTAAAGATAAATTCGATCAGATTGCAGCCGAAGTAGATAAAATCATCGACCAAATTTGCGGTAAAAATCCGAAAGCAGACTAATCCACTATTTAGAATCAATCTAAATTAGAGTGCAAACTGAAAATAAATGTATTAATGTTTGGAGTATTGGAATGTTATACCTACATTTGTTGAAACATTTAAACATTGAAGTTATGAAAACGTTTCAAATTGACATAGATTTTTATAGTGCTGAATTCATCGTAAAGGCTAAAACAAAAGCAGAGGCAAAGAAGAAAGCTATTGCAAAATTTAAGGTTCAGGTAAAAAAGCACATAAATCATATTTACACAGACGAAATAAAATGACAAACGAAAATCTTAAAAAATACTTTGATGCGCCTTGGAATGAGGGCACAAAGTCAGCAGCTTGCAGAGAAGCAAAAATCAGCATTAGAACGCTTAATGATGCCTTAAATGGTACGGGTAAATTATCCAAAAAAACCAAATCAAAACTGCTTGAATTTTTTAACAAACAAGCTAGTTATTCGATTGATGCCGCTAAATTGCTATCAGATGAAGCCTAACGTCTGCATAATAGCAAAGTCTTTCGCAAAGGATGCTGTTAAAATTCAAGACAGCTACACCGCAAAAGTTTTAGCCAAAGAAGTTTTCCGTATCAAAATCCCTTTGGCAAATGGACGGAAACGATTCAGGCGAATGAGGAAAATAAATCATTAAATAATTGAGTTATGATTAAAGCGGAAGAATTGATGTTGGGTAACCTTTTAACTGATGAATTTTACGATGGTTTTAAAACAATCATAAAGGTAGATTCTATTAATGAAAAGGGCATAAATCTTGAAATTAACGACGATGGCAATTACCCCGAATGCGCTCAACAATGGATTGAACCTGTTTACAAGTTTGATGAATTATACGGAATCCTACTAACGGAAGAAATTTTGTTGAAAGCAGGATTTGAGACAACATATTCGAGTAAATTCAGGCTTAGACTCGACCATTCTAATCATTCTGAGATTGGATTTGATTTTTTGCATACTACCGAAAAATCAATGGATGGGTTTAGATTCTATGGCAAATACATTAAAATTCAACACGTTCACAATCTTCAAAACCTTTACTATGCCCTTACAGGAAAACAATTACAAATTAATCTTTAAAACCATGAAAGCAGAAGATTACGACAAAGCGAAAATAATTCGTGAAACAATACAGCACATGGAGATTAAAAAATTGCAAATTGAATCAATGAAAAAACGAGATTCAGACGATGATTTTAATACGTTAAGGGATTTGGCTCACTCCGCAATTCTTTACACAATTGAACGAATGGAGGAAGATTTTAAATTAATTTAATTTACATATCAGATGAAAAAACAAAACTATTCAAAACGAGACTTGTCATTTTGGGACAAGTATTTGATTCCGGCACTCGTTACGTTTCTTATCGTTGGGTGTGTTATTTCATTCGCTTGCTTACAAGGTGATGCCGAGAAAGCAAAAAACCCTCCTATAAGCCCTAATGAGGTAAAAACGACTACTGAGCCAACTCCGCAAGAAAGACTTGTTGAGCAGAGAACTAAAAACGATTGAAATGAACCTCAACCATAATTACACCCTCCTGACTGGAGAGATGCACCCCGACAAGCTTACTTCAATCGAGGCAAGTCACAACAACGATCAGATCATTTTGCTTTTTGCAGGCGATAATGGAGGTGTTGAAGTAAAGTTTGATTACACAAATGAACTTGAAAATATTGCAGATTACGGAAAAGAGCATTACGAATATCAGGTGCAAAATGTTACTTGCAACGGAATTGACTATGATAAATTCAACCTATGCAAAGAAATAGTTTTGCTTATTCAGAGCGAGGTTGATGTGATTAATCGGGATTTATTAGGAATAACTTAAAAACAGAAATAATGAGTGAAAGACTTAAAGAATTGGTAAACAACAGCGAATTTTCGCAAATCCAAAAAAACATGATGATTGGCTTTATAAGTAGGGCTAACGAAGATCAGGAAAAAAAATCAAATGACAGGAAATTAATTGAGGAAATAGCAAATGAAAAAAGGTTTTCCGAAGTAATAATTTCTACTGACGAAATAAAGATTTATACGGTAAGCGGACATGGGGAGTGGGAGATTAAATACCCATTCAGAAGTATTTATTTAGATAAAAATGGGGTTTGGTCGCGAACTAATACTGTTTCGCCAAATTTAGATATTGCCTACCTTATTGTGCTTCAATGCAAGCACCTTGGTTTAAACAGTGAATTTGTAGGGTTCGCAATGAAAATGTTAGAAATGCCAGTTATTGAATAACTTAAAATAAAAACAGAAATATGAAAATTTACAACACAGAAGATTTGAGCGATGGGATTGTTCAAATGAAGTACAACAAGGATAAAAACAGAGCTGCAGTTGTTTTTAGAGATATTAACCCTATTATGAATTTCTTTGGAATGTGGGATTTTTACCGATATGAAGATAAAAGTTTCATACACTCCAAATCAGCCGATCCAAACATCCCAACCGCCACAGAATCCGAAATCCTGACAGTAGCGGAATATCGGGAAGCTTTTAAGAACGCTATTATTGGGAGGTCGTTTTGGATTAAAACAAGAGAACAAGCAAAATGGCTTCTTGAAATGGTTGAGAAGTGGACGGAGTTTGTTTTATTTGGAGAAAAATTTAGAAAGCCAACCGAAACAAGTCTGTTAAATCTTCCATTCACACTTACTTTTGATGATTTTAACAGTTCTTTTCATTTTAGAAAAACAGGCGAAAAATCCAAACTATCCACCCTCACACCATTCGGCTACGAAAAGCCACAACACCCATTTGAGGAAGCACTAAAAAAGCGACCCATTGAATGTAAGGACGAAATTGAGTTTAATGAGTTGATGAAGCTTATTGAGGAGAAAACGGGGATTGTTTGGGGCAACGGAATTAAGCCGACTAAGAGAAAATTTGATATTAATTATCCTTTTATTATTGTTGGCACTCAAAATATGCACAGTAGATCGGATATTCAAATAAAACCTACCAAAGCATCCAAACTACTCAAAAAGTACGGTAAGTCAAAGGCAGAACCACGTTATCCATTGCCTGTTTTTCCTCCTGTAAATGAAATCCGTCTATCCAACAGCGTCCAATCTATTTTTGTACCAAGCACGGTACAACTGCCTCACATCATCCAAGGTACAACGGAATCGTTTGTGATCACGGTGAGCAAAAATTTGGCCGATGAAATAAACCTAATAAAAATCGAAAAAGTTACGGTTGTTTAAATAAATTCCGTATATTTGTTAGGTAATCCGATGCGAGCGGATAAGGGCATTTGACTGTTTTATCAGTCAGACCTAAGCCCCTAAGTATTCTCGCAAGTGCTTAGGGGTTTTTTATTAATCAAAAATTTATTATTATGTCAGATGAAATCTTAGAAGTAGAAATAGAATTGGGAGACGGTTCTAAACAAAAATTATCAATCAAAGAAATTGATGTAAGTGAATGGGAAGAAATAGAAAAAGGAAAGCGAGGGATTCTTACGCTTGTAAACGGTCAGCAAATGTTGATAGAAATTAATGAAGCCAATTATGAGGGCATTTCTTTTAAAACAATTGGAGGTAGTCAACTTTATTTCCATGAGGATATTGTAATACGCTCTTTATTTGTGGAGCAATAATTTAACCAAACCAAGGGGCGCGACTTGGTAACGCGCAGTAAAATTTAAGTTATGGAAAAGAATGAAGTAGTAAAAATTACACCTGAATTACAGGAAGTAGTAAAAACAAGTGGATTGCCCGATTTAACGAAAGCCGAAAAAATAGCCTCAAATTACGCACCATTTTTTAATCAGGTTTCGGAGCAATCAGCCATTTTTAAACAGCTAAAAAAGGGTGTAAAAGAAGACGTTGAGAAAGCAAAAAGGGTGGTGATCGATCTTGGTCACATTGTATCAGACACCGAAGCGCAAAAGAAATTAGATAAAGAAGTTTTGCTTATTGAAACCCGTTTTATTGACGCGCTAAATAATACCGTAGTAAATGCTGCCCGACTAACACAGGCAGAGGCAAAAGAGATAGTGAAGCACGAAGAAAATCTTGAAAAAGAGCGCATTCAACAGCTTCAAATTGACCGTGTAAATATGCTTACTCCATACTATGAAGAAGCGCACATGATGAATTTATCAGGCATGGAAGAAGAAGTTTTTCAGGCTTATTTTGATAAGAAAAAACAAGATTTTGAATTTATTGAAGAGGCTAAAAAAGCTGCTGAAAAAAAACGTATTGAGGACGAAAAGCAAGCCGATATTGAACGTATTGCCAAAGAAAAAGCGATTGCCTTACACAATGAACGTAAAGAAAAAATACTGCCGTTTTGGAATTTCATTCCTGCCGATAAAAGAGCTATGGACTTCTCAACGCTTACAGAAGAAGAATGGAATGAGCGTTTTGATTATTCGGTAAAAGAAAAAGAAAAATACGATGCTGAACAAAAAAAGATAGCTGATGAAAACGAACGCCTTAAAAAAGAAGCAGAAGAACGGGAAGCAAAAGCCGAGGCAGAACGTAAAGAACAAGCTGAAATTGACCGTAAAAAACAAGAAGAAACAAACCGATTAATTGCGGAAGAAAAAGCTAAATCGGAAGCATTGGAGGCTGAATTAAAAGCCAAAAAGGACGAAGAAGAACGCCTGAAAAAAGAACAACAGGATAAATTGGAAGCCGAAGAAAGGCAGCGTAAACAAGCTGAAAAAGCACCCGTAAAGGATAAAATGAAACTTTGGGTTGATTCATTTGCTTTGCCTGAAATCTCCGTACAAAATGAAATCACCACCGAGATAAAAGCCCGTCACGATGGATTTGTAAAGTGGGCTAAAGAACAGATTGAAAAACTTTAAGACAATGGCACATTGGAAAAAAAATAATGATTCTGCCTACATAAGTGGTGAGGATTTACAAACATCATTTAACGGACTAAAACCGGAAATGGTCGTTAAAATAACCAAGGTAAACGATGCTAAAACGTTTGACCAAAACAAGCAAGCCGAACAGGTTGTATCAGCTATTTACCTACAAGAAATAGGAGGTAAAGACCTTTATAAACCTGTTATTCTCAATAAAACAAACGGTAAGTTTCTATGCAAGGAATTTGCCGATACCGAAATGGATAATTGGCTAAATAAGCCCGTTGTTTTGTACGCTCAAAAAGATTCAAGACACGGCTACGTAGTGCGGTTCAAGACATTCAAAAAAATACATTTGGTTGCAGGTGATGAAAATTTCAACAAATGCAAAACGGCTATTCAAAAATCAGGATTCACAATTGACCAAATCAGAGAAAAATACGAAGTATCAACCGAAATAGAAAAACTTTTGACAGATGGAAAGGATATTTAAAATTCACGCAAGCCAAACCCATAAAATTATGGGTAAGATGGGACTTACTGAAACGCAACAAAACAGGCTTAACGAATTGAAATTACGCAATTCAGACCCATTAGCTAAGGCTTTAACTCAAAACATGAAAGACGAACTTTCGGGTTTGATTTTGAAAGCTGAAATGCCTGAATTACCACAGACCGCCAAAACTTTTTTACATGAGTGGTACGCAAACGACAATGAACAGGTTTGGTCAAAATATACCGACAAAGGCAACATGGTTGAGTTTGATTTAATTGAATTTATGGCTGAAAAAATCGGCTACGGATTGGCTCAAAAAAATCAACATGAGCGTTCGGATGAATATTTTATCGGTTCGTGCGATGTGGAATTTCCTGATTTAATTGTTGATGTAAAAGCCCCTTGGAACGTGAAAACACTTCATGAGCAGGTTATTTCGGGATTAGACGAAGCATACGAAATGCAGTTAAAAGTATATTGCCACCTTTGGAATAAACCAAAAGGACTATTGTTTTTCGGCTTAATGGATACGCCTGAAGAAGCAAATTATGGAAATGAGATAATGTATTCAAGCATTCCTGATAGTGAAAAATGGGTTGCCTATAATACGGTAGCGGATCCTGAATTTATAAAATCAGCAATCGAACGGGTTAAATTATGCCGAATCTACCTTGCTGAATATGATAAGAAAATTAAATCCCGAATCGGTAAAATTCATTAAAATGACAAAACCAAAACACACACCCCGTAATTCGGCAGAGTTGCGGAGAGGGATTGAAAGTAAAAGACGTTCCAATATGCCAAACATCGTAATCTATTACTTTGAAAAAGGACAAAATAAGTCCATGAATAACAAATGTATCAACCCTGAATTTGATTAAAATGAAACAACTAACAATTTTCATCGTTGCGCTGCCTTATGGTGACTTTAAATTATTGAGAAATGGATGCAGATATTAAAGGATGCTTAAATCAGATTAATAAATCTTACAAAGCATTTGAACACAACGGAAAAAGTATGACAAAACAAGAAGTAAAAGCTGTTTTGGAATATGGAATCAGTAAAGGTTACAAGGTGGTTAGCGAGTTATCGGAAGATGAAATAAACCAAATATTAAACAGTTTATGACCACACCAACCCAAACAGGCGAATATTTCTTCAATAAAATGACAGAAATAGAACGCGACGAGTATTGCGAGAACTTCTACGCTCAACCACACTTTAAACCACGTGGCAACTTAGATTTTGAGCAGTTTATGAATACCGAATTTAAAACCTTTGAGAAATTTTTAGAGCGTTCATTTGATTTTGCCAAGTCAAAACAAGCCGAATTTTCAGAACGCAAAGGTAAAGCATATTGGTTTTGGATAGGTATTCAGTATAATGTTTCACAACCCACTGGTTTTGGTGGGTAAAAAATTAGAGATTATGTCATACGAACAAGAAAATGAAGCGGAATTGCTTTACTTTAAAATGACCTTGTTGCAAGCAGAAATTGAAATGCAAGGCATGATTGCTGAAAATAAAATTCAGGAATTAAAAGGAGAACCGTTGTTTTATAACGAAAAATCCTTTAACGCACTAATTGAAAAGCACCGCATACATCACAACGCTTTTCCGTCATTAAAATACTGAGTTATGAAAACAACGAAGCAAATCCCAACACGCAAAACAACGATTTACCGCACAAAGAAAGAAACGGTATTTGAACCTGAAAGTTTGGCTAACTGCAAAATAGTATCTTATTTAGCAAACAGCGGAGTAGGAAGCAATAAAAACGTTTCATTTGACCTATTCGATAGCGTTACACAAATAAAGCAAGTAAAGGGCTTTATTCACGCGATTGGATGGAATGGAGCAAGTAAAGTAGCAACGATATTAATTTTGAGAGTATGAGTAAGGAAGAAATATGCGAAAACTGCGGAAAAACAGGTGTTCGCGCCAAAAAAATGTGTCGGGCTTGCTATCAAAGAAAAATGAGGCAAACTCCAAAAGGAAAAGCATCTTTGAAGTTGTATAACGACACCAAAGGAAAGATTGCACAACAAAAGCACCGCAGCAAAAAACCTAAAAAAATAACCGTGCCCAAAAAACCGTGCGAATGCGGAAAAGAATCTATTGCTAAAAACATGTGTAGAAATTGCTACCAAAAGAAACACAACGAAAAAAACCCGAATTATAAACCAAGAGCAAAAAACGAAATAGACTTTACGCCTACCTATGAAAAAGTTTTAGATAAGGTGAAAAAGGGAAATACAATTGAGGTTTCTTGTAAATTGGTAGGCGTAGAAAGGACTAAATTTTACAAAAAAATTACCCCCGTTCAAAAGCAAGAGATAAGATCATACAAAGCAACTTTTAATAAGGCAACTCAACATTTTGGAAAACAAACACCATAACACCATGAAACCAGAAAATTACAAAACACCCCACGCGAAACTAACTAACACCCAAATAGTAAACGCGAAAATCAAAGCCAAACAAGCCCTTTACGATAAAGCACACGCTGAATTAGTCGAAATGGGTACGAAGCATAAAGATTGGTACGCGAAAATAAGCGAGGTCAATAATTTGAGTGCTGACATTGCGACATTAAACGATAAACTAAAAACCAAGCCCCAAATTTACGGGAGCGAAATAAGAATTTAAGATGATACAAGAAAACTTATACACAGAAAATTCAATCAGAACATTTACAGGAAAATATTTTGGTTTAAAAATACTTGACCCTGAAACTATTTGTATTGAAGATATTGCACACGCCTTATCTCATGTGAACAGATTTGCAGGGCATTTACCTAAACCTTATTCGGTTGCTCAACATTCTTACTACGCATCATTAAAAGCTTCAAAAGAAAATAAGCTTGCAGCACTATTACATGATGCTTCGGAGGCTTATTTGGGTGATATGCCGTCACCGTTTAAAAGAATGTTACCCGACTATAAGTTTCAAGAAAACCGAGTTATGGAAGCTATTTCTAAAAAATTCGGATTTCAATACCCTTTTCATCCTGAAATTAAAGAGATAGATAAGGGTCTATTACAAATTGAGTTTGATACTTTTGTTTTGAAAAAAGAATCTTCAATAGTTTCGAGCATCAATTATATGAGTGCTGCCGAAGCTGAAAAACAATTTTTAAGACAGTTTGCAATTATATACCATTTTAATACGTGAAAACCAATGAAAAAACAGAAAAATTCCAGCCTCAAAAATGGCAAAATAGCTATGATGTTTGGGGGAGATATTGAAAGATGTAGAACGCTTTGCGGCAACGACTGGAGAGCTGATTCAGAATCATTCACAGACGGTAGCTGTGTATTTCATTACCAACACGGAACACCATCGCTTACGGTGGTATATTACAATGCGAATCTAATGCCTGTGTACGATGAATCCCAAATCATGACCGAAGCAGAGGAAGCACATGAGGTTAAGCGCTTTAAAGAAAAGCTAATGGCAACCCTGTATTTGATAGTGGGTATGGCTTTTATTGGGTTGGGTTGGTTGATAGCTAAAGGTTGTGCATCGTGAACATCTTACTAACTCATTTCATCCATTGTACGCATTGTAAATGGATTGAGCAAAAACAGAATCCCGAAGTTATTAGAATTTCGTTTGACCGCGAATTATACGAACGAATTTTGCTTGCTAAGTCGAAATAGTTTAGTATATTTGTAGGCCGTCCATTACCGGCATGAAAAAGCTTAGGTTAGATTTATTTAACCCGAATGCCTCAATTTGAAAGTAATGGTTCAGATTGGGGCATTTTAAATTTTATAGAATGGAATATCAAGAATTTTTACAAACAAAAGAAAAATCATTTATCGAAAGTGGTTTTGAAATTAAAGAATCCCAATTAAACACATTACTCAAAGACTTTCAAAAATATGCCGTGAAAACTGCATTGTCAAAAGGTCGATTTGCCTTGTTTTTTGATTGCGGATTAGGAAAAACATTTTGTCAATTGGAATGGGCAAACCAAGTAAGTAAAAAAACAGGGCAAAAGGTAATTATACTTGCTCCGCTTGCTGTTGTTGAACAAACTAAAAGAGAAAATGTTAAATTCAATATCGGCATAGATTTCTTTGATATTGATAACTTTGAGCAACTTAAAAACATTGACACATCTATTTATTCAGGCGTTGTATTAGATGAGAGTAGCATTTTAAAAGGTCGGGATGGTAAGCTATCAAACTACATAATCGAAGCTTTTAAATCAACCCCGTATAAACTTTGTTGCACGGCTACACCAAGCCCAAACGACCACATGGAATTAGGGCAACATTCTGAATTTTTGGGCGCAATGTCTTATTTGGAAATGCTTGCAATGTATTTCGTTCACGATGGAGGCGAAACAAGTAAATGGAGGTTGAGAAAACACGCGCAAGATCCATTTTGGAAATACGTATCGAGTTGGTCAATGGCAATCGATAATCCGGCAACACTCGGATTCGATGGCGATGGTTATTTTTTACCTGAAATCGAATACATTGAACATATTATTCCGGTTCAAAATGATAGTGGAAATTTGTTTGGTGATGTATCAGTAAGCGCAACCGATTTACACAAAGATTTAAGTAAGTCATTTAATTTACGTATTCAAAAAACAGTTGAGTTAGTAAATTCAAACGAAAATCAATGGATTGTTTGGGGATTAAAAAATGACGAAACAGATGCGATTTGTAAATTATTGCCCGATTCTAAAAACGTTCAGGGTTCGGATAAACCGGAAATAAAAGCCAAAAATTTAAACGATTTCGGAGATTCTGAATTTAAAACATTGATTACAAAGACCTCAATTGCATCATTCGGGATGAACTACCAACAATGCAATCAAATGGTTTTTATGTCTTATGATTTTAAGTTTGAGGCATTTTATCAAGCTGTAAGACGTTGTTACAGGTTTGGGCAAAAGAACAAAGTAACCGTACATATTTTGGTGCCGGAAAGTCAAATAAATGTACGTGCCACAATTTTAGAAAAGGAAAAACAGCATTTTGAAAGAATATCCGAAATGTCGAAATATTCCACAGAAACTAATTACAAAAAATCTAAATCAAAATTTACCGTGAAAAGCAAAGAAGTAAAAACAGAAGATTACCATTTATTAAACGGTGATTGCGTGCAGGAATCAAAAAAAATAGCTGACAATTCAGCCGGATTGTGTGTTTTTAGCCCTCCATTCGCTGAACTTTATGTATATTCAGATAAAGCGGAAGATATGGGAAACGTAGCCAACTACAAGCAATTTGAGCAGCATTTTAAATTCTTAATCCCGGAAATAAAAAGGATTTTGCAGCCGGGCAGAATTTGCGCTATTCATTGTATGGATTTACCAATTCAAAAAGGAAAAGAGGGCTATATCGGGCTTCGTGATTTTTCTGGAATGTTGATTGATTGGTTTCAAGAACAAGGATTTGTTTACCATTCGCGCACAACAATTTGGAAAAATCCGGTTACTGAAATGCAACGGACAAAAGCACTCGGATTGCTTCATAAAACCATAAAAAAAGACAGTTCAATGTCGCGCGTTGGGATTCCTGATTATGTTCTATTTTTCCGAAATGAGGGCGAAAATTTAACACCTATTGAGCACCAAGACAAAGACCATAATAAACCCAATTATTTGCCTGTTGATTTGTGGCAAAAGTACGCTTCTCCCGTATGGTTGGATATTGATTATGGCAGAACTTTGCAATATCGTTCCGGGCGTGGTGGGAATGATGAAAAGCACATTTGCCCGTTACAACTCGATACGATTGAAAGGGTAATTCATCTTTATTCAAATGAGGGTGAAACCGTTTTTAGTCCGTTTGGAGGTATTGGAAGCGAGGGTTTTCAGGCTATAAAAATGAACAGAAAATCAATTTCAATTGAACTCAAAGAATCGTATTTTACGATAAATGAGAAAAATCACTGCGATATTGTCAATGAGAAATCGGCAACTTTAACACTTCAATTTCCCGATTAAGTTGAACAAACAAAACTTGAATTATGACAATAGCAAGCGATTTTAGCGGAGTAGGGGCTTTTAATCAGGCTTTAATTCGATTAGGCATTGAATATGATGAAGTATTTGCTTGTGAAATGGATAAGTTTGCCCGGAAGTCATTTATTGCGAATTACGGTGAACCAAAATATTTCCCTACCGATGTTTACGAACGTGAAATACCCGTTCAAAACCTTGATGTTTACGTAACTTCGCCACCTTGTCAGTCGTTTTCGATTGCCGGAAAAAGACAAGGTAAACTTGATAAACGCGGAATCTTGTTTTTCAATTCACATGAATTTATTCAGGTAAATAAACCCCGATTTTTCATCTTTGAAAACGTCAAGGGCTTGCTTTCACATGACAGACAAAACAAAGATGCTGCATACGGTAGAACATTTCAGGAATGGATTAATTTACTTGGTGGAAAATCGGTTAACGGTGTGCCTGTAATATTTCCTGATGCCGATTCCATACCTTATCACATTTATTTCAAAGTTTTGAACGGAACGGATTTCAATGTGCCTCAAAATCGGGAGCGTGTTTTTATCGTTGGTATTCGGGATGATGAAGATAATTCATTCTCCTGGCCCTGTGAGATTCCGTTGACCAAATGTTTAACTGATGTTTTGGAAGTGAATCCGGATAAGAAGTATAATTTGAGTGAGAAAATGATTGACTACTTACTAAATCGTTCGGATAATTTCAATGGTGGTAAGGTTAATTTTAAAAGCAAAAAAGACATTGCGAGCTGCTTAAATAAATCGTCAGGGCATTTAGATATATCGGATAATATTTTGCTTTTAGGCAATACAAATCCGTCTGGCAACGGTCAAAATGGAAATGTTTATTCAAGCGATGGAATTAGCCCAACACTATCAACAAACAAAGGTGAGGGGATAAAGATAATACAGATGAACGAAGCAAAAGAATTTGGTAGCCAACCGCGACAACATAACCGGGTATATGATTCAATTGGAATAGTGCCAACACTAACCAAAGGAAACGCGGATGCAAATATCTACACAAACCAAGTCCTCCGCAAACTAACGCCTCTCGAATCATTCCGTTTGATGGATTTTCCTGATTCGTTTGTAGATAATTGTATCACTACCGGAATATCCGATTCTCAACTCTACAAACAAGCAGGGAACAGCGTAATTGTCGCCTGCTACGAAAAGATAATGCAACAGATTTTGAAAATTATAAATAACACACCTAAACCAATTGCCATTCCAAAATAATTAGTATATTTGTAAACGGGTTAGCACCCAAAACAAACATCATGCAAAAAGAAAATCACATATTATTAATATTACCCAGCGAGGTAGAAAATTTGAATGAGGCTTGTTTGTGCCTGTGCTAACATTTGAATTTTTTATTTTCGTTGGGTATTTTTTATTTTAGCTTATGCCGGAAATTTATTTTAAAGCATTCATTCGAGTTGTTAAATCAATTGCAGCTAAGGATGATCATCACACAGGACTTGATACGGTTGAGGTTATTAGAGAGCCTTTAATTGTCGCTGAATCAAAAGATATGGTTAAGCAAATTTTACTTGAAAAATACCCTCAATTCTTTCAAAATGGAAAGGTTTATGAAAAGGAAACCAAAAACGATAAAGCGCAATTTTTTTACGTTGTGATATTTCCGTTGTATCAATACGAATTAGACGAAATAAATGAGGGCGAATGGAAATGCGATTATTGCGGTCATGTACACCAAAACAAATATATTTCAAGACCCTTAAAAAGCCAAAAGTTTGAAGGAAAAATATTTTGTGGCAATGATTACAAAACCGGAAATGACATAGTTACATTACCTGATTGTTACGAAAATTTTAAACGCAGTTACTTTAAAAATGTAGATTTTCCTGATGATTTGAATTACATAAATGCAGATAGTCCGGTTTATATTTACAAGATTACCGAAAAATCAACAGCTAAATGTTATGTGGGTAAAACTAAAAACGCACCGTTCTTTCGTTGGTGGAACCATTTAAAACACAGTAAAACACCGTTTGGCTTATACATTAGAGCGACAAAGTTAAGCGGTTGGAGTTTTGAGGTTTTGGAAGAGCTACCAAGTAATATTTCAGACACCGAAGTATTTTCGATTGAATCAAAGTACATACGTGAATTTAATTCGATTGAAAACGGATATAATTCAGTAATAAGCAATAAAAATGAGCGGTTGGATTAAGTTACATAGGTCTCTTTTAAAGTGGGAATGGTGGGACGACCATAACACAACCCGACTACTCATTTATTTACTTGTAGCGGTCAACTATGAGCAAAAAAAATGGAGGGGAATGATAATCAACAAAGGTCAGTTATTTACGAGTTGGGAACACCTTTCAAATGAAACGGGCTTATCCGTGAAGCAATTAAGAAATTCAACTAAAAAATTAGAAGATTGTAAAGAAGTGGTAAGGAAGGGGCAAGCAAACGGGCAGCTTATAACCCTTGTAAAATGGGATAAACTGCAAGAAGATGAAAAGCAAGGGGCAAGCAAAAGGGCAAGCGAGGGGCAAGCGAGGGGCAAGCGAGGGGCAAGCAAAAGGGCAACAACTAAAGAAGATAAAGAAATAGAAGAATTAAAAGAAGATAATAATATTTTACCCGAAATTTCGATTTCGGGAGTAATTCCTTCTTCTGAAAAATTCGACTTTAAAAAATCCCTTATCGAACTCGGAGTTGAAGATCAGGTTGCATCGGATTGGATGGAAGTGCGAAAAAAGAAAAAGGCAGCCAATACGCTAACGGCATTCAAAACCATAAAAAACGAAATTGAAAAATCAGGATTGACAGCAAATGAATGTATTGCGCGAGCCGCTGGCGGAAGTTGGGCAGGATTTAAAGCGGAATGGGTAAAAATTAATAATCAAAACAATGGAACAATCACAAGAAAACAAACAGTTGACGACATACTCCGAGATCAAATCAAAGGAGTTTCAGACAGACTTGATAGGGAAATTAGCGAGCAAGGGAATTAACATTGTTGCAGCGGATTTCCAAAATTTTTCAGATGTTCGAATTTCAGATAAGCTCGATCAAAAAAAATGTGCCGTTGAAGTTTTTGAGATATTACGGGATGCTTGTATTCTGTTTTACGGAATTTACGCAGCCTCAATTCCTGAAATAGTTTTAGACAAAGCTGTATCGGAAATCCGAAAAAAGTTTTTTCAATTGACAATTCAGGAACTAAAATATTGCTTTGAACGAATTGAAATCGAAAGAAGAGTTACCATTACCGTTGCTGATTTACTATCACCAATTCAGCGGTATGTTTCGGCTCAGGAATTTAAAAACAGGGAAATAAGTAAAATTCAGGATGAAGAAATGAAAAAGCAGGAAGGTTTGATTTTAGCGCAAGAATTTATTAATGAAAACTTGAAAAAATACCAAGAGTGCCTAATTCAATCAACTGAATTTACCGAAAGAATAAGAGCCATAAACCTTGTTCGTAACAGTAATTTAGCGTCAAAAATTGAAGACCCACTAAAATCAATTCTTTGGAATGAATCAAAAATAGAATTGGAAAAAATAAGGGAGTCAATGGAGTGTGACGCGAGTTTGATTTTTCAATACACAGACTTAAATCGAGAAAACAAAGATGCCCGAAAACACATTTACGCTTTGAAGCTTGTAAATGAGTGCCTGAAACGAAAAATTGAAATAGAATTAATCAACACTAAAACCCAATAATTGTGACTAACCGAAAATCAAAAGTAAAGGCAATTAGCCTTAAAGCAGAGATAGCCGACAAAGTGGATTTATACGCTAAAAAAGAAAATCGAACGGTAAGTAATTTTGTCGAAACTGTTTTGATAGATTATTTTTCAAACAACCCATTGCCAAACCAAAAATAATACGTAGGTTTGTGCAATTAGTACGGCACAAATAAAGATTTTTTAATAGGAAGTTTAAATCACTGCATTCTTACGTCGTACTAATTTTGCGGTGACTTCCTTTTTATGTACGACAAAATGAATAAATTAACACAAGAACTAACTAGACAATTTAATGTCCATATGTTTGATTTTCTAATTGGAAGAAGACATATGAAACGCGAAATAACTGAACTATTCAACTCTCTTCTTATGAAAATACACAGGACAGAGGTGGCGATATGTGGGTATGTCAAAAGAGATATAAGCCAAAGAGCCGATAAGTACAGGATATCCATAGAAAATGAAAATATCGAACTATCTTTTTCCATAAATAAAAACCTAACATCTGTTTTAGAGTTTCGATTTATAGAAACTAAAAAGTGCCTTTTTCAGGATAATTTTATAGAAAGACATGTTGATCTACAAAGAGATAAATACGTTTACTTTCTAAAATCCGACTTTGGATTTAAGATAGGAAAAACAAAAGATTTATCGAAAAGAAAAAACATTTTTGACGTTAGGCTTCCTTTTAAAACAGAGGTTTACGCATATATTTTAACTAAAAAAATGAATGAGTGCGAGCTGTTTTTTCACGACATACTAAAGGAAAGAAGGATAAATGGCGAGTGGTTTGATTTGACAGAAAAAGATTTTATTACAATACAAGCCCTATCAAGGGAGTGGGGTAAGTTTATAAAATACACTCCAAAAAAAGAACATGAACAACTTTAATTTAATAAACTTGAATATTATGGAAAAGAAAGTACAACAAAAATTTGCAAATGATGATGCAAAAATTTATTTTGAACAAATCGAAAAGTTCAAAGAGCGAAAAAAGGCTATTGATGAAGAAATCAGCAAGTATAAAGCTTACTACATCGACCTGTTCAAGCCTTGTAACGCCGGAGATACGGTTACAATTGAATTAGCTTCGGGTAAAATGGTAATCGGACAAGCGAAAACATTTGGAATCTTACAGGACAAAGGTGTTTATATCACTTGCTACAAGATAGCCAATAAACCTCATTATATTTCAGTTCCTCATGGTGAGGTGATTGTTTTAAAACAAGCGGAAAATGAAAGCACCACAAACCTATAAAGAACTGTTTTGGTGCGCGGTCAAGGTTATTGCGGTAATCTTGGTGCTTAGTTTTGTTTTGCCCGTAGCAACTAAGGCTAAAATTTACTTTCATAATTATTACTACAACAATAAATAAAGCCCAATCCGTTAGGGCATGGTGATAACGGAAATAAATTGCAAGCCCTCCCGAATACGTGTTCTTAGGGAGGGTTAATTTTTTGAGATATGAGCGGAGTAATGCCTTGGGAAGAAGAAAACGAATGCGAAGAATGTGGACTAAAAAACACCTCTTTAATTGATGGTTTGTGTATTCATTGCACAGGCGAAAAAGAAATGATAGAAGAAGATTTTGGATAAACAATAGTCTTTCGGTGTTGGGTTAACCGAGTGAAAGAGTATGAATAATTGGTTTACAGTAAAAGTAAAGTACACAAAACAGCTTGAAAACGGAGCATTCAAACGGGTTTCAGAGCCTTATTTGTTAGCTGCAATGACATTCACCGATGCTGAAGCGCGGATTTATGAAGAATTGGGTTCCGTAATTCGCGGTGAGTTTGTAGTAACGAATATTGCCCGTACGGATTTTCATGATATTTTCCATTATGGGGACAGCGATATTTGGTTTAAATGCAAAATATCCTACGATTCAAATGATGGCGATTCAGAGCGTAAAAAACGAATTTCGCAAAATTTCCTTGTTTCTGCACACACAGTTAAAGAAGCAAGCGAAAGACTTCTTGAATCCCTATCAACATTAATAGTAGATTTCAAAGTTAATTCAGTTATTGAAACAGCAATAGTTGATATTTTTCCCTTTAATCAGGAATAATTCGTATCTTTGAATCTGTTAAACTTTTAGGTAATTCCCGTACGTCATTGGTTTGGTTTACGGGAACAAAGCTAGCCTCCCAGTGATTGACCCCTAAGTACACAGGGTAAGAGGTCGTAAGTCAACCGCGTAAGAGTTGACAAATGCGTGGATAGCTCAGTTGGTAGAGCGTTGGTTTGAAAAGCCAAAGAGAGGGTTCGATTCCCTAACTCGCACACCCATAAATAGAATGGTTTGATTTGAGTTTTAGCAGGGCATCCAATCGGTTCACGCGAAATAAAACCGATAATTATATGGTGGGTTTCGCGCAGGGTTCAAGTTAGTAACAAAACCATTCGCTTGTAAGTAGAAGAAAACCCCGTTCAGAAATGTTCGGGGTTTGTTGTTTAGAATCATTATATATTACATCAATCAGCACCACAATTGAAATTTATTGCTATATTTGATGTTCAAATTATTTTTAACTAAAAATCATTTATTATGAAAAAAAATTAGTAGATTTATCGCCATGAAACAATTGTTAATTGCATTTCTGTTTTTCGGATTAATTTCGACATTCAGCATCGGACACGCAAATATTCCGGTGGCACAGAACAAGGATTTTGTTACGCAGATTGATGACGGTTTGACCGTTGTTGATTTGGTTACTGAAAGCCAATTTGCAAACAATGAAGCGTTGATAACTTCGGATAACCGAGCAACTGACTTTGTTGTCATTGAAATTAACCATTTTCCCGACATCAGGAATATGGCGGAACTAAATTACTTACCGGGTACATTCTTACCTATTTTAAAAGTTCCGTTGACTTCCAGTCTGATCCAATCCAATTATCTAAAGCGACCGGGTTGGTGTAGTTTCGAAACGAATTAATGAATCTTTCCATATTATTTAAAGCGCATCAGTCATCCGGTGCGCTTTTTTTTGTTATATTTGTACTTCAATATTAATTTTTATTATATTTGTACTTCAATTCCTCCAACGGAGTTGTTTTCATAAAGTTGAATTAATGAGGTTAGGTAAGGAATGCGCTGATTTATGTTGGCGCATTTGTTTTTTGTTTATATTTGCTTTATGAATGACAAGGAATTTGAACTACTCAAAAAGTACATGAATTATATTGATGAAATAGAAAGCGTCACCTATGTTGATACGTTTGACCGTGACGCTGAAAACAGAATGAAAGAAAAATTTACAGAGCATGAAAAAATAGTTTTACAGGAAATATCAAAATCACTTCAACAATGAAAACACTCGCAAACACACTTATAATTTTACTTCTTATCGCGATTTCAATTGTCGGGTTTCAGTTCCTATGGTTGTGGTTTGCTGTAATCGTAACCGTAGAATGTATTCATATCGGTTTTTTAAATCTTTATCCTGACAAAACAAAGCTTTATACCAAGCTGATTATTTTAGGCATTGCGATTTTCATTGAACGGATTTATTTAATTCCGGATCCGTGGTTGTATTCTCACTCACTTTCTGTAACCTATAATTATGAACACGCAAAAACTGATTTGTTCAGGCATTTAGTTGTTGGTAGTGTGTTTTATGGGGTCATGTTTTCGATTGTTTACCTTTTTATTTTGTAATGTCCGATCCAAAATATAGAGCGTTTAAAGAAAAACCGGACGGAACTTCAATGCACGCTGGAGGTGGCAATAATGAGCCGAAAACAAAAAATCCTGCTAAGAAAAAAGCAAAACAAAACCCCGAAAATAAAACTGAGCACAATACAATAATTGAACCCGAACCGATATTGAAATTCCCGTCAGTAGGAAAACCAAGAACTGTAAAAACAGTTGAAGATTTAATCTCTTTGATTGATGACTACTTTAAAAACGGTGTTCGAAAAAAAACAGTTATAATAGGCAAAGGAGACGAACAAGAAACTGTTGATATACCGATGCCAACGATAACGGGTTTATGCATCCATTGTGGATATGAATCACGTCAATCATTCTATGACAACGAAAAAATACCGGAATATTCTTACATAATAAAAAAAGCGCGTCTTTTTATCGAATCGCTTTACGAGGAAAGTTTGATACAAGGCAATACAACAGGGGCTATTTTTGCGCTTAAAAACATGGGTTGGATTGATAAAACGGAAATAGCAAGCACTAATCACAACATCAATACCGAACGAATCCCTATAACATTCAAAGACCCTCACGGTGGCGATTGAGTTTACAAAGAAGTATGAACCTCTTTTTCATCTACTTCATGCTTGGGAAAAGATTGAGCATTTTTCAAACATTGGATTAAATGATGATGAACAATCGGAGTTAAAACTTTTAATTGAACATGACAAGATAAACGACCCTCCGACTTGTGAGCAGCAAATTAACGATCTTCAATTCAAAGGACTTTCGGAAAACCAATCAAAAAACCTAAACTACTATTTATCGCTTTCAAAAGTCGATACTGTTTTAATTGGTGGAGGTAGAGAATCCGGTAAAACATTCGGGCTTTCGAGTATGAATGTAGTTGCAGCACGAGATTTTAACCATAGAATCTTATTTACAAGGCAAGTAATGAGTACTACCGATAGTTCCATTAAATCTGCCTTGGTGAACCGAATGAATGAATTAGGTGTTTCTAATGATTTTGATTTTGCAAACAATGAGTTCGCGGTAAAAGCACCCGATGCAAAAGGACTTATCACAATTACAGGGCAACAAACGGCATCTTTAGGCCAAACAGCTAAATTAAAATCACTTGAAAATTATTCCATATTTGAAACAGACGAGGGCGAGGAATTAAAATCTTATGAGGAATGGGTAAAGATTAAGCGATCAATGAGAGCTAAAGATGTGCAATGTTTGGCTATTATCGCATTTAATCCACCAAGCCGTTTACATTGGATGTACGACAAGTTTTACAAAGGTGTGCCGGATGATTTTAACGGAGTGATTGATAATGTGATGTACATTCATACGACCTATTTAGATAACGGTAAAAAAAATGTTGCACCTCAAAACTGGGCAGAGTTTGAGAAACTAAGGTTGAATTATGAGATTTACGAGGCGACAAGCAAAGACTACATAGATAAATTAGACAAGCAAATAGTTAAGGATTGGGCAATTTATAAATACGATATTTTAGGATTTTTCAAACCAAAACAAGAGGGCGTTATTTATCCGGATTGGAGGTTTGGTGAGTTTGACGCATCATTACCATATCGCTACGGTCAAGACTTTGGAAGCAGCGATCAGGATGCAACCGTAAAAGTAGCCGTTGACCACGGAAGAAAACTAATTTATTTGCATGAAATTTTATTTCAAAACGGACTTTCAACAGGCGCACTTTGTCAAATTTTAATGGAGCGCGTAGGCAGATATGATGTGATAGTTGGTGATTCAAACTCAAAACGAACGATTGAAGATTTACAAGAATACGGCTTAAACTCTATAAAATGCCGAAAATATCCCGGCTCTGTTTTAGCAGATATAAAACTTTTACAAGGCTACACTATTATCATTACCAAAGAAAGTGTAAATTTGCGAGAGGCACTCGATAATTATTGTTGGATGGATGGAAAAAAAGACGTACCAAATCATAAATTCTCGCATCTTCCGGACGCGTTTAGATATGGGGCGATTAGTTTGATTAAAGATTAGAATATGACACTTACCGAAATAGAAGTTCTTAAATTAGCAAAAAAGCATTCTGAAACAAAAATTGGCTGGATCACTGACGCGCGAATAAATGCCAAAAAATTAAACGCAATTGTTACGGGTGATGGATTTCTTGATTTATTAATCGAGAAAATCGAACACATCGAACATTCAAAAAGAGCAACAGCAAGGAAAAAGTATTCAAAAGATATTCGGGATGTAGTTGAACGGGTTATTGGTAAGCGTGAAAATGTTTTTCAATCATCTGGTGGTAGCGAATTAATAATCACAAATAATGAATCTGTAAAAGCTAAATTTGCTGATAAACTCACAAAAATCAAAGGTACAAAATCATTATCCCAATATCTTGCTGAAAACTATTTCCAACTGCTCGACATCGACCCTAACGGATTGATCATGCTTGAATATAAAATAAAAAACGAGGTCATTGATGTTTACCCCACGTACAAGTCGATCGATAAAATTAGGCATTACGTGCCGAATGGTCAAAAATTGGAATACGTTGTTTTTGAACCAGTAAAAGACAAAGAACCCAATAGCAATAAATATTTTTGGCGAATAGTTGATGATGTGAGTGATTGGACTGTTATTCAAGAAAACAACGTGTTTACAATTGATTCGGAAAAAACATTTGATCACCCATTCAAAGAAGTTCCGGCAATAATTATTTCACCAATTGAACAACCTGGTATTGAAATCCGATTACCATACATAAACAAAATTATCCCATTACTTGAAGACTATGCCCGTGACAAGTCGGTGCTTACAATTTACAAATGTTTATCAGGTTTTCCGCGCCCTTGGAGTTACGCTCAAAAATGCCGTGAATGTAACGGAGTTGGTAAAACAGGAATGAATGGTGACGCGTGCAAATCGTGTAATAGCACAGGTGTAGCGGCTTCAAAATCCGATGTTACAGACGAAATAGTGCTGCCAATGCCAAAGCATACAGATGATGCTAAAATAGGTAGTGATGTAGCCGGATTTATTGCGCCTGAACTCGAAACATGGACGCAGTACGAAAAATCACTTGACCGCACCGAGTCCCAAATGAAGCGCACTATTTGGGACGTTGAATCTGTGTCGGGTGAAAATGAAACGGCAACCGGAAAGTTTATTGATACACAACCAATAATCAATAAGCTAAATACAATGGCTGATTCCGTTCAATGGGTACACAATCAGCTGGGCAATTGGGTCTTGTTGCTTTTCGACAAGACAAGCACGAGCAAGTATGTTAAAACATACGGACGAAGGTATATCATTGAATCTTATGACGCTGTTCAGGAGCGATATATTAAGTCAAAGGAGGCTGGCGTTTCTACCTCTGTTTTAGATGAAATGCTTGAAGAAGTGGTGCTGACCAAATACAAATCGGACGTTATCATGCAGCAGCAAATGATAAAAAAAGTCAAAATAGAACCATTCGTTCATTTTACAATTGATGAAGTTTCGATGTTGTTTGGCAATCAAAAAGCGGCCGAAAAAATTCTTTTTGCTGAATGGTGGAAAACAGTTGACGGAACAAAAGAAATCGATGTTTTAAAAGCGGATTTTCAAAATTATTTTTCGATAAATAAGCCGGAGAAAATCGAAAAAACAAGTAACCAATTAAATTAAACATAAAATGAGTGCATTACACACCCAAGTGATTTGTGACAGGGTTAAATACTCTAAAACAAATGGAGAAATCAACGAAAAAGTTTTTGAGGTAATCGAAAAAGGTTTAACATTCGACAAGGACAGAATGGAGGACTACAACGAACGAAGAAAAGGCTCTGGCAGTTTGTTTCGTTTAGTGATTAATGAAAAGCTAAACGATGAATTTCAGGCTAAAAAATTAGCAAAAGAAAACGGAGAGCAAACCGATGAATTGAACGAAAAAACGCTTTCAAAAATGAACGTGGGCGAATTGAAAGAAATCGCCTTCAAAAGACAAATCGAAGTTGCCGGGCTAAATAAGTCTGAAATTGTTGCCGAAATTTTAAAATCAATTGAATTAGAAAAACAATAATTTATGTCAGAAATAGTTAAAATAACCATTGCCGGAAAAGAATTTGAGGTTCAAAAAGACTTGGTAAGTCAAGCAATGGAAAAAAACGAACCAATCTCAATCGTTGATGAAAATTTAGTAATCAACACTAAAGCTGAAATTGCCACTCGCGAAACGAATTTAAAAGAAATTCACGAAAAAGTAGGGGCTGATTTCGCGGTTAAAAAAGCAGCCGAAAAACTAAAGATTGACATCACAGAGTTAAGTGAAAAATCAGTAAGCGCACTTGTTGAAGTGGCTACAAAAAAAGCCTTGGAATCCGCTAAAATAGAGCCGGACAAAAAAGTATTGGAGTTAACAAACGACATTAAAACATTGCAAAGCACTATTTCAGGGCTTGAAACGGAAAAAAACACGCTTTCAGGACAGCTAGTTGAGTTCAAGCAAAACACAATTAGAAAAGGCGAGTATGAAAGGGCTATACCTGAAAACCTTGCAATCCCTAAGCAAGACATGATTACAATCCTTGAAGCACGAATAAAAACAACGCTTGATGATTCAGGGCGTTTAGTTGTGTTGGGTGAAGACGGTCAGGTGATGAAGAACCCAACCACATTAGACCCGTTACCACTTTCGGATGTAACAAAAGATTTTTTTGCCAAAAACCAGCACTTCCTAAAGGGTGCTTCGGGCGGTAATGGTGGAGGCGACGATACAACACCTGCTGGAGGTAAAAAACCACTATCCCAATACGTAGCAGAAAAACAAGCTGCCGGGGTTCAAACCACAGGACAGGCTTTTGCTAAAGAATGCCAGGATTTAGCCAATGAGGGCAAATTGGATTTGAACGCATAATAGATAAATTAGTTTCACATTTTGATTCAGGGCATTGGAAACGATGCCCTTTTTGTTTTTCTGTGTTTTGTAAAAATTTCACCCTTTTTGTGATTGATTAAAAAATTGAATTACATTTGTAAAACAAAAGCGGTGCTTTTACCTCCGTAGCGGTGCTACAAAACAATCAGAAATTTTATTTTTTTTAATCCTTAAATTTTTATATCATGGCTATATACAGTAGCACAGGGATGGTAAAGGCGCAAATCATGGTTAATCAGGCTTTCGAGCAAGATAAACGATTTAACACACCCGAAGTGTGGCTTTTATTCATGCGGTCAAACCCTCAATTTTTTGACCAATACGCCTCTTTACGGATTCGTGACGATAAGGCAGATGAAGCGAACTATTTCAAACGAACTTCTCGCGCATTAGGATCATCCAAAACCCACAACCACACAGGAACAGTTGGTGACACGGGTGTTATTACGCTTGATTGGGGTATTTACTCCGATGTGTTTGCGAAAACACTCATGCAGGCAGATGGAAAAATAATTTCTGCAGAAGACATTATGAACAATGAATTGGTAAACACGTTTATCAACTTCATTGAGCAATTGGAAGACGAAAGTTCAAGTTATTTGGTTGATAACCGCTCAGGTGTCAATGTTGCCGCGATTAACGGTACTTTTGACGCTACAAATGACGTTTACGAAATCAGCGCAACAAATTATTTGACCTCCGGAATCCAAATCACGAAAGCTGTGATGTACGCCAATAAGTACGGGAAAGGTATGCCGATGACAATCGTTTGTGACCCTGTTGCATTCGTTGAGTTTGAAAGACAAGCCAACCAAGGCACGGGCAACTCAGCAAACACATCTTTTCAGTTCTCAAACGTTCGCTTCATCATGGATGTTGGACTAACTGCAAAAGCAGCCGCAATCGATGTAACCTATACAAAAGGGTTTTGGATTGTTGTTGCAGAGGGCACGATTGGAGCGGCTACATTTATCGAGCCGAAGTACAAACAAGGGGTTTCAACAACTGTAAATACTTACGGTTCAATTCAGAATCCTATTGACGGATTGCTTTACGGGGTTCATAGCTACGAAACAAGAGCAGACGGAACAAGTAAAGGTGGTACAACTCAGGACGTAGTAACAGAGGTTCAAATTTACCAAGAAGTTGCGTTTTCTAAAGCACCTCTTTCGGTAGCCGGAGAAACAACCATTCAGGCATTTACTTTCGTATAAAGAATGTTTGAAATCGAAAAAATACAAGAGGCATTATTAGGGCTTGTCGGTATTCGGCAGCCCTTAGATGCTACTATTACTTTGTATGAAGAATTATTAGCTTCATCAAGTGGCTTGTATTTGGATGAAATACCACATTTCAAATTGCAGTATTGGATTGAATCGCAGGATTATATTAATGCGGACACCTCCGAGTTGAGTCAACGAATGACCGAAATTTATAAAGATTCGGTTTCATCTGTTATTCATCAAATATTCAAAACACCGTCCTACATAGACAGGAATAAGCTATTTGTAAATGCGTTTAGCCGGAAAGAAGTTGAAACAATTGTTGCCGATACCTTTTACGGGTATCAAATCGAATTGTCGTACAAAAAAAATATTGCTTTCAAAATCACAAACGCACTTATCGAAATGCAAGGCGTAGGAAGTATTGTTTTAGAGTTGTATCATAGTTCAAGCGATGTTGCTTTAAAATCCGCAACGGTAAACAAATTACTTGCGGACGGAGACGTAAAAACAATTGATTTGAATTGGGTTATTTCCGCTTCCGATGTTCCATACAAAGGTTATTTTTATATCGGTTACAGAAATGTAAATGATGAATTGAAACCATGGAAACGTGATTTCAACACAGCCGGAAGAATGACAACGATTAGTGAAGTTTGCTTCCGTAATATTCGAAACCCTGAGCCGGATTTTACCGACCTGGAAAAAATTGATTTTGTTTCAGAACACAATGGTTTCAACTTTGATATTACCGTGTATGAAGATTATACTGATTTGATTAAGCAGAATGCTTTTTTGTTTGCTAAGTGTATTCAACTGCAATGGGCAATCAGCATAATGACCTCTTATGTTAGTTCCCTTCGTGTAAATGCAGAAACACG
>Ga0209867_1000045_pt1 | contig 43225 bp, 48 predicted proteins | sample GWRWmT4_4Nov14_FD_187197 | JGI IMG/M metagenome (GOLD analysis project Ga0209867, IMG submission 187197) | Sand microcosm microbial communities from a hyporheic zone in Columbia River, Washington, USA - GW-RW T4_4-Nov-14 (SPAdes) (version 2) | ecosystem: Engineered > Artificial ecosystem > Sand...
TCGTAGTCTTTTTTAAATAATTTAAGATGTTCAACTTCTTTAGTAACAACTGCTCTTTGACTATCAGACAACACATCAGTAGCCGTATTATTAGCCTGTATCTCTTCAATGTGGAAAACCTTTTTTCCGTCTTTTGATTTTCTGGTTGTTACTCTAATGTGAACAACAGCACCATTAAAATGTCCTTCAACGCCATGTTGATGTTTTTGATTCATCATTCTAACTACAAAAACTCTATATCCGTTTCTAGATTGTGTTTCTCCTCCGCTGACATATCCTCTTGTGTCTCCAAAATCTGCGGATTGAACTAACTGCGGGTCGATTACTAGTCCCATTTTGTTGTTCTCAACGAAATCAATTAATTCTTTAGTTGTGACTTTCTTTTGTTTTTGACCATCTTGCTTGGATTCAAGCCAGTCGATAAGACCCATAGCCTTAGCCTCAGCGTAAACCTTAGAATCGCCACCAGACTTGTTTTTGAGAGCGTTGATTATTCTGCGAGGATTAACCTCACCTTGAGGAAGTCCTTTTTCTGTAAGTTTATTTTCAGACCTAAGAACATCTACAAGGATTCCTTTTTTATTAGAACCTTCAGATGCTGGAATAGTGTAATGATGATTTCCCTTTTGAGGAATTATGTAATCAGAACTGTAGAGTTCAGACTCAAAAGCCGCACCAAGATAATCCTGTTCATATTTAACAAGAGCGTATTCACGGAAAGAATCAGCAATAACTATATCATCTCCACTTATTTCTCTTGCAAAACCACTACCTAATTCTCTCGTAAGAACTGCTTCTAGTCTGTTTGTGCCAGACCAAGTTCCAACTTTGCTTAACGGCTGTTCTGAAATTGTAGAAATAACAGAATCAATTTTTCTGATTCCAATCTCAAGTTCATCAAGTTGGTCAGTAAATTGATGAGCATACTCACCTTGAGTTTCTTGAATACGACCCGTCATAAAATCTTCGAGGTCGCTTATTTCGCTTTTTAAATCTCTTCTTTCAGATATGAAATCTGGAATATCTTTTCCGTCTTCTGCATCTCTTTCTAATCTATCAAGAGAGTCTGTAAGTTGCTTATACTTTTCAAAATCTCCTAAATCAATACCCCATTTATCAAGGTACGATTGTTTGATGCTACGAGTAGCCGCTTTCTTGCTTCTAGAAATCTGGCGATACACACGATTAAAACCTTGGTCTCTAGAGGGTGGCATAGGTTCGTCTGGCTGGAAATTTCTGCCTTCAATCTCAGAGCCTCCCTTGACCTTGTTGCCAGCCTCGTCATTGCCTCTGGGGGCAAACCTTGTGTCTTCAGTTGTCTCAAGTGTGAAAATCTTGTTGTCCTCGTTCTTGGCGAAGGAAGCAAAGATTGTATCTAAGCCACCGCCATCCTTGGTGTTCTTAAAGATAACACCATCGTGACCAGCATCTTTAGCCCTCTGAATAACAGAGGCAAAGGTCTCGTCTCTGTAGTCAGCCTTAGCGTATTCGTGGACATACGGGTTATCCATCTTGACAATGTTACGAAGTAGGTAGGGTTCTCTTCCTGCTTCTTCCCAGTAGGTTTCTACGCCGCCAAACACAGCACCTTCGTCTTGAGCATTTTCTAGCATCCTGTCTAATAATCCATCAATATCATATCCTAGTGTTGATTCTGGACGAGACGCAATTATAGGTTCTCCTTCTTTTGTCTTTCTATGTGTATCTTTTAACTTGAAATCATCTGGGAACTCGATGTGAGCATTGTTCAGTAAATACTTTACCTTCTGAACAACACCTTTAGATGTGTCTGAGGAAAGCATTGATTCTAACTTAGCCACAAGTTCTGGAGAAAAGTCTTTTACATAATGCGGTCTTGCCTGTATAAAATCTCTGACCCATGTTTTTTCTAAAGGAACACCAACAAAGGCAAGAGAAGTCTCTTTAGAGCCAGCAAAGAAGGTAGCATTAAACGCAGACATAGAGCCTGTGTTTCTTCCAAGGAATGCCGTGTTGAAAGTCTTGCTGACCATGAGTTCATGGTTAGGCGTTCCGTGATTAGCCAATAATGTAACAGCCTTTCCTGTTTCAAAGTTAGCCTCGTAAGCCTTAATCAATGACGGCTTTAATGCAAAGGCAATAGCCTCTTCGCTAAGTTTTCCTGTTTCGTTAAACATTTGAAGGAAACGCTTAGTCATATAATAATGCGAACTATAATCTGTGATTCCCGCATCATGTTGTTTTTTTACTATTTCAGAAACACGCTTATTAACTTCTTCTTTTCTCCTGTAATTACGCTCAAACATCTCAAGAATGCCTACATCAACTCTAGCATCTGGGTCGCTAAACTGTTGAAGTCTTTTCTTTTCTTGACTAAACTCTGCAAGTCTACCAATTATTTCTTTTTCTTGTTCTTGAAGTTGTCTTGATTCTAATTGAAGAGGTTCATATTCTTTTTGTAATTCTGCTTCTAAGTCAATTAACTCCTTAAATTCAGAGTTAAACATTCGTTCTAAAATAGCACCTTTTTCTGCTTCATTTTTTCCGCTACTTATTTCTTCAACTTTCTGACCAAGCAGTTCGTCAAAGGTCTGACGGACTAACCTAGAGTTGCCGACAATCTCCTGCATCCGCTTGGTCTTGAACATATCACCAACACGGAACGCTTCCTCGTAGAAAGCCTCGTCTAACGGCTGAAGGTTCTTTCTGTTCTCAATTTCTTTCTGCTTGGCTACTTGAGCAATCTTGCGGATGTTCTCTTGAGCCTTGTTGTAAAGGTTCTTGGACGCTGTTGTGGCTTCCTTGATAGAACTAAATGTACCTACCTTAGAACCATCGTTAGTGTAAGCAGAAACTCTTCCGCTGGCATCTTGAGTAAACTTGAATCCAGAATCATGGGTAAGGACTCTGCCAATAGGAGTCTTCTCTTGTCTCATATCATCGGGTTGCCAGTTCTCACGGATGAACTTGTGAGCGTTCTTCATGTCGATGTCGTACCTAGCACCACCCTCGACACGGGGGGTAGTCATACCATCGATATTAAAGGAAGTTACGCTATGTCTGAATCCTTCTGGGATAACAGCGATAGGCTGATGCTTATAGGCATCGCCAGTCTGGAGAGCCATACGACCCATCTGATGAAGGACATCTCTACGCTGTGCTCCAAGTCCGTCACCCTTATCAAGAAGGATAGCAGAGTCTAATTTCTTAGGGTCTGTAGAAGCCTTGGAAGCGTTGCTGAGGTACTTGAAGAAGTCGGCTTCCATTACGCCTCTGTCTCCGTCAAACAGTTTTCTATATTCCGTGTTCTGGAAAAGGCGGTTAGCCTCTTGCTCGATGACAGCCAAGTCAAGCGTGTGGAAGAGCGTGTAGAATGTGCCGTCAGCCTTAATCTTGGTCTCGACATCAAACAAGATAGCCTTGCGGTTCTTGAACGCAACAGCACTTCCAGTAAGTCTGGGGTAGGAGGCATCGGTGGTCTGCTCGGTCTTGCCAAGGTAACCAGCGGAGAACACATTAGAAACTGTGCCGTCAAGCATCGCATAGCCTTGGTTGACCTTGTCAGCCCAAGCCCTAGGGACAATACCACCCTTAACAAGAGCGTCTAACTCTGTTTCAGATAGTCTGCCTGTGATGACTGGCTTACCCTTATCGTCAACTGTGTCTACTGATGTGCGTAGTTTCTTGTCCAGACCGCTGATAATTTTGTGGGCTTCCTTGCCGAGACGGATGTTCTGGGTGACCTGTTCACGGGGGTTGAGTCTTCTGTTGCCGTCTGGCGTGGTGAGGTTTCTAAGTCCGTTGCTACGCTCAAAGTCTCTGAGGTTCTCAAGGGTCATCGAGTCGGGACGGAACGCATTTTGATTAGCGTTAGAAGCGGCTCTGACCATGTCCCTCATGTAATAGTCCATCGAGGAGATACGACCAAGACCCTTAGACCTGTCAAACGAGGCGTTCAGACCTTTAGCAAAATTAAACTCTGGGTTAGCCTTAGAAATCTTAGACTGCCAGAAATCCATAAAGCCGTCCTTTGTTCTTTCGACAAGACCTTCGATGCCCTTGAGTTCGCCACCAAAAAACAGGGTGTTTCTGTTGCGACCCATCAGCCAATGCGAGAAATAGTAAGCACCGAACTCTTCTGTGTAGTGCTCTAGGAGTGCTCTAGACTTGTCAGAAATCTTCTTGGTTTTGCCAGACTGTTCAAACTCGGCAAGTGCGACCTCAACAGCCTTCATAGTTTCTCCAGCCTTGTCTGCATTTAATGTGCCGTCTTCGTTGTACGAAGTAAGGTTAATATACTTCTTAAAAAACTTGCGGACTTGGTTAATATTGACTTCTCCGTTTCTGACAAGATTGCCCTTTTCATCAAACGAGCCAACAAGTTTTTGAATGAGAGACTTGGTGAAATGGTCTTTCATTGGAGACTCACGCATGATGGTATGGAAGAGTTCGTGCGGGAAAGTCTCGCTACCCATCTTGTTAAGATTGATATACATATGAGTCTTTCCGTCAGCCTCTCTTCTCATCACGCCACCCTTGACCGTAGCGAACTCCATCAGAGTCATGTCCGCTTGAAGCAGATTACGCTCACGGAGCAACTTGCCTTCTTTGTCTAAGAACCCTTCGTTACGCAGTTTGTCCACCAAAGCACGACCCTTGTTTGTCATCTTGCCGTCCTTCTTGGTTTCCTGTGCAAGCATATCTGTGATATCTTTTCTTGCACCATCTCTGTCAGACTCAAATTTCTTGACTAACGCATCAGTCCAACCTTCAGACCATGTAAGAGTGTCGTAGTAGTCACGAAGTTTTGTGTTGCCACCTAGGTCTTTAGCAATGTCAGCCTGTCCATCAATTTCTCTAAGAATAGCGTCTTGCTGTGTCTTGGTGAGTTTATCAAATGTCTTAGCAATATCTGTGTATTTTCTTAAATTGGCAGGGATGTTACTCGCTGGTTTGCTAGGATTAGCAGAGTCTTTTGCAGAAGCCTTCTTAATGGCATCAAGAAACGCCTTGCTGTTGCCTACAAAGTCACCACCAACAGCACGAAGGATGCCCATAGCCTTAGACTTAGAGGCTCTGTCTCCACCGAATTCATGGTCTAATGCAGAGCGTTCTGCAAACTTTCCTGTGTACGGGTTGTAACCTTTCTTGACAGCCTCAACTGCAAATTGTTCTGGAGTCATTGCATGGAACTCAAAGTTCGGAGCGACCTTATCGATACCAGCAATAATGCCGTTAACCAAGTCTACATCTTGTCCTCTAGCCTCAGCAGTAGTCTGCATGGCTTGAAAGAACATAGCCTTGTCTGGGTTGGTTACCTTGTGACCTTCAATAACCATCTTGGCTTGAACGGCTCGTCTAGCGACATTAGTACCGCCAGTCACATCAGCCACCATCTTGCCAGCAGTAGCACCAACAGCACCCATAGCAATACCAGCACCAATACCACTATACATACCCTCTTCTCCAGCGTTAAGATAACCCAGACCGCCACCAATAAAAGCACCTTGCGAAGCACCCTCAAGCCCGTTCCATCCGTAGGCAAACAACGGGTCAACGGCATTAAGAGTCTTTAATAGACCCTTGGCATGAGGACTGAGGACAATACCGTTCTTTTCAGCCTGTTCCATAGCCTCGGTTGCCCAAGTATTGATGCCCCGCCCGAACTTATTCTTAGACATGGTTTCACCCATGAGGGTCAGAGCCTCGCCAAAGCCTCTGGCAGAAGAACCTACGATATAGGCATCAGAGACAGTAGAGGCAAAGGGAACAGAATAACCAGCGACTGCTGAGGCAGAAAAGCCTATCCCAGACATTCTGGCGGTCTGCCCGAACTCCTTAGCCCCAATTCCAGTAGTGGCTTCAAAAGCCTGTCCAGCCTTGTCTAATCCGTAGTCAATAGTATTTCTAACAGCACCACCAAGGAACTCAAGTGGCTGACCAACACCCCACTTAATTGTGTTTCCAATGATAGCGTTCTTAATAGCCGCAGACCTAGCACCAGCCATCGCAAGTTTTTCGCCAAGACCAACCGCACGAAGACCCGTAGAGGCAACCTTGCCAAACGGAATAAAAAGAGTCGGGTCAGCAATGTAAGCCATTGCTTGAGTAACTTCGTGGTTAATCATGTCGGCATCCATGACCATTGTCTGCTTGCCTTCCAGTAACTCCATAGAGTCCTTGTTAAATTTTAAGGCTTGAAGATATTGATTGTATCTGTCTTCAATAGAACCTGTGCCGTTAAGAAAATCTTTAACCTTAAATAAAATAGAGTCCGTGTTGCTAGACTCTGCCAACATCCCGTAGAAATTTCTTGTACCTTGAGCAAACGCCTCAACCGCTGTGGCTGGCATTTTTGACGCAACATCAGAAGGGTTATCTAACATAGCCCCAAACGCCTTAGAGATGTCTGTCATAAACTGCTCACCACCTTCGGCTATCTTGCCAAGCCCATCAATAAAAGAGATTTCGTGGTTCTTGTGAAACTTTTCAATCTCAGCAAACTCAGCAAGAGATGGTTGCCTCTGACCAGAGTTAGCCAGCGTTGCCAACTCCTCGCCAGTTAAGGGGGCGTTCAAGCGTTCTATAGCCGCCTGTCTTTCCTCTGGGGGAAGGGAGGACAGATACTCGTCTGTTTCACTTGACTGACCGCCACCCTGTGGCTGTTGAGGATTATAACCCGTATCGATAGTCTCGAAAGGTTTAGCGTATAATTCAGCCATTGTAATTATTCAGTAAGTGCTTTTTTGAATGCGTCTGGGAGGGCGATAGTCTTATTCTTCCAGTCAAGCGATGTACCTGTTTTACCACCTCTTGCCTCGTAATCAAGTTGTAATTTAGATTTGCCAGAACCAAGAGCACTCATACGGATTTCCTTCTCTCTTTGAGCGTTAGTTCTACCGCCTACCTTGACATCAAGTCCGTGATTGGCAGGTTCTTGTATAAGTTTGTTGCTAATCTTGTCCATGATAACCTGCAACTTAGCCCTATCGGAAGACTCAAGAGACCAGAACTTGGTCGGGTCAGCCACAACATCTTCGATGAGTTGCTGTTCGTAGTTAGAAACTGTACCAACACCAATGATGTCAATTCTTAATCCAGCCTTGATTTGGGGAAGGAGAGCCTTGGCTTCGCCCCACAACTTAGCATTCCAAGGCATAGATTCGCCAGCCATCTCATTGATTTCAATAAGTCTGCCAACAGCCCTCTTAGCGTTAGAGCCTTCAAGCATTTGTGTTCTAAATTTAGAAGCGTCAGAGGGAGAACCTCCAAAGATGCCACGGACGAACACGCCAGAGTTAGGTGTGAGTTCTGCGTATTCATTGATGTCAATGCTTCCGTCAGATTGTAACTTGCCGAACGAAACAGCCTTTTCTTCAGCCATCTCCTTGCGAGACATGACCTTGGGTTGTTGCATTTGAATCTGCTTCCATTCCTTGCCGTCATGCATGAATGCACCGTAAGGGGTTTCCATCGTCTTGAAGTTGGCTTCTGGGTAGATAGCCTTGAACGACTCTTCAAACGAGGCAGGGATGTACCCGTACTTCTGAGTAAAGAAAGTCTTCATGTCATTACGCTTGCTCTCAATAGAAGTTGCCATCTGCTGGGTAGTTGTACCAAGCGACAAGTTTCTCTGATTAGTTAAAGTGTATGCATTTTCTGGCTGGGCAACTTGTGGCGTTCCCGTTGCAACACTACCTGCTTGCGTACCTTGTGCAGATTGAGTGCCTTGAGATGGCTCTGTGCTAGGAAGTTTTCTTTGGAGTCTTTCAATTCTTTCGTCAATATCTACAATTTCTCTTTCTGGAGATTTATCAATTCCTGTGTTTCTAAATTCAGAATCCGAATTCATTTTTGACTTATAGTCATTTACCGCTGTAGCAATATTTTGTTTATCTCTCTTGGTAAGGTTTTCAGCACCACCTAAATTAATAATTGTATCAAATAAAGCCTTAATGCTTCCTCCAACAAGAGGAATGCCCATGTGCTTCATACTGCTAAATTCTTCAACAAGTTCTTTTGCAACCTCTGGTGTGATTTGTTCACCAGTAATCATTTTTCTGCTTCTAGCAAGGGCTTGGAAAGCAGGTTGATTTTGCATAGCGTCAGAAATCTGCCTAGAAGTCCAACCAGCCAGCGTAGGAAGGACAGAGCCTTCAATCCTATCTAGATTGTTTTTGTCTTTTTCAAGCAGTCTTTTACGCTCTTGAAGAGCCTCAATTTCACCTTGAGGAGTCTTAGCCTTGGCAATTTGTTCGCCATTGATTCTATATTCTTCTTGCTTAACAGAATCAAGTTCGGTTCTGTATTTTGCAAGAGCCTCAGCGGTGGGCTTGTCGGAAGTTTGTCTAGACCAAACTTGATTGCCCTTAGCGTCCTTAGACTTCCTCCAGCCCTGTTCTTCAAGGTTAGAAACCTTAGTAAATCTGCTGGGTGATGGGTCTTTATCAACAAGTTTGTTGAACTCAGCGTCAGAAATTGTTTCTTGAACTTTGCCTTTCTGATTAAGAGAAGCAATTGCTTTTTCTATTTCAAAAGATTTTTGTCTTAACTCATTAACTTTAGTTGAAACAGATGGAGCAATAGCAGAGGCTTCAACCTTAGCAGGAGTGAGTTGCTCCTTAACTGATGTGCTGGTTCTACCATACATATCGGCTTCCTTGGCATAGTCGGTTACACCGCTGTCATCGGTTTGAATGTTGCTTTCAAGACCTTCGCCAGCATCAATCTGCTTGATAAGTGCTTCCTTAACTTCTGGAGGCATATCAGTTCTGGACATGGCAGAAGCCTTGAACTGGCTTCTCCAATCGCTGAGAACCTTAGCAATATCAACATTAGCCCCTCTTCCTTGAGCCTCCGTAGCAAGGCGAGTAATCTCAGCCTCATTCTCTGTGTAGGACTTGTCGTAGAAGTAAGGCATCTTACCAGAAGGAATAATAGCCGTGGGGACTGTGACTTCATCGTATTCCTTGACCCCGTCTCTAGCGACATTCATGTCACGCTTCATACGCTCGCCACGCATGAGTTCAAAGACCTGCAACTGCTGACCGATGTTAGCAAAGCCAGCCTTTACGCTTGTGACTGTACCCATCTTCTGGGTAAGCGACATAGAAGGGACTTTAGAAAGTTTCTCGATGTAGGGTTGTAATGACCTTGCGAACTCAGCGTGTTCTGGGCTGTCACCAAACATCTGTGCATACTGCTGAATCTGACCACCAAGAGCCTCAGCCTCAGCGGTAAGAATATCATTCTTAGCAGAGTTCTCGTTGTACGCTTGAAGACCTTGGGCAATGTTCTGACCAAACCCAGCAATAGTCTGGGCTGTCTGAGCCGCCATCTGACCAAATGCGGGAACTAGATTTCCAGTAGAAGCCTCAATACCACCTTGATATTTGCCAAAAGAAGATGCCATAAATTAGTAACCCCTTGTGTTAAATCCACCCATTGTTAGTCCTCCAGAACCAAAGGACGAGCCACTCATGCTCATTCCTAGATTAGTACTTCCCATGCTGTATGGGGATGCTCCTGTTATAGAAGAACCATAAGAAGGAAGAGACGAGTAAATGTTTGAATTAGCACCAAGGTTCATGCCACCACCGCCACCAAGACTTCCAGCAAACAACGCAGGATTGCCAAGGAAAGCACCACCGACAGCACCAGCCGCTCCAATAAGACCATTGGTAAACGAGTTGCTGGCTTGCTGGTTAGCAATCTTGACATCCATTGCCTCTTTACGGTTAGCAGTAATAAGACCAGCGTTATACTGGGATTCGGGATTAAAGATTTGAGCACCTAGACCTTGAGTCATTGAAGCCGCCCCGCCATACATTGTTTGGGGAGCATACGGGCTGTAGTTGCCCAAAGCGTTCTGGAGGTTACCCTGTCCTGCCCCGTACATCATCCCAGCAAATTGTCTAGACCTGTCTTCCCTCTGTCCACCTAATTGATAGGAGTTAAGAACCTCTTGGGCAACCGCTTGGTTGCCAGATAGACCCCTAGCCGCCATAGCCTGTCGAGCCGCCTGTTGGCTGTACTTTTCCATCTCTGGGGTAAGCCCTCGACCAGCAGAAAGGTCAGACTGAGCCGATGCTAACATGGTGTCGTACAGCCCCATTGTGTTTGCACCCATGCCCTGCCTGTAGGCTGACATAGCCCCCTGTTGAGCCATCCCCGCAATCTGTTGAGAGCGTGGCAGAGCCTTCTCGTAGGAATCCATCTGATACCCCATCTGCCTGTCCATCATCTCCTGCTGGAGTTTCTGGTACAGGGGCTGGTACTGGCGTTCTAGTTCTAGAAGGCGTGGCTGGATGGCTTCCTGCCCAGCCATAGAATCAAGCATTTCTTGCTTGTAGTCACGAGGTGCTGGTGCTGATATTTTTCTCTTTCCCATTGTGTTATATAGTTAAAAGGTTAATGTAGTTATTAGAAAGTTTCTTTATATTACCAAACCGTAAAGCCCACTTATCTTGATTGCTCCAGTTTGGATATCTTTCCTTAAGTTGGATTACAAGGCTTTTCTTTGCCTCTGGGCTTGATGCCACAAAATCCATTATACATAGGTCGGCAGTACCTTCCTCGGATTGAGGGATATTTGCCTTAAAAGTCATTAGTTCCTGCGGTTCTCCAGCAACAGGCTTGGCAACAGGATACATAACCGTACACCCAGCAAAGCCATTTTCATCCGATACAACAAACAGGTATCTGAAGGTATCAGCCCAATGGATGTAGGTAATCAACTCATCGTCCGTCCAGCCAAAGGCTTCCCCACGACCCTTGTTACGGTTCGCCTTTATGTAGGAGATGAGGTCACCAAGTGTCATTAAGTAACTCTGTGCTTAAAGATTCGGAAGGTAGTTCTCCAAGGGAAGTTGGTTGCAATGTTGCCAGCAGTTCCAACAGTTGCTAAACCCTGCCAGTAGGCTTGATTAACATTAGTCCCAGCGGAAGTAGGACTGATGGCAGTAAAACCATCCGTCTGATTAGCCCAGCCTTGAGGAATATTTTGCATTGCGGAAATCTTAAACTTGCCATCAAAGGCAACCGTTTTAGGAATAACATACTTCCAATAAAACTGTTCTAGGGAAATGTTTGAATATCCGCTTGAGCCATTAATGTAACCACCAATTGCATCCGTTCTTTGAACCCAATTATTTGCAAATGTAATTGCACCACCAGTAGTAGCCACAGTTTCCATTTTCCAGTTAGTACCACGAACCAATCCATAACCACTAGAGGAGGCAGACATCGACATAATCTTCATATCGACTTCAATAATCCAGATTTCATCTACTGGCTTAACATAGGTATTAGACAAGAACATCTGGTCATAGGTGTACGCAGTATTGCTATTGCCGTTGCCCCAACTGTAAGCAGGAACAGTAACTTCAACTACATCGTACAACTGAGGAAGGCTTTTACCTCCAATTGTAGGAGCGTTTGTTAATTCAGTTTGACCCTTAATAAGAACATTTCCTTCACAAGTGATGTTTTCAGTTACAAAAGCACTTTTAGTGGCAACTATGTTTCCGTTTACAATCTCACTAGCCTTTTTCACATATGTGCAAGCGGTAGCGGAGGCTGTCGGAGTAGCCGCAGGAAGCCCTAGAACATATGTAAATGTTAACGAAGTAACAGCCGTAATCTTAAATGTGCCATTATAGCCCGTGCCAGCACCAGAAATTAATACCACATTGTTTACAGCAAGCCCGTGGGCGGCAAGAGTTGTGACAACAACAGTCAAGCCATCACCGCTGATATAATTACTTCCTGCAACAGAAGCCGAATCATAAGGGGTAACTACGATGTCCTTGGTTGCTGGGGCATTAATAACAGCACTTGTAACGGGCAGACCGCTGTTCAAGAAGTCGCTGATGGTGGCTTCCTTGAGCGTCCCGCCATCGTTGACAATAGTGGTATCGGTAGCCTCTAGCGTGTTAGCCGTGATGCTAGGCTGGTCGGTGATAGCACCCACAAGAATGGTGGCAGAGTCTACCAGTTGGTTAAGCCGTGTGGCAGTAAGTTGTTGAGAGTCGGCAAATGTTTCGCCTTTAGAAAGTTGAGCCATATTATTGTTTGTTTATATTGTTCTTTTTCTGTTGAGTTGCGTAAATAAAGGCAGACCTTATAGATGGACGCTTAGAGTAAGAAATAAATTTGAGGATTAAGCCAGACCCAGTTTTTCTGATGGGGTTGCTTCTGTTGTAGTCTTCTGAGGAGGAAGAGCCAAGAGAGTCCACCCTAACTCTTACATCTGGGTTACTGACCTCAGCGTAGGTTTCAATTCTTTCCCCGCCAGATGTCAAGATGTTTGCTTCGTAAGAACTGAATCGTTTGTCAGTAATGTTATCTATTGTATACTGTCTTGTCTCAAGGACAGCAGTAATGTTGTTCTTCTGGAACGACAGAGGGTCTAACACAATTACATTTGCATTAGGATTGCCTAGCGAATCATACAACGCAACTAAGACAAGGTTTCCGTACAATCCTAAAGCAATGTTTGCTGGTGTATCTAAACTAGCAATAGGCGTAGGAAGAATAGGGTTTCCAATAGATTCACCGAACTCATCGACATCTAATTGTTCTGTAAGGAATATGCCTTGGTAGTTATCAACTAAGAACATCCGTCTCTGGTTATCTTTCTTAACTACAATAAATTCCTTGAGGGAGACAGACTCAGCCTTGGCAAATGTGACACCATACCCAAGTTGATAAATCCAACTTAAAGTAGGGTAAGTCCCAGTATACGGAAGGACTAGAAAGGAAGACTTTGGAATCTTTATATAAAAGGATGAAGAATCAAGGCTGGAATACGCATCGTCTATAACCTTGTATGTTCCGCTTGGGGGAAGCAAATCAACATATCCAGAACCAGTCCAAGACTGACCTGTGAAGTTTACATTAACATAATCTCCGACAGCCAGTCCGTGTTGCGGTACTGCGGATTTTGTTATAACAATGTAAATGTAATCAGTTAGCCCAGATGCAGATGTATTGATAGTCCAAGAATCGGCAACAAGATTACTGCCAGTAGTTACAAGCGTAGGGTATGTATCAACAGACTCCCAGTTTTTTAAAATAAAGTTATAAACCAATACTGTGTTATTAACAACCGAATCGTCTAACGGAACGGCTAAATAGTACCTGTTGTTCCAGTAGGTAGCAACAGCGTTGCTGGCGTAGTTTCTGTTAATACGCTGGATGATGTCATCAATTGGGGCTGAGATAGGGTCAGCCATAGTCAGCAACTTCATTGACTCAGCGGACGCTGGCTGAGGCTGGAGGAAGTAAACGCCATTGTCGGACAGGAAGAACACGCCACCACCAGCCTGTACCACGCTCTTCTTGGCTAGGCAACCGATGTCAGTAGCAAGCGTCTTGATGTAAGAATCTGAACCTAGAGCCGCACCTGTTGCATATCTGTCATTGCCAATAGAAACATAGTAAATGCTGTTACGCATGAACACAAGGAACTCATTAAGCGTCCAAGGTGCAACGCCAACGAGTTGGTCATTGCTTCCGTTGTTTACAGAGAATGCGTCTGCAATATCCCAGTCAGTATAGTCTAAGAAATTGCTAACCGAAACCGTGTCGTAGTTTCTAAGGGGATTTGTTTCAGCGTGATATTTGCCAATAGCAATTAACCTATTGCCATAATACATCAAATTAGTGCAGTTAGGAAATTCGTGACCTGCGGTAGTAGTGGCAGGAAGAGCAGTAATTGTTACATTTAAGTCCCACATCAACGGACGCTTGTCAAATCCTCTGCTTATGAAGATTTTATCCATAGCGTTGCAGACATCACAACCCTCTGGAGTTGTAATTAATTCTGAGGCACTATAAGAACAAGCAACCCCCGTGACCGCACCAACAGATGCAACCGCTGGCATCAGATAGGAGAATGTGTTAGTTGTTACCGCTGTAATAGTAAACAACCCAGAGTATCCTGCGTATGTGGTTTCAACATACACCTTAGCACCTACAATAAGACCGTGAGCCGCTGATGTAACGGTTACATTAAGAGAGTCCGTTGAGGTCAGCGTTTTCCCAGTTATAAAATTAGGGAAATAAATCTTAGAAGAAAGAAGTTCTGTCTGCGGGTTGTATGTGTAAAGTCCGTTTGCTACAACCAACACAATTATCTCCTGTCCAGAAGACTGGATGTAAGTACCTGTAGCGTAAATTACTTGACCAACAATAGAGCCAATAGTCTTTCTTTGAAGCCCCTTTCTTGTCTGGGCAACACCACGGTCTAGTCTGAAATTCTGAGAACGACTAAGAATACCTTTAGGCAGAGCACTAGGGTTGTCACGGCTGTTAAGCCCGACAAATCTTATGTCCCCGTCCTTTTGGTATTCATTAGGCATTACTGAGAGATAATAGAAAAGTAGACAGCCTTAATCTTTTCAGACCAGCGAGTGCCGACATAAACGCCACCAAGAAAGGTGACAGTAGAAAGGAGAAGTGTAATCATATTAGGCAGGAAGAGAGATTTTGAGACGCTTGAGTTCAGCCTTCAGTTCAGCCTCGGTGGGCTTGGTGATGAGGGTAAGAGTACCCCAGTACTTGCCGCCTTTTGGGAACTCTCTGAGTCCAAGACAGGTCTTGTCCTTGACGAAGGCGTTCCAGCCAGTTGCGATTGTGATAGGTTCAGTAGCCATAAGTGTTATGTATAGTAGCCTCCAGCACCATCCCAGTAGTAGTTGGAACTTCCATCGTTGTAAATAAATGTTCCGTAAGTGTAGAAATAAGAACCCGAAGTAATGTTATAACCACCGCTACCATTCCAGAAATAATCATCTCCGTTAAACTTAGCATTATAATAAGTCCCGCTACCGCTAGGAACTTCGGTGCTTTGACTAAATGTGCTGTCTGGTATAAAGACAATAAATGTTCCGTTGCTGTAAAGACTTCCACCGTTAACAGGATAATTGTAGCCACCAGAACCATTCCAAGTGTAACCTGTATATGTGCCGTCATTATAGTAAGTGCCACCAGAAGACGGAACTTGAACCGTAGCAGGTGCGTTTAGTCCCGTAAGATTATTGCTAGTACCCGCAGAATACCAAGATTGATTTACTGCTGTGGTGTAAAACGAACCAGCCCCATCAAAATAGTAATTCGTCTGAGTGCTTCCACCTGTATAGGAATTGCCAGAGCCAGTAGGCACTTCTACCGAAGTTGGGACTTGAGTTTCGCCAAAATAGAAGAAAGTTGCATTAGCATAATATTGAACATCCGTAGCAGTTGTCCAATCTGTGTAAGTCCCGCCAGAGCCATCGTTCTCTACTTGAACATCACAGAATTGACTAGGGTAGGCTACTGAAAGAACAGTTACTGATGCCCCACCATTAGCGATTGGGTACTCAACATCCAACAGCCAACTGTTAAAAGTCCCATACGCAGGGAACGACACGCTAGGAAACGACACGATGTTCCCGAACCCGTTACGGCTAGAGCCAGACGAGATGCCTGTGCCTATCCGATGTAGGTCTACGCTCATTAAGCCGTGGCGTAAGCAATGTGGACAGGGGTAGAGGCGGTATCAGAAACACAACGCACGATGCCGTTGTAGTTGTCGAGGGAGATGCTTTCGCCAGCCTTGACCTTCAAGCCAACAGAGCCAGTATCAGCAAAGATAACAGTCACAACAGCCGTAGCGTGTTGGTTCTGGATGATAACGCTACAACGCCTTTCGGGGGTAGGGGCAACCACAAGGGCGGTGCTGGCAGAAGTGCCAACAGTCACGGTAGCGTGGGTAAAACCACGGAGGAAGGGGGAGGAGAATGAGATGTTAGCCATTGTATTAGTAAGTGTTTGTCATGTTGATTTTGCCGAACTGCCCCTGTTGACGCAGGAACTTGTCGTATTCTTGCTCAAGGACTTGGTTAGCCTTGGCTTCGATGGTAGCCGCCTCTTGAATCTGACCTTCAGAGACAAACCAATTGGCGGCAGAACCCCAAGACATAAAGGAAGAGAAGATATACGGGATATCAGTCTTTGTCCAGTAGGCTGGGTGAGTGTTTGGGTTTTGACCAGCAGTCGTGGAAGCCACGGTGCAAGTATAGAAATTGCCAGCGTGGGGCTTACCCAAGACTGGAACATAAGAGCCTGTACCAGAGCCAGAGTCAAAATAGACTTGGACTCCTTGGTAGTAGACAACCGTAGGGCTGTATAAATCGCCTTCTAGGGCAATGCAGTCCTTACGATAGAGATAGTAACCACCGCTGATACCGTTTCCGACTATGACCTTTCGCTCCGTACCGCTGTCGTAAATCTGATACGCCAACTGCACAGCCTTTGTCGTTTCTTGCGGGTTCTTAGAGAACACGCCAAGAATCTCATCAGCCTCTGTAACGGGCGTAAACGAGACAACGCCATTTGCATCCGTTGTCGTGGTAAACTCAACCAGTCGGCAGATATCTGCCCATTGGTTAGATTCCCAAGCCTCACGAATACGAGCAGAACTGAAATCACGGAACTGAGAGAATGTCTCATTTGTGATGTTGTGTCTGTCGTTTCCAGAATACTGGAGAGCGTCAAATAGGATTTGCGAGTAGTTCGATGTTCTCATTATGTGAGATATCCGTCACCTGTGAAAATTGCACCGTTAACACAAGTACGCTTGGCATAATTGGTAACGGCTGTTTCTGGGTTGTCCCGTAGGAATTCGTTTAGGAATGCATTGTCTTCCCAGCACTCATACCCAAGACGCTGACCCCAGTAGTGCCACGCTTGAATAGGAATCTGTGCTTTCAACCGTCCAACTCCTTCGATGTTATTAGCCTCGTTAGAGTGACGAAAAACAGCGGATTGCTTCGCTGTGCTCCTTGCCTTGACTTCATCCATCCTCCAGCCATTGATGAGTTCCCTCTCCACCCTATTTCTAAGGTGGGAGGGGATTGCATCAGCCAGACTTTGGATTATGTCTGACACCTCAGTTATTAGGCTGTGAAGTCAAAGACACCGAAGGCGAGGGGGTTGTAGACGCAAAGTCCAGCAACCGCTTCAATCATTCGGGCTTCGCCACCACCGTTGTTGGTGAGGGCTGTGACACCAGCGACATTGCCACCATAACGCACTTCAACTTGGTCGAAGGGGATGATGTAACCTGTGAAGGTCGAACCAACGCCAGCGGTAGCATTGAGGTAGTGGGAGGGGTGGAGGCGTAACTTACCGAAATCGCCCTCGAAAACATCAACCGAAGCAACATAAGCCGAAGCGTCAGAGTCACGATTGAAGGTGCGGATGGCGGTCTGGGTGTTTGTGCTACCCGAAGAGGCAGTCGTGAAGACGAGGTTTGTGAACGCTCTCTTGAGGGCTGTGCCGACAAGAGCGTCATAATCCTTGTATTGACCTGTCTGGGAGTAGATGCCTGTGAGGACATTCTGGACAACCGTTTCCGTGAGGGCGGCTGTACCAACTGTCGAACGGTTAGCAGTAGGGGTGCAGAACTGGTCGATGACAGGGAGGACGGAGTCCTTTGTAGCGATAGGCTGTAACCACTTGTGGAGACCACGGGTGAGGTAGGCGTTCGTACCGTTGTCGGCTTGAGCACCACCGTTGGAGCAGAAGGTGGCTTCCATGTCACGCTTCAAGGCTTGGATGCCCTTAGCGACATTGTTAGCGAGTTCGTCTCTCACACCAGCGACAGTCGAGATGTCCTGCGTAAGCGGGGACACACGGACGGCTCTGCGGAAGATTTGGATGTAGTTGCTGAGTTCAGCACGGTATTGGGTAGCACCATCCTTGACATAGTTGTCATAGGAGGAGACATCCGTACCATCGACTGTACCAGTCTGCTTAGGAGTAGGCAGAGAGTCGGCTTGCCATCTGAAAAGGGTATTTCCAGGTTTGCTACCCTTCTTCGCCATAGAGGTGAAGGGGGTATCTTTGGCATCGACAAGTGCGATGAGGTCAGCGAGTTCTTCTCTCTTACCAGACGAGAAGGAGGGTTCTGTTAGATTTGCCATATTTGTATATAGTTTTTAGGGGGTTACAGGAATCGGTTAGCGATTATAGAAGATAGGTCATCTCGGTTACCAGAAACAGTAAAACGCTTCTGAGCGGCTTGGCTGTTCGCATCCTTTGCAGGAATACGAGCGGGAGCGGCTGAAGGTCTCGGCTGGGATGGGGCTTTGATTGGAGCACCAGAGGACTTGCCTTTGGCTTCACGGGCATTTACGCCACGGATATAATCTCCTACCACCATCTTATAGTCTGGGAATTTCTGGATTTCTGGGAAGTGCTTAATAAAGGATTCAGCAATTTGTCTTTCCTTTGCTGACTTGTCCTTCCACCAAGGGTATTCCTTGGAAGCAACCTGCTCCATCTGATTGAAGTTTTGCAGATACTGCATTCGCTTCGGAAGGTGTTCCTCAAGGGCATCAAGGGCTTTAATCTTGATATTGCGGACTTCTTCAGCGGTATACTCGGTTTCAGAACCATCTTTTCCCGTAACTACTGCACCATCGGGATTCATTTCGCACCAGCGTCTGATTTGCTTGGCTTGGTCTGCCTCACGGCTGACTTCCTCAAGCGTAGACAGGTTGGCATACGGATTTTCGGCAGTAGGAATTTGTGCTGGCTTGGTAGCCTCTTGCGACAATCTTTCCACTTCTGACCTTAATCTTTCTACTTCTGCTTCAGCCTCTCTGCGTTTAGCGGAGAGTTTGTCAATGCGTTTCTTGACTCCCTTGGGCAACCCACGGTCAATTTCATCATCTTCGGACTTGGTTTCTTCGGTTTCCTCGGAGTCCTCGACTTGATTTTGGTCGTTAGTTGTTTCGGTTTCTTGTGAATGAACATCGTCCTCAGAGGTCGCTTGAGCCTCCGAATCACCGTTTTCGTCTGCGGGTGACTCCGCACTCGATTCCTTACCACCTAGGAACGAATCGCTAACTATGTCAGCGAGTTTTTGAATATCGAAGGGAGTGGATGTTCCTTCGGGAGTCATAGCGTTATTTTGTGCCGTGCTAAGGTCGGCTTGATTGTCTGTATTCATTAGATAAGGTCTAAAGTCCTATATATTTAGGCAGGGTGTTATAGTCCCAGAACTACCAGCCAGTTACGGCTAAATTTGTTTGTAAGCAAGAACTTACTATGTCAGATACCGTTTTCCGATGGGGAATGGTCTTCTGAGGGTCTTCCTTGGTCTCGTAGGACATCGTTGCGTGTGTTCACAAGGATTTCTTTAAAGGCGGTAAGGGCATCGGCTCTGCCGCAATGCCAAGCACGGTCTTCGCCCTTATTTTCTTTAGAGACAGCATTTGCAACTTCAGAATCAATAGAAGCATCGAGTAGGAGATGGACGGCTTTCCAGAGTTCATTCTGTTTTTCAAAGGAGAAGCCTACAATGATTTGTTGTGGATAACTCATTGCATCTGTTGCTCTTGTTCACCCTGCATATCGTTAGCCTGTTGAATCTGCTGTTGCATCTGGTTACCAGCCTGTTCTGCAACAGGGGTAACGCCAGTACGACCAATCTGCTTGTTTTGTTGCTGGCTGATGGACATCTGAAGGTTTTTCATATAGTTCTCCAGCATAGCACGGAAGTGCGGGTCTTGTTGCATAGCCTGTTGAGCCTTGGGGTTCTTACCCATGATATCTTGCAGGTACTGCATCTTGGAAGCCGCAGACGGGTCGTTCTCAACATACTGGGCTTCGTTGCCAAGCATCATCAAGCCTAGGTCAGACTGGATGTTCTTATACAGCAACTGCGAGGCTGTGCCTGTGTTGATGATGAGTTCCTTTGCCTTGTCGGGGTCGATAGCCTCGATAGCCGCCTTGACCAACTTGTTCTTGTCGATGACACCACCAGCATCCAGAGGAAGGACGAACTGCGTGATAGCCTTGAGTTTCTCGATGACGAAGTTTGTGTCGAGTTCTCGCACATCGTACTTCACTTGGAAGTCGAACATATTGCTCACGCTGGACATATTCTGAGGGAGAGCCTTACCAGTAATGCTTTCGATTTCATCGGGTTGCATATACTGTAACATCAGACTGAAGGTCATCGCAAAGGATTCGCTCCAGACATCCAGCCAGTTGTTGATGATGAACTGTTGTGTGGTTTGCGTCTTCTGAGGCATGATGTTCGGATGCGGGAGTCCGAAGTACGAAGCGTGGTTCATTTCAACACGGTCAATCAGCGTGAACGCAGTAACAGAATCCCCTGTGGGAGTGGGCATGAACTTGTAGTCATCCGCACTTGTAACAGGAAGATGAATTCCTGGGGCAATTTTATTTATACCACCAAGTCGCTTCTTAACAAGAATAGGTGGCAGGGTCGTGAACGCTGTTCGGTCACGGATGGCATCGTGCTGTGCCTTGATTTCTTCTTGGTCGGTCTGAGCAATTTCTGGAACTCCTCTAGACTCCATAATCGCTCTACGAGTGCGTTCTCTTCGATAGATAACGAAAGGATATTTGTTATGTGCATATCCCAGCAAGCCGTGCGAGGCGTACTCTTCGCTCTTGGATTGAGGGCAGAAGATTGTCTGGTAGACTCCTTGGATGTTATTTTCGTCAATGAGGCGGGAATAGGCATAAACTAGTTCAATGAGGTTATCCTGTCGGCTGACTTGAAAGTTAATTAAGGCGGCGGCTGGGAGAAGATTTGGGTCGTTGAACTGCGACTGCAATCCCATTGTGTTAATGGCTTGCTCAACGAACGAGTCAGACCAGCCTTCCATCTGAGCCATAGAACGAAGTTCAACTTCGGTCACATAGGTTCTGCGGAAGACAACCCTAGCCTTCTGAATCTCAATAGTTTCTGGCGGGAACGAGATTTCATCATAGGGCTTGAGGGCGACAATGAGGGGCTGGTTCTTTGCGATAAAGGTTTCTGGGATGTTAGCGTAACCATCCTTTCGGAGTTCACGGACAGCCTTCTTAACTGCCTTTGGCTCAACAGTTTTCAGATACTGCATGATTAAATCCACAGCATAGTCTTCCTGCTCTGGATTCATAATGGCGGCTGGCAAGTCCTTGATGGTGGCTTCTGGGTTCTGCTGAACTGCTTGCTGAACCATAGCAACGAGGTCATCCATACGGATGTTCTGGAATCTTGTACCCATTTCCTGCTCCCAGATAACATGGAGTCCAGCCCAACCGTACTGCGTACCGTACTGGGCGAGGAGTTCCGCTTCCTTGCGGACTTCAGAGCGGATGCGAGACTCTAAAAGCCAAGACATCAGCACATTAGCGGTGGCGGAGTTTTCGGAATCAGAGAACTCAGTACCCTTGACCTTAATCTGGCATCTGTCGAAAGTAGTGACCATCATCGACACAAGGTCGTTAATAGTGCGGTCAACCAGTCGGCAACGCACATCAGACGCACCTTCAAACGGGAAAGCCCCGTCACCGTTCATGCGGTCTTCGCTGTGCTTCTTGCCGTCATCCGTCTGACCAGCCCATCTAGCAAGGCGAATATCATCGTTTTCAGCGATATTTGCTGTGTTTCCACCATTCTGGGTAGAACGCTGGTATTCCTTGTAAAGATAAGGGATATTCGGGGTATCGCTGGCAAAAACCAGTTCGTCCTCGTTATTTTTGTAAGATTTCATTTAAAAATTTAGTGAGGTCATTTCGGAAGTACCGTTTGTGACCACCGCTGGTGGTAAATGTGCGTACTTGACCCTTCTTGGCAAGGGACTCAAGCCTTTTCCGTCCGAAACCAGTAAAGAGCATCGCTTTCTGACGAGACAAGAGGGCTGGGAAGAAGATTTCCATTAGTAACTTCCTCCACCCCATGATTGCATTGCGTCCCCACCTTGGTAAATTGGATTCATAACCATCAAGTACCGAAGGCAGTCGATTGGGTCTTTGGTCGCCCCCTTCTCTCCGTCTGCTCCCGTCCACTCCTTGAGGCAGTATATTAAGTTTTGACATGATTCGCTGATGTAGAGTTTAGGTTTGTTCAAAGGGGTTATATCTTGATTCATATCGTAGGAGAAGCCGTCATTGATTAAGGCAACGCCCTGTTCAATTCTGATTCCTGCGGCTGGCTGAAAGTGCATAGGGGTCTCCCCATCATCAAGCATATCGATGAGGGTAGTGCCACCGTCTTCGGTTACAGCCTTAGAGCCACCAGCCCTAGGGTCAATGTAACGCTCCCAAATTTCTTCGCCCTTCTCTAGTTCAAGTATAAGTGCCTTGTATTCCGCAAGAGAGCGTCCAGCACCGTTACGCTGGGCAGTACCAGCCCTGCCGTCTGGCTCAGAAGCAGGTAAAGCCCACTCGCCATCCGATGAATCTGGGAACTCACGGTATACATACATATCTCCAGACTTATCAACTCGCATCCAAAGCATGAACCAGTTTCTCGCCCCTGCTGGGTCAACGACCATGTAGTTAGTTCCTTCTTCTGGGACTTGTTCTGCCTTAACGACATTGACGCTTTCGGTGAAGCGGGGGAACTGGCTTCCGCTGATGTTATCAGCCCAGCCATACGCTCGGATTTTGACTTCATAAGGCTTCTTCCCAGCGAGCGTCTTTTTTAACTGCTCGAAAGGGTTGTACGGGTTCAGTTCGCTATGAAACCACATTACTGCGGCAGGACGGACAAAAGACTTAGCCTTGTATGGCATCGTCCCTCTGGGGCATCCGTTTACATTTATGTTGTCGGGCAGAAGGGGAGAGGGCTTGTTCTCCAGAATCTTTGCTCCGCTTACATACTCCTTTACAACGCTACTGTAACCCGTGATTGGAGTGAAGGTTGTGATTAACTTACCGAAACGAGTAACGATACGATATCTCAGCGTTTCAATCCAATCCAAAGGTACTAATTCATCGCACCAGATGAGGTCAACCTCACCGCCTTCGATGACATCCCGCTTCTGAGCGTAGTTCATAAAGAAACATTGGCTCTTGTTCGGTAGAATAAATGTGTTGTCAGAGAACCCGTTCTTCTGGGTATACTGAACATTCTGCACCTTGTTCTTCTTGAGGTCTTTGAACTCAGAAGGCAGGTACTTGAATATCACAGGCTGTTGCATCTGGATGCTGGACTGGTTCGTAGTATGCAGACACCACACCCTAGCATCCTTGATATTGATAAGAGTCTGGACAATGCGTTTAGCCGCCCATTCAGTTTTGGACGCTCGGTTGCCGCCAAGGATGAGAACTTCGTTGTTCTCCTTTAGCAACTGGTCGGCTTCTTTCCAATGCGGGAGGTCGAACCCGTGCCTATACGGGTCAAGTTTTTCTGCGAGGATTTTGTCCTCTCTTAAATTGAGAATCTCAGCGACCTTCTCTGAACCCACCTTCTCCGCAAGCCTCTTGATGTCATCCTCGGAAGGAGTAACAAGTATCGGATGCGGTGTCGGAGAGAAAGCCATATTAGTTCTTGGAAGGGAATCTCGTCTTCGTCTTCAATGTCATCTGGAGATTCCATTGTTGCATTACCAAGCCTTGCAACTCCAGTAGCGGGGGGAGGTCTTGTCCTTAGCCGTGGCACACTTGTGCCTTGCACGGAAAGACTTTCGTCTGGCTGGCTGGTCTTTTTTGATGCTCATCTTGGGGTCGCCAAAACGCACAATCTTGACCTTGCTACCAGACTTAACATAAACAGCGGATTTCTTAGCCGCACTAGGAGTTCTGAACGGCTTGTTCAGCGTTACCTTCCTTCCTTTGTAAGTTGCCATAAAGTTTTAAAATTTTTTTATTTTAGTACTTTCCGTTGAACCTCGGATGTCGCACGACCACCCATCGTGCTCCATCCCAGCGGACATCGACAGGCATACCGATGCCGAACTTCAAGGATTCACGGCAGAGGGCGGTCTCCTGTTTACCCTCAATCATAACACCGATGACACGGGGGTTCTTATACTTGCAGAACACCGTGCCACGCTTCTGGGCGGGGGGCGTAACGACCTCTTCTGGCTTGATGCCTAGGTTCTCACGGAGGAGAGAGACACCGATGTCAGACCACTCGACTTCCCAGAGCGTCTGGGGCTTGCGGGACTCGATGCGAGACCAATGAAGACCTTCCTCGTAGGAGGTACGGAGTTCTTTGAGCAAGTCCCTAGAGAGACCAAGAGCGAGCGACAAGGCTTTTTCTTTCATGTGCTGTTTATCTACGAATAATAAATACTGTCAACTGTAAAGGTAGGGGTGGAGGGAGTCGAACCCTCGGCTTAACCCTTATAAAGAGTCCACTCTAACCGCTGAGTTACACCCCCGTGAATGTGCAAGAGGCGGGACTTGAACCCGCAAGCCGTATGGCAACTGATTTTAAGTCAGTCGTGTATACCGTTCCACCACTCTTACTGTAAATAGACTTACAGGGATTTGAACCCCGACAAGGAGAACCAAAAACTCCTGTGCTACCATTACACCATAAGTCTGTGAATCAACCCGCTAGGAATCGAACCTAGATAACCTGCTTAGAAGGCAGGGGTTCTATCCGTTGAACTACGGGTTGTAAAGGGAGAGTGGGGTTGACCAGTATAAATATCGTTGCCATTAGTTTACGCTGTGAGCCATGTGATGAACCTATCAACTTATTATACTCAGCCTGTGACCAGACTGCACTCAAAGAAAGCCTTGTGTTGGGATTGAACCAACGACCTTCTGTTTACAAAACAGACGCACTACCGCTGTGCTAACAAGGCAAAGTCAAAGAACGCACTTGTTATCTTCCCAGAGAGAACCAGAGTCAACAGAGAAATAAAAAATCCCTTCCCCCAGAATTGGGGGACTGAGGGGGTGAACAGCAGGGATTGTTAAGGGATTTACTTATCCTTGTGTCAAGCACTAACTCTTCGTAGGTAAACAGTATCGTTCACAAGTTGCTCCTTGACTGAAGACCTTTGAAACCCCCTAATAACCCCCTGACGCTCCTACCAGTAGTCGCTTCAAGTCTTAGTGATGCTTTTTAGTATAAAAAAAGTATCTGTCTGGATGGGTATAAATAGGAGTCTAGCGAAAAGATAAAGACCCCCGCCCCCCCGTAGGGGAAGGGGATTATTATAAACCTAAAAGACTTTATTATAAAAGGTAAAAAGATTATTATATAAACCTAAAAGAATATTATATAAGCCTTCTTATAGAATGTAGCCTGTAGGTGGTTACCCATCCGAAGTAAAAGAAATTAACAATTGATTCACAAATGTAAAAGGATTGTAAAAGCAGGGGATTGGATTGGCTGGAACAGGTAGGTGAACGGGTGTTCAGTAGTCGGGGAAGGGGTCTGGGATGCCCTAGGAAGCCCTTTGATGGGCTGGGGTAGGCTAGGGTATAGGCAAAGGATTAATACAGGCTCAGAGGGGCGTGGAGGCGGGCTAATCACTAAACAAGAAAGCCCACCAAGGCTGGTTAGGCACAGGGTGGGCTTGAGGGGGCAAGGACGCTACACGGGGTGGTCAGCGTGTGCAGAAGGCTAGGAAGCCGACCACACAGGCGAGACCAGCGACAGCAACGCAGAGCAGAGCAACAGCGACTAGGATTTGGTGCATAGGATATTTGTAGTTAGGATTTAGATACGGACTCCAGCCACCCGAAGGCGTGAGCCTTGCGGGATGACGGGAAGTATTCTGAGTTACCAATCTGGTTACCTTCGTTGTCGATGACCCAGCCCTGCCAGAGTCGAAGGCTGATGTCGTACCAGAGTTGCTTGGACTCGTTGTCGCTGATTCGGTGAGCGTAGATTTGGAATCTCATTTTTGTAGTTAGTCTTTACGCACAGGCAGGATGTTCGTCCCGTTCGCCTGTCGTTCTGGGACTCGTTTGAGGAATCCGATTCCCTGTCCATCCATCGTGGCAGGATGGAAGGCTTCGTTCGTGTACCACGGATTCATATCGTGCAAGGTCTTTGCCAGACGCTCGCAGATTACTTTCTGGAGTCTCCATTGCTCCAGCAGGAGCGTGACTTCTTCTGATTGGGATTTTACATCCTTCAGAGCATCGTATTTCTCTTCGCACAGGAGATAGAGAATCTCCTCGCCCTTGAGGGCGAAGTGCAGAGCGGTCTTGATGGACTGATAGGACTCGTTGATGAGCGTATGCATATTATTTTGTAGTTAGGATTTAGATACGGGGATTACTCGTAGTGGGGGCGGGTGAGGGTCACAGACTTGGCTGGGAGGTCTTCCAGCAGGATGAGGTCGGATTCCAGACCCATCTTCTCCACAAGGTCGGTAGCACCCTTGGTGATATCAGCAAGGGACACGGGCGTGTAGTGCTGGAACAGCGAGAGGGGGAAGCAAGCCACCAGCGTGTAGCAGGTGTAGTTCCATCCACCCTCTTCAGAACCTCCGTAGCACTCGCTGGTCTCGTAGACATTAACCCAGCGAGCGTTGCCAGCGAAGACATCACGGGCGAACTTGGTGGTGAACTCATCAATCGTGAACTGTGCGTCCAATTTCTTCTGAAGTTCTACAGCCTTCTTTTCAGCGACCTCTGCCTTAATCAAATCGATGTAGGCTTGGGTCTTGGCGAACTTGGCTTCCATCGGGAGTCCGTAGAAGTCAGCGTCCGCAATCTTCACGATGGGATACCCGTGCTGGACGCACAGGTCGATGACCTCGCCAGCATTGGACGGCAACGCTCTGAATTCTTCCAAGGCACGGAGTTCGTGACCTTGGTTCAGGGTGATAGTCCCCGTGTAGGTGCTGGGCGTGTTGGCGAGAGCCTCCTTGAGTTCAGCGACACGCTGGACGAGTGCCGTGTGGTCTGCGAAGGTGCTGGAGACTTTGTCTCCGTTGTGGAGGGTGAACTGAATAACGATAGCAGGTTTCATAGGATTTGTAGTTAGGATTTGGTGACGCTGGGGTCGGGCAGAGTTGTCTGCCCTTCCCCGTTGTCGGTTGGTTTAGTTGTTCTTCTGGAGTTCCTTGACGAACAGGTCGCTGATGCGTCCCTTGCGGGCGAAGTCAGCCAGCGTCATCGTGGCGTTGGTGGACAGGCGGGTGGCGAGTTCCACCTTCCTGCGTTCACCAGCGATGTCGTGCGTGGTGTGCTGGGTGATGGCGTTCCAGAGGTTGTACACATTGCGAGTGCGGTCTTCCTCGTAGGTCGGCTTCTCCCAGATTTCACGAACCTTGTCAGCGACACGGTCAGCGAGAACGCTACGCTTCACCAGCCCGTTCAGCAGTTCGTGACCTTCCTGCTGATTGAGTTTCGTGCGACTGAACAGGTCGAGCGTTTCGTACTGCGACTGGAAACTACGGCAAGCGACATCGACTGCGTTGGAGGCGAACTCGACATCCACGGAAGCAGTATGCTTACGCATCAAGTCGATACCGCCATCCATCGACCACGCTCCGTTACTGCACACGACCCGCATCAATCCCACGACCAGCGAGATTTTCATCGAGCCGTCGAACGAATTACGAAGCGAGACACGCATCTGGAAGTCATCCTTCTGCACCTTGAAGCCGTGATTGGCGAAGGTGTAGTTGGCGTACATCCGAGAGCCGTCCTGCGTGATTTCGCAATTGCGAGTGAACTTCATCCCCTTCGTGTCGAAGATGGATTCAGCCTTCTCGATGAGGTCTTGGTTCTGCACGATGGTGTAGCGTTCCGTGACAGCCTTGAGGCACACACCCGTGTCCTTGCGGACATTGCCGTAGAACGGGGTGGGCGTACCATCGGGGAGGTGGAGGCGTTCCTGCGTGACGAGGTAGAAGGGATTGTTCGTCACCTTGCCCTCCGTGATTTCTGCGGTTTGATTTTTCATATGCGGTTTTGGTATTTGGTATTTTGGTTTTGGGTTTTGAGTCCGTAACTGCGGACTCGTCAGTAGTGGTATAACCACTAGACAAGGGGGTGGGATTTTCACCTACCCCCGTGTTTCGTCCTTTTGTTGATTCACGAATCTAGAATCTCTGACCCGTAGGTTTCTAGGTTTCTGAATGTCTGCCATCGTGCGGGGAATATATCAGCCTAGCACACGCTGGATTGTCGTTTAGGAATTAATGCCGATGCCCTTCTGGGGCTGGGGCTTCCTACAGTAGAATTTCAATGAACCGAGTTCTGTATCGAATCTTTACGCATCTGGCTGGCTGGCGAGTTGCCAGCATCTGGTGCGACCATCCCGCAGGGCGGGAGGAGAGAACCGAGTGACGAAGAACAGACCTAGAAGGTAGACCAGCGTATTACTGATTCAAGAACTATTTTCGGGAATCTGCATTTTATCCAGCGACCCTTCGCCTTGGGAGTGAACGCACGCCCACGCATAGCAGAGAGCGTGCCAAGATTCTTTGCACATTTATAGGCATATGCCCGAATCCACGAAAGTCCATGCTACGGTATAGGCTCTTTACATACCCCCCTTAGAATCGAAGCCAGAGGGGTCTAATCGCATTTTTACAATTGTTTTACATTATATGATTGGTATATGGTTGATACATTATATCCTTACCTATGATTACAAGATTGGATTTGAATCCGAGGCGAGCGACCTATGATTCGACCCGAATACCCCTTGACAGACCTATGATTAGAGATTCTACACGGGTCATTAGGATTGCTTATACCAGTATCTGACCCCCTGTTTTGTGCTTGATTGAACATCTGTTCACCTACCTCTGTAAGTCGTTGATTTACAACGCTTTACAACTTCTTGCACAGTTGCCCTACAAGGCTCTTGCAAGGGTCAGCCTAGGGGAAGGTATAGGGTCTTGCCATACCCCCCTTAGAATCGATTGTAGAGGCTCTTTACATTTTTACACTTTATTTACAATTATGTATAGGGACTTGGCACGCTGCCTGCTACCTGTTTTCTAATTACGGAATCATAGGTTAGGTTAACAGGATTCGGGAATTCAAAACAGGAATCCGAGCGTCTCTTTTATAATTCTATTATAATATTATAATCTGAGAGAAACTTATATATGGTATTAGCAATGCTACTGCGTATAGGGTCTTGATAAAAGGCGTTGCTCTTCTGTAAAAAGTCTATTCATTCATAGGTGCAGGGTGTGACAGACCTCGCTCGCTCTTTCTTAGTCTACTTTCCCTAAACCCGCAATCTTGCGGGAGGGGGATACCAAAAACCAAAAACAAAAAACCGATATGAAAAACTGGATTATGAAACTGCTGGGTCTGAACACGCTGGTCGCTGAGGTCGTGCGTCTCAAGAAGGAAAACGAGGAACTGAAAAAGTCCCTCGCTGAACTGACTGAGAAGGTCGATGAAATGGAGATTCCCGATTTCGATGCCGATGACTTCGTCCGTGAGGATGATGTTAACGACCGAATCGAATCCTACATTAACGACAACGATATCGCCACTCAGTCCTATGTGGATGACGAAATCGAAAGCAAGGTTTCTGACGCTGTCGAGTCCGCTGTCGAAGACATCGACTTGACCGAAAAGGTCAAGGAGGTCGTTGACGATATGGACAAGGCTTCCTTCGGTGACACGGAGGAACTCAAGGCTATCGTCATCAAGGTGCTGAAGACCCTCAAGTTCAAGGTCGAGTAATGCGAGGGGGGAAGTTACTAACCCCTTCTTTTTGTTTGACTCTGGTATTACAGTAGACTGAATCCTTTCTGTTCTCTGACATCCGCATATGACTAAACAACAAGAAGCCGACAAGCGACTGCTTGACGCTGTCAACGCTGTGAACGGGGTCATCCCGTGCCACGGAGTTGGGCTGAAGCAGAAGTGGGAAGAACTCAACACAATCGTGGTTCAGAAATACAAGGAGGCTCATAACCTCCCTAATGATTTCTGGCTCGATGAGTGCGTCTCTCACTACAACGCAAGGCAGTAGTCACGGGGGGTAACTCCCCCATTTGCGGATTCACTTTCTGTTCTTTCACATCCCGCATATGAGCCTACACTACATCAAGACATCCGCAGTCAAGAAACTCGCTAACACCCACGGCAAACGGGCTGGCAAAGGCTTCCTAGAAGCCCTAGACCGCCTCGTAGAGCGTAAGGTACTGCAAGCCTTGGCTGAGCATAACGGAAACAAGAAAACCTTGGACGAAGCCCTCGCTGGTTACATCCTCGGAAATAAGTAATTAGTAAAAGGCAGGGGGTAACTCCCCTTTATGCGGGAAACTTTAGGTTCTGTTTCTTGAGGGAGTTGTTGCCCAATAATAAAAGAAACAGGTAATTACGCTCTGCGTTTCCTAATTAACTTTGCTCACGACAGTACGGATTATAGGCAACGAAGTCCGCTGTTTTCTGAATCATCAAATGCGGTTACAGATGGGTGCTGTCGTGGGCAATTCAATTTCATAATGCACCAACCCATAATAAAAAGGGGGAGGTTGTAATCTCCCCCCGAACTTTCCTTAAAAAACTTCTTGTAATACTTAAAAAACACTCCACACTAAAAGAATGAGATATCCACTAGAGAATCAAGAAATCGACCTCGGAGAACGCTCCGTAAAAATCAACGGCTTCGCTACCTACGAAGTCGAAGGCAGTTTCGCTCGCTTCACCAAGGTAAAAATCCTTGATTGGAGTTTCATCGCAACGCCCTTTGACCCCAAGGTCGAAACGGGATTAACAAAAGATGACATCAAGGCTCTACAGGATTCTATCCTAGATAACCTAAACGATAACTACGAACTCTGCGACTACCTCGCTGGAGAATACCTTTCCTAACCCACAATAAAAACCCAAATGCAAATCAACGAATCCCACGCTGGCTGGCTTCTGCACAGCACGATGACAAGCAAAGACGGCAGTCTCATCGGTCACTCCTGTTACCAACACACCAGCAGTATTGATATGCTGGAACTCCTAAGAGAACGCAGGGAGTGGGCTAAAGACGAAGCCAGAAGCGTGACTATGTCTTTTCACCTAATGCAAGTTTTTGTTTTTGGTTCTAATAAGATGTGGTCTGTTGGCACTTACCCCACGGAGGAACTCCTTGAGTTCTACGCCAGCAAGGAACAGGAACTCATCGATGCCAACAAGCCCTAACATGGACACCAAGACCATTAAGTTGCTGATTAAAATCGCTGAGGCTAACCTCAAGGTCGCTCGCAGGGAGTTCAACGAAATCAAAAACAACCCACACACCAATGAAGAGTGGGAGTGGGAAAACCTGCTTGAAGAGGCTGGCAACGAATCCTACGCTTGCGAAGAGGTCGTGCGATTCCTCAAAGCCAACCTTGAGCGAGTCTCCTACATCGAATCCCAAGAACCCAAATGATACTGAACTAACTTCCCATATAAAGTCAGAGTTCACAAGGCTCACCAGATATGGCTGGTGGGCTTTGTTATTTAGTAAATTACCTTACCGCCTAGGGTGCGACACAGGTAGGAATCCTTGTTTAAGGTCTCAACCACGCTGTCTGCCATATATCCTAAAACTTCTTTTGAGGTGATATAGCCGTCCTTGCCGAGAGCGTCCATTAATTCAGCAGTCTCAAAGAGGGCTTGCTTGCCGTCCTCCTCGTAATCTTCGATAGTGTATCCAGCAGAGCCATTGACCAAAAGGTCAAGACCATCGTGCTTGATGTTTAGGTTTTTGAATCTGTATTGATACATACAGAATACCCAATAAACAAAGCAGTATTACTTTGTCAAGGGGATTCTCTGGCAGGGGGCAAATCAATGACCTCGCCCTTTAACATCGAGTTGATGTCTTCGTGGCTGACCCGTAGGCGATGCTCCACGATGACCGTGGGAGCGTCCTGTAGAGCCAGCACCTTGTCGGTCATAATGGCGATGGCTAGGGGCAACTGACCAGCGGGGATGTTTTCAATTTCCTCTAACAAACGGGTCGAACCCCTGCTTACGATTTGTGACATCAAGGAGGCAGTTTGCTTTTTCCAAGTGCCTAACTGAAACTCAGAATTGGACTCCATGTTCTGACGCATCGCAATCACGGTTGTACGGTTGACCCCCGTGGCTAGGTTAATCTCCGTAGCACCAGAGCCGTCCTTGAGCATCTCCTGTACCTTCTCCTGCGTCTCCTTGGGCAGTTGCTTGCCCGTCCGCTTGTGGCTAGGGTTGGTGGAAAGGCGTTCTGGGCTTGACTCGTAATCCATAAAATTATTTGTCATTATCCGTGTTGACAGCACGAAAGCAAGCATAAAGACTATACTTGATATGGAAGTTATCATTATTCTTGCATTATTCGCCCTGTGCTTCGCCCTGCTTACTACAGGTGTAAGCGTGTTTACAATTCTATTTACATTGCTCTTTGGTAAGAACAAATGAGAATTAAGAATTCAGACATCCCTGCTATGCGGGAAAAGATAATCTCTGAACAGGCTGGCAAGTGCTGGCTGTGCGATATTGACTTAAAAACTGTAGTCCCCTGCCTAGACCACAATCACCAGACGGGGCATATCCGTGGGGTGCTTTGCGGAAACTGTAATGGGATTGAGGGTAAGATTTCAAACTTAGCAAACAGAGCGAAGCGTGATAAGACGAGGTATGAGTTTGTGAATAGGGTTCTGTCTTATTGGAATCACTTTTCAGCCTGTCAGCGTAAGGAAATCCACCCTACGCATAAAACCACAGATGAGAAACGATTGAGACGGAATAAAAAAGCGAGAGCCAGACGAAAGAAGAGTTGACAGGCGTATTACCATTTGATTCTGTGTCGGGGATGAACCACAACCTCGCTCAAGGCTCTGACCCTGCATTCTGTGCAGGAATGACTGAAGCCGACTACCGCAAAGCAATCGGACTCTCGCAGTCCTCGCTGAAGATTTTCCACAAGTCTCCAGCCCACTACCTCGCCTCCACGGAGGAACAGCACGAACCCACGGACGCAATGATTCTGGGTTCTGTTTTCCACGCTCTCTTGCTCCAGCCCGACAAGGCTAAGGAACTCTACGCTGTTAAACTCAAAGTGGATGGTCGGTCTAAAGAGGGAAAGACCTACAATGAGCAGTTCGCTATCGAGAACGCTGGCAAGTTCATTATCAATGTGGAACAGGAAGCCCAACTGTTCTCGATGCGTTCCAGCGTCATCGCCCACCCCAAGGCTTGCGTCCTGCTGGCTGAGTCTGATTACAAAGAGTTGCCTGTGTTCGGCACTTACCCCACGCCCTATGGCGATGTGCGTCTGAAGGGATTAATTGATGCTTACGATTCCAAGCGTGGTTTCGTAAACGACATCAAGACCTGTGAAGATGCTAGTCCCGAAGGCTTCAAGCGAGCAATCTGGGACAGGCGTTATGATTTCCAAGATGTGCAATATGGCTGGTTGCTCCAGAACGCTGGCAAGCCTGTAAATCAGTTTAATTTTATCTGTGTGGAGAAGAAGCCACCCTTTGCCGTGGCTTGTTATTCTATTTCCGCTGAGTCCCTGCTGAAGTCCGCTGGACGCTGGGAAGACTTGGTCATCGAGTTCGGTGCGTGTACCTCCTCTGGAATCTGGAAGGCGTACTCGGACGAGGTCATCGAACTATCCCTGTGAGCGAACCTAAATTCACGGGAGTCTGGATTCCTGCTGGGGTCTTCCAGACCACCAAGGTCAGCATCACCGCTAAGGTGGTCTACGGGGTCGTAGAAGCCCTTGACAACGATGACGGGTGCTTTGCCTCTAACGCCTACCTATCTCGCCACCTTGGGCTAGGGGAGAGGCAAATCCGCAACATCCTACAGGAACTCGATGAGGCTAATCTGATTACCCGTGTCGATGTCGATGGTCGCAGGGTCATCCGAACTGTCGAGAAGACTGCGGTTGTAAAGGCTCTTGGGGAGGAAGTAAATTGCCTAGGGGGGAGGAAAAATATTGCCACGGGGGGTGGCAATAAATTGCCTACATATAACAAAGAAGATAATAAAGGAGATAAAGATACAGGGAAAGAACTCGGATGGATTGTATGTTTGCCCTTTGGTTCTGAGGCTTTCATTGCTTCTTGGAAGTCTTGGGTAGCCTATCGCAAGGAGATGAAGAAGAAACTCACCGACTCCAGCGTACAGGCTCAGTTCAAGGAGTTCGTCCTGTGGGGTGAAGCCAAGTCCATCGCCAGCATCGAGCAGTCCATCAAGCAGGGCTGGCAGGGTCTCTTTGAACCCAAGCAAGTATTTGGCAAAGGTAATACAAATGTCTTGACCGCCAGAGACCACGAAGCATTCTAACTCCTATGAGCAACTTCATTGTCTACAAACTCACGGGCATCGCCTGTAAGAGCCAACTCATCTCCTGTTCGTCAGCCGAACCAGATGCTTGGGTTTCCTTTGCTGACCATTGCCAAGAGGTCGCATTCCTCAAGAGCGAGGTCGAGCGTCTGAAGAACAATGTCGCTTACCTCGACACTAAACTTGACGAGGAACTAGACGGGGGCAAATCGTGAGCGACATCGCCTGTCATTGTGGTCGTAGGGGTGCGTTGTTCGCTAAGGCTGACCATTCCCTTGTCCGCTGGCATCATTGCCGTGAGCATCTGGACAGGGAGCGTGTGACGCTGGCTGGTCTGGTAGACTCTACCGTACCCCCTGCTATCCCCCAAATTTTTCTAGATACGGATGTGACTCGCCTCCATCCTAAGATTCAAACCGCACTAGACTGGATGCCACAGGGTGATGTATCTGGATTACTATTACACGGCACGACAGGCGTGGGCAAGACCCGTGGCATCTGGGAAATCATCAAGCGTCTCTGGGCTGAGGAAACAAAGAAGGACAAGCAACTGAAGTTTGAATTCCTCACGATGCGTAAATTAGAAACTACGATTGAGTCTGGATTTAAGGAACAGAAACACGGCTCTGCCATCGACTACCTCATCAACTGCCCCTTGCTCATCCTCGATGACTTCGGCAAGGAGCGTCTCACTCAGCGTATGGCTTCCGACCTGTTCGCCATCGTAGACGAGCGTAGCACCAGCCGTAGGGCTACCATTATCAGCACTAACTTCAACGGCTCGACCCTGCTTGACAGATTCGACAACCGTGACAAGGAGACAGGCGTTGCCCTAATTCGCAGACTCAAGGATTACTACAGGGCTGTCGGGGTAGGTTGATTTTCTTCTTGACCAAGTAATACCATTTCTTTCTATCACCCTCCTATGAAACGACTACTTGCCTTCCTGCTTGGCTGTGCCTCTGTTGAGGCTAAATCTATTGTCACCGAAGACCTCGTTGACCTTGTGGCAATTATTGAATCTAACTATAACTACGAAGCCGTTGGGGACAAAGGCAAGGCTATCGGGGCTTGGCAGATGCACGAAGCCAGTTGGCGTGAGGCTTGCCAATACCTAGACCGCAATAATTATGCCTGTGTTTATTCTTGGGAGGAAGTCTCAGACAACCACAAGATTTTTGCTAAAGACCCAGACATCAGCCGTCTTATCAGCAGAACCTATCTCCAAATTCTAGAGAAACAAATGTTAAAAGCAAAAATCAAGGTCACCCCTATTGGCTTATATATGGCTTACAATATGGGCTTCCGTGGTGCATACAATAACAATTTTAGTCACACATATCTTTGGCTCGACAACAAACGCAAAAGCATCCTTGCCAGAGCCAACCAAATCCTTTCCCGATGAAGAAAACAACTACCAAGAAACGAACACGCCACCACGAACTTATGCTTACACTCCGTGTATCTAAGACCCTGTTCAAATCCCTCAACACCGTGTCAACAAGAATCTCTATGACTCGTTCAGATTATGTCCGAACTATTTTGCAAAGAGATGTTGACACACATCCCCTCTCGTAATACTACTATCACCTATGGAATTCTTCTCTCACTCATCCCCTAACATGAACACACCCGAACAACAGGTCAGTCTCGCTAAGGCTCTAGTAGCCTTCGTGTCTGAAGCCCAAGATGTCCACGCTGACAGCAACAATCCATTCCACAAGTCACGCTATGCCAGCCTCCAAGCCCACCTCCTCGCACTTAAACCCCTCGCCAAGAAGCACGGACTCGCTATCATCCAGATGCCAATCGGTGACATCGATGCCGTTGGTATCCGTAACCTTATCATCCACGAAGACGGTGGTATGCTTTCGTGCAACGCTCTCGTCCCTGCTGAGAAGGGTATGTCTGGACAGCAAGCGGGTAGCCTGTATTCTTATGTGCGTAGATACAGCCTTGCTTCCATTGCTGGAGTTGCAACTGATGATGATGATGCGGAATCCGACCGAGTGGTTAAGACTGCTCCTAAGAAGGAATACATCACGCCTGTCAGCAAGCCGACTGCTTCTGGGACAAAGTTCATTCCTAACCCCACAGCCAAGCCTGTTGCTGGAGGAGAAGCCGTTGCTCCTTTTGGAGACCTCAAGGGAACTCCCCTCTCTCAACTCCCGTTGAAGTCCGCTGACCGTACCGTCAAGTTCGGAGACCTCAACTACTTCGCTAATGTCTGGAAGCCCAAGCCCTTTGGTGACAACACCGAAATCAGTCCCCGTGACCTCCGTGTCAAGGCTGAGGCTGAACGCCTCTGGGCTATCGCCAACGGTGAAATCGAAGCACCAGCCGTAACTCAAGACGAAGTTCCGTTCTAATCTCTAACCAATAAATTATATGAACCTAGAAGCCAAACAGTATTTGAATACCAACTACATCATCCTCAGCGATGGTCGTGTTGCTCGCCTCCTCAAGCCGACCAAGATTCATCAGCAGACCTACATCAACTTCATTATCGACAAGAAGATGAAGCGGGTGAACACGCAGGAACTGACGAAGATGTTTGCTGAAGCAGACCAGAATGGCGTACAGTATTAAGTCCCACGGGCTTACCTACCTACGCCACGCTCTACGCCACGGAAGCAAGAAACTGAAATATGTAACTATTCCTATGGACAAAGCACAAGAAATCCTAGACGCATCTCAAGGCTTCCAACCCACGCAGGGAGAGTATACTCTACGGAGTAACTCCCTCAAGGGTGCGGCTGTGGTGCTTGCTATGGATGCTAAGGAACTCCTTGAGCGTCTGAACAGTCCTACGCCATCCAAGGTTCTCAGCGACTTGGCTGAGGCTCGTTGCAAGATTAAGGAACTGCAAGAAGCAGGTGACAACCTTGTTCACGGAAAGTTAAACAGCGAATCCATTAAGGCGTGGGTACGAACCAAGGCTCTATGACCGCTACCATCCCAGATTACAGCAGGGCTATCTACAAGAACCTCCGCAAGTTCCGTGGAGAAGCAACCCTGTTTCGATTAGACCCTCCACTAAAGGGACACGAATGGGTAGTCGAGTCAGACCTTGGCTTTGAAACCCTCATCTTCCCCACGGATAAGTGGGGCAAGGTTAAGTCATTCCTTGAAATTGCTAATTCAGAAATTGAAAACATCGGATACAAGGTGAAATGAAATCTCTAGACGCTTACCGAATCGCCTTAGTCGAAGGACTTACCGCCAAGCAAGCGGGTGCTAGGTTCAACCTCAACCACACCTCTATTGCTAAGTGCAAAACCCGCTACGGTCTTCCCACCCTCAAGAACGAGTGGGAGGCTGGCTACGAAGAGCAGTTAGGAAAACTCAACGACCTCCAGTTGCTCAAGTATTATAACCTGCTTCTTATCCCGAAGAACAATAGGTCAGCCCGTGAGTTCTCTGTATGCAAGATGCTACTACAGAAGCGAAGGCTTCAACCGCAATGACCAACACCCGCTCTATGATTAAGGGAGTTCGTTCTACAGGTAAAGAACCTGTGAGCAGACGCATCCCGCTCGTAGGAAGATTCAAAGATGCTTACGCTGTAGCGAACAAGCAACTACAAAGCGACAAAGCACGATGGGAAACCTTGATGTCAAAACCTTTGAACAAATGGACACCCCTAAGTTAGTCTTCTACGAACATAGTTTTGAAGACCCAATCAAGACTAGCCTAGCCAAGAGCGTACTGAACTTAGGCATCGAGTGCCGTGCCTTGGCAGAGGAGAACACACGCCTCAAGGCTGAGGTAGAGGTTCTCAAGGGCAGAGTTAACTACTGGAAAATTGAGGCTGAGTGCGACCACGGACGCTGGTTGCGTTGCCTTGAAGACCTAGAACATCTTCGTAATTTAAAATGATTCACGAATTCCGCAACCCCATCCCAGTCAGCACCGACATCGGTTACGGCTGGCTGATGTATGTGCGGGATGGCGGGACTTGGTCTAACGATATCTTTGCTGTTGTCTTTGAGAAGGATGGGGTTATCCGTCATATGCGTACAGACCAGTTCAAGGTCTTGCGTAACGACACATTTGATATTTCCAATGAGCAAACTAATTAAGTTCGTAGCCGTAGGTGACAACCACGGAGACCACATCGATGAGGATGTTGCCAAGCAGTTTTACAAATTCCTAAAATGGTTCAACCCAGACGAGGTAGTCCACCTAGGAGATAACTTCGACTTCCGTTCCATCCGCAGGGGTGCAGGACGCAAGGAGGAAGACGAGTCTCTGGTTGCCGATGTCAAGGCTGGCAAAGAATTCATCACCCGTGTCCAACCCTCTATTTTCTTAAACGGAAATCACGATGACCGCCTAGACCAGATTATCAACGGCTCGACTAGCGGTATGATGGTAGACTATTGCCACGACCTCAAGAACGATATCCGTAACCACCTCAAGAAGAACGGTTGCAAGAAGATTTACGATTACCACGCTGAGGAGGGCGTACACAGATTAGGAAAAGTTGCCTTCGTACACGGATATACCTGCGGTGTCCGTGCCGTGGAGGAACACGCAATCCATTATGCCGAACCCCAAGGTGCTGTCATCATGGGTCACCTGCACTCTATCCAGCAGGTCAACGCTCGCAAGCACGGGGGGGCTGTAGGCTTCTCTGGCGGTTGCCTATGTGGTAAGTCCCCCGACTACGCTAAGAACCGCCTAGCGACCAGCAAGTGGGGTAGCGGATGGACTTACGGGTTCACTCAAGGAAACGACTGGAAGGTCTGGCAAGCCCACCGTGTTGGTAAAGAATTTATCTACTCTATCAAAGGACTATGAACGCCACCAAACTTAAAGAACTAGAAGACATTTTCCTAAACAGGGAAATTGTTAAACCGCCTAAAGGATTCTTTACACGGGCTAAGTATTCAAAAGCGTGGGGAGTTACAGAACAAACTGCGAACAGGAAACTTAAAAGATTTGTTGCCTCTGGTTTAATTGAGTTAAAATATTTCAAGGTTAGGTCTGGACAGGTTGTTAGACCAATCCCGCACTACCGAATCAAATGACCAAGACTAACGACCAACTGCTCAAGGAATTCCTAGCCGACATCGATGAAGAAATCGTGGTAGCAGACGGCATCTCCCACGCCTTCATTGGACTCTCTGTAACTGATGAGGGTACGGTTGCCGTTTACTCTACGGAGCGTATCATGGCTCACCTTATGGAGCAGGACATGATGGACTTCGATACTGCTGAAGAGTATATGCACTTCAACATCCTTAGTGCTAAAGCCCCTCAGCGGAATCCGATTTTTGTGGATGTTGTGCCAGAGGAGTTTTGGAAGTAAGTTTCTTAATCATCACGGCAAGCAGGGACAGGCAGACCATCCCGACTGAGCCTCCAGCAATCCAAGTGAACCATTGGCTATCGAATATCCAAAGGGAAGCCATAGCCAAAGCACCACCACCCATCAAGGTAATACCCTTAGTCTTAAACGGGGAGAAGGCTACCACAAGAACTCCAGCCACGAACAGCCCTAGCCCAGCGGTGCTGAACTGCCACAAGACCTTCTGCTTGAACTCACCGTCAGCCCTAGCGTGAGCCTCCTGTATCTCCCAGTCCTTCTGCTCTACCATAGCGTACAGGGCTGAGGTCTCAGCGTCTACCTTAGATGCCTCGTCCTTGTCCTTCTGGACAGCCTTGGTGTCATTCTGTTTGATGATGCGGGTGAACTCCTCCACCTTGGCAACAGAGGGCTTAGAGATGCCAGACAGACGGGTCACTTGGGCTTCGACAACTTCTCTGACAGTTCCTTTATCGAGGACAGGAACGACAGCAGTAAGGGCAGAAGCAGAGTCAGAAACGACTGACTCGACTTTCTGGATGTAGGTGTCCTTCTCTTTGTTTTGCGGCTCAATGGGATTGTGGGTAATAGGGATGGGTGCAGTAGAACAACCGCAGAGTAACAGGACAGGGATTAGGAATCTCATTTAGTTTTCTGTAGGAACTTGCGTCTAGCCCAGTTGAACACCTCTGGAGCAATAGAGCCAGAGATACTGCACAAAACGCTCTTGTAGAAAGGGTCTATGTCAGCGTTAGCAAGGGCGAAGTAGCAGACCACCCCAACGATAGCACCAGCCAGAACCATCCTAGTCCATCGCATAATTTCGTACTTCTCGTCAGTAAGTATAAGCCTAGCAAGCATACCAAGAGCACCAAGGACGGCAAACAGCCAGCCTGTCTTCTTGAATTCTTCTGCGATGACATCGAGGGACTGTGGGTCTTGGCTCATCGCTTAGGGATTTCCTTGTAGATTCTCTTTTTGGCTTCTTCCTCATTGCCGTAGACACCGATGATAGCCTTGGAAGGATTATAGACTCTAAACTTATTGTTGGCTAACATGATAACATAGCCCTTGGCGTTACGCATGATGCGACCCGTGGCAGACTGCTCAGACTTGAACTCCGTGAACTCCGCTGGCATGAATGTACCACGCATTGTAGGGATATGTTTTTGACCCGTGGAGACCTTAAACCCAGCCTCAGATTCTGGCAGAGGGGAAACCTCGCCAGCAGTAATCCTGTTTGTAAATGCCTTCCTAGGACTCATGGGCGTAGATAGGATGTCTAACTGCACAGGACTGCCTCCATCTTCTGACTGGACGGCATACTTATATGAAGGGTGAACATCAGACGGAGGCTCTGTCACGGGGCTTCTGAACATCAGATACCCGTACACCTCTCCAACCTTAGCGTGTCGTGTGAGCGGGTCAGAGACAGCCTCATACATAGGCTCTAGCATAGCCTTGATGAACTGATTGGCGTTAGTGACACCTTGAGAGGAAAACCCTTCAACAAGAGGTTCTAACTTTGTGAGGTCAGACTGAAGGTACTTCCACAAGGAAGCGTGACCATCGGTTTTCGTCATGCTTTCTACAGCCTTTCTTCTTCCGTCAATAGTGTATCTTCCTTCGTGCTTAGAACTCTTAACAAGGATGTCTTCAACGATAGTATCAAGGGGTCTCTTAATATCACCAATGTCTCCAAGACCCTTCTTGAGAATCTGCTTTGTCTGAGATTCGGTAAGCACTCCGTTGTCCGTAAAGTTCTGGAGGTTTCTTAAGAACACCTCTAGACCGATGTGCGTACCCTTCATCTTGGCATTGTCACCCTTGATAAGACCAACGCCAGAACTCCAGCCCTTGCCCCTGTCAGCGTTAAAGTTTCCGTTGTCGTTGATTTGTTTACCAAGACCAGCCTTAACGCCAGCCCAACCTAATGTCGGGTTTTCTGACGGAAACCGCATACCGCCCCTAGGGTTGACAGTAAACCTACCAATCTGGACAGGCTCAACACCAGCGTTGTCGGGTGAGTGCATGACCACAGCCTCGCCACGAAGCAACTCTGGGTTGATGTTATCTATTGTTATGAAGTTCTGCTTTCTGTCCTTGGCTTGCTTCATGCCTTCCTCCAAGGCACGACGGCTGTTGTCGTTGCCTGTTATTGTATCTAATATAAAACTTCTGTTTGCTTCGTTGACTGGAGCGTTGACACCCTCCGCTGGCATATAGCGAGCCTTGGGGTCTAGTTCGTTGTAAACTCCGATGCCTTTGTTTGGATATACAGACTGAACTGCTTGAACCTTGCTTGCAGTTTCCTGCATGGAGGCTGGCTTATTGCTTCCTTTAAAGTAAGTCTGACCAATAATTGTGTTTCTAACTTGGACTGGAATCCCGTCTTTGTTAACAATAGTGCCATCAACATACTTGACTCCCATCGCACGAAGGCGTTCTGCCATCTCGCTATACAAAACATTAGCCAATTTATTGCCTCTGAATTTTGGGTCAATGTTGGAGGATATTTCTGCAACACCTTCTCCCTTAACAGACATATCAAGGTCAGCAGTTATGTGTCCAATCTTTTTAGTTGTACCAAAGTTATCTGTAAGCGTAATCCTATAAGAGCCGTCTTTGCGTTTGACGAACTCTATGTTCTTATTTTTAAGACGCTCTGGGTTTTCCTCGGCATATTTGCCAATAAAACCTGTTTTAAACTCACGGCTGTTCTGGTCATAGACACGACCACCCTCAGCACCGCCCTCAGAAGGCTGGAACATACGCTGAGGTCTAGCCCCCTTCTTTTTCATTTCTGGCGTAAGGTCAAAACCAAGGCTTCGGTCAACAAGATATTCAGATTCAGACATAGAACCAGCCGCAACATCTCTTCCGCTTGGAGTCTTTAATCCTTCGTTAGCACCTTGGTCTTCTACAAACAAACGAAGTTTTTCTTCTCTTCTGGAAATTGCTTTTTCTAAAGCATCTTTACCTTTATAGTTTGGAGGAAGTTTTTCTGTTTCAAAATTAGCCCATTTTAAAAACTCATAAGGCGAAGACATATATGTATTCATCTGACTTCCAAACCTGTTATCAAGGTCTGCATCAGACATATGAAGATATTCAAACAATACTTTAATATCAGCACCATTGTTATTAGCATTGACATCAACAGCCGTAGCAACTTCTTGAATAGAATCGTTTAGTTTAACATTTGCTTCAGTAATCTTTCTTTGCCTGTCTGAAACAGAACTATTTTTAGCCTCAAGAACAGAGTTCATTTTTGCTAACTCTGAATTAAACGCATCTGTAATGGTCTTGCCATAAAACCTTTCGGCAGACTTACTTTTCATTCCTACTTGTAAAGGAGTCTCAGACCACGGAGTAATTGTAATTCTGTCTACGCCTTCAACAAAAGCCTTGCGAAGAACAGTTCTAAAAGCAATCTTGACCCATTCTTTAGGGTCTTGAAGCGGAGCATTGTTTTTCTTAGCGTTGAGTTTTGTTGTCTTTTCTGAAACCAACATATCAATTTGCATATTGGGAAGCGATTTAGCCAATGCAGAAATATATCCATCTCTTGTTTTGCTGCCTATTCCTACATATCTTTCTTGGTGAGGTTCTGGATTTAAATCGTACAAAATTTCTGCATATTTTCCTGCTATTTTATCTCTGTTTACTTGCCATCTACTAACTCTTGCGGTTTCAGCAATTGCATAATCTGCTGTTCCTGCTCCAAATCGAGATTTTAATGCCGATGATTCTGCTTGTGTATAAAGAAGGGCGGCTTCGTAGTCTTTTTTAAATAATTTAAGTTGTTCAACTTCTTTAGTAACAACTGCTCTTTGACTATCAGACAACACATCAGTAGCCGTATTATTAGCCTGTATCTCTTCAATGTGGAAAACCTTTTTTCCGTCTTTTGATTTTCTGGTTGTTACT
>Ga0209867_1000047_pt1 | contig 41585 bp, 38 predicted proteins | sample GWRWmT4_4Nov14_FD_187197 | JGI IMG/M metagenome (GOLD analysis project Ga0209867, IMG submission 187197) | Sand microcosm microbial communities from a hyporheic zone in Columbia River, Washington, USA - GW-RW T4_4-Nov-14 (SPAdes) (version 2) | ecosystem: Engineered > Artificial ecosystem > Sand...
CGCGCTGATCCAGCGGCGCCTTGCGCGGGAAAATCGCCAGGATCGCACCCAGCATCAGTTCCCATGCGCGCGCAGGCGTGGAATAGAACGCAGCATTGGCGTCCGTGCGTACCAGCAGGATGCTGTAGACCAGCGAAACCAGCAGCACCGCCATCGTGGCCAGGCCAAGCCTGTCCCGGAAAAAACGCGACACCAGATACAGATAGACCGGAAAGACAATATAGAACTGTTCCTCAACCGCCAGCGACCACAGATGCAGCAGCGGGTTGTCCTCCGCCGCCGCTGCAAAATAGCCGGTTTCAGACATGAATTGATAATTTGAATAAAAGAAGGTGGCCCCGAACAGGTGGGCTCCAAAATAATCCATCTCCCCAAGCGTCCCGGGAAGCAGGATCACAAATGCGGCGGCGGTCGCAACCAGCAGCACCGTGAACAGTGCGGGAAATATCCGCCGGATGCGGCGTTCATAGAATTTAAGAATGGAGAACTGATCGCGGCTGATATCATGCAGCAGAATATTGCTGATCAGATAGCCCGAAATCACAAAGAAGATGTCGACGCCAACAAACCCGCCCGGGAACAAACCAACCCCAGACAGGCTGATCTTGCTGTGAAACAACACCACGGGAATGACCGCAACGGCCCGCAGCCCGTCAATGTCCGGGCGGTAATTCGTTGACACGGCGGCGGCCCCCACAGGTTAAAATACCAAACATCCTAACTGTATGATTATTAACATGGACTTAGCAATACCCGGCGTGGTCAGGGGCATGTCCTCAGACAACCCGCAGCGGCGCCAGCTAATAATTATTGCCAGGCCGCAAAAACCCTGTTTCACTTGAAATCAACCATAATAAAAAGTGCGGGGGGGAATTCGACATGGCGGAATTTCATTGCTGGCAATCTGTCGTTGATTACCCCGAAGACCCGCTTACCCTGGCCGAAAACGCCGCCTGGCGGCTGGCGTGGGAGCAGCCGCAGTTCAGCGCCCATTCCGGGATCAGTGCCGCGCAGCGCTGGAGCCTGTTTGGGATATTGCTGCTGTTATCCGGCCTGGTTCTGATCGCGCCGCGCACATCCGTTCTGATGCTTGGATGGGCATTGGCTGTCCTCTTTACATTTGTTGCGCTGTTTCGCTGTGTATTGCTTGCGGCGGGTCTGTATGCAGCGTGGCGTGTCCGCACGGCCGCACCCGGCCGCAGGACGCCCGGCGATGCCGCATTACCGGTCTATACCGTGCTTGTGCCGTTATACCGTGAACCGGGCAGTGTGCCGCAACTGGTGGCCGCCCTGACCCGGCTGGACTATCCGGCTGACCGTCTGGACATCAAACTTGTTCTCGAAGCCGATGATGGGGACACGTTTGCGGCCATTCAAAAGCTTGATCTTCCTGCGCAATTCGAAGTGCTGCGCGTGCCGCCGCTGGCCCCGCGCACCAAGCCCAAAGCCTGCAATTATGCGCTGGCTTCTGCGCGCGGCGCGCATGTGGTGATCTATGACGCAGAGGATATTCCTGATACGGATCAATTGCGCAAGGCGGTGGCGGCGTTCCAGGCGGGCGGGCCGCTTTTGGCGTGTCTCCAGGCGCGGCTGAATTATTATAACCCGCGCGAGAACTGGCTGACGCGGCAATTCACCCTGGAATACAGTATGTGGTTTGACTGGCTGCTGCCGGGATTGCAGGCGCTGGGACTGCCAATTCCGCTTGGCGGCACGTCAAACCATTTTCGCACGCATATATTGCGGAAACTGGGTGGCTGGGACGCCTATAATGTGACAGAGGACGCCGATCTGGGCCTGCGTCTGGCGCGCAGCGGCTATGCGTGCATGGTACTGGACTCAACCACCATGGAAGAGGCCAATTGCCAGCACGGCAACTGGCTGCGCCAGCGCACCCGCTGGCTGAAAGGCTATATGCTGACCTGGCTGGTGCATATGCGCAGGCCGCTTTTGCTATGGCGTCAATTGGGGACGGGGGCCTTTGTGGGGTTTCAGATGTTTGTAGGCGGCACCGTTGCACTGGCGCTGGCGATGCCGGCGGCCGTGCTGATTTTTATTATCGGCATATGCGCATGTGGACCGATGGCGCCGGAAATGCTCACGAAACTGAATGAGAGTGTTTTCATCATGGGGATATCCGTCACCGCGATCAGCGCCATGGCGGGGGCAATCGGCCGTAATCATTATGACCTGCTGGGGGATATCGCCCTGACGCCATTTTATTGGGGCCTGACCATGGTTGCGTCGCTTCGGGCTTTGTGGCAACTGGCCGATAACCCGTTTTACTGGGAAAAAACCCGCCATGCGATCAGCAGGGTATCCCCGTATCAGCCCGCAGAACTGCTATCTTCCTGAGATTAATACCGGAATTTATGCCCCATGCGTTTGCCTCATCTGCGAATAACCCCGCAAAGAAATTCACGAAGCAGCAAAAAAAGCTATACGTGGCGTAAAAAATTCTACTACTGTATGGGACAGTGACCCTTTTTGCTTGGATTTTGTGCACATGACGAATGCTACTGTTAAATGGTTCAACCCCGCCAAGGGGTTCGGTTTTGTTACTTTCGAGGATGGCACCCCCGACGCATTTCTGCATATCTCGGTTGTTGAACGCGCCGGTTACGCCAGCCTGGGCGAGGGAACGATGATCGAATGCGAGGTAGGCCAGGGACGAAAAGGCCCACAGATTGAAAACATCTTTTCCGTTAAGGATGCGCCCAGATCAGCGCCATCTTCGTCCGGCGGCGGTGGTGGTGGTGGTGGAGCCGGTCCGCGTGGGGGCGGCGGAGGCGGAGGTGGAGGTGGAGGCGGCGGCGTTGCCACCGGGTCCGCCGAAGGCATTGTGAAATGGTTTAACCCCGCCAAAGGCTTCGGCTTCGTTCAGCCTGACAGTGGCGGCAAGGATATCTTCCTGCACATCTCTGTCGTGGAACGCGCCGGTGTGAATTCCCTGATGGAAGGTCAGCGGGTGCGGGTGTCCACCAGCCAGGGCCAGAAGGGCCCGCAGGCAGAAAGTCTGGAATTGCTGTAGCCTTCCCTTTTTCCGGCGGGCGATGTTCCGGGTTGGGGGCATGATCCGCTGGATGGGGTGGCGGCTGGTGCGTGATAAACCGCTGCCGGGCCGCCAGTTTGCGGGGCGTGGTTTGTTTACACGCCGGGCTACTGACTGAAGCGGGCGACACGAAATCCGTTGGCGTCGGTTTTGTCATTTTCTCCCTGCCAGCCCCTGAATGCAGATCGTGTTGCCCAGGAAACATTCTTCCAGGAACCGCCCCGCACCACATGCCGTTTGCAATCCCCCTTTAACCGGGGCTGACCATCGGCAGGCGCGCCGGCATAGCTGTTATTCCAGCAATCCTCAACCCATTCCCAGACATTGCCCAGCATATCGTGCAGGCCAAAATTATTGGCCTGATACTCCCCCACAGGCGCCGTCGTGGGATTGGCGTCAATGCATTCGAAATGCAACCAGTCAAACTGATGCACACGCTGACCTGAAATGTCATAGACATTGGCAAAGGGGCATGCGGCGCGGTGATCTGCCCAATAATGCGGCGTATCTGTTCCGCTGCGCGCTGCATATTCCCATTCGGACTCTGATGGCAGGCGATATTGTTTGCCGGTTAGCGTACTCAGCCATTGCGTATATTGCTGTGCGTCGCGCCAGCTTACATTTGTAACCGGCCGGTTATTTCCGCCGCCCCTGCGGTCATCCGGTATCGCGCCGCATGCATTGGCGTCCACGCAGGCCTGCCACTCTGCAATCGTGATTTCATACCGGCCAATTGCGAACGGCCTTTCCAGTGTCACTTCATGCACTGGGCCTTCATCACTGCTTCGCCCGCGTTCCCCCTCGGGTGATCCCATTCGAAATTGACCGGGTGGCAGCACGATCATTTCAGGACATTTTTCGCAATCGCGAAAACGCGCGCCCGGTGCGATGCTGAAGGAGTAATTCCCGGGTTCACTGACCGCCGATTGTAGCGCATCCGCTGCTTCAACGGCATGCGCGGGCAATCCCGCCAGCAGCAGCGCCGGAAATGTAATGAACAGTAGAAAACGAGAGATCATGCCTGAATTCCTGAAATGCCTCTACTTACCCGTCACAAATATGATGGCAAGCTGCCCATTGCACAATGCTGTCACAGAAGGATAAAAAGAGTTAACCTCCACTTCTAAAAATTGCTGGCGGCAACCATCAGGAAAGAGCGCAACGAATGGAACCGATTACGGGCGGGAATGCGATAAAGGCTGACGAAGCCGGATTGATCAGGGACAGCGGCATCGAAAGTTTTGTTCAGGATGTGATTGAGGCATCCATGGAACGGCCAATTCTTGTGGATTTCTGGGCGCCCTGGTGCGGCCCCTGCAAGCAGCTTACCCCAATCCTGGAAAAATCCGTTAAAGCCGCCGGAGGCCGGGTCGCGCTGGTCAAGGTCAATATTGACGAAAACCAGCAGATTGCCCAGCAATTGCGCATTCAGTCCATTCCGGCCGTATTTGTTTTCGACAAGGGCCAGCCGGTAGATGGATTTGTCGGCAATCAGCCGGAAAGCCAGATACGCGCCCTGATTGACCGCGTGGCCGGGCCCGGTGGCCCATCGCAAGCCGACCAGTTGCTGGAAGCCGCCGCCCAGGCCTTTGCCACAGGCGATTTTGCCGCCGCCGCCCAGGCCTATGGCCAGATATTACAGGAAGATGCTACCAGTCCCATGGCGATTGCCGGACTGGCGCGGTGCAACCTGCAGGCCGGCAATCTGGAGGGCGCGCGCCAGATTCTGGCGCTGACGCCGCCCGCTGAAGAAAACCATACCGAGATCGTGGCCGTACGGGCTACGCTGGAATTGGCCGAAACATCACAGAATGTGGGGGATCTGACCGGGCTGGAAGCCGCACTGGCAAGCAATCCCGCCGATCACCAGTCCCGGTTTGATCTGGCCGTCGGGCTGGCGGCAAAAGGCGACAATGAAACCGCCGCCGGTCATCTGCTTGAAATTATCCGCAAGGACCGTAAATGGAATGAAGAGGCGGCGCGCAAACAATTGGTACGCCTTTTCGAGATGCTTGGCCCCGAAGACCCGGTCACCATGGACGCCCGGCGCAAGCTGTCCGCAATTCTGTTTTCGTAAAACACGGTTCAAAAAATGCGTCAGCCCCGGAACTATCTTGACGTAAGTTCGCTGCCGCAACGTTTCGCGGTTTTTCCGCTGGCGCGGACGTTGCTATTGCCAGGCAGCCAATTGCCCCTGAATATTTTTGAACCCCGTTATCTTGCAATGATCGATGACGCGCTGGCCCATGACCGGGTTGTTGGCATGATCCAGCCGCACAGTGAACAGCCCGTTGGCGCAGTGCCTATGGGCATCAGCGGCCTGGACCGTCCCAGGCTTTATAGTGTCGGGTGCCTTGGCCGGCTGGTTTCTTTCAGCGAAACCGGCGATGGACGCTATCATATTATCCTGAACGGGATTTGCCGTTTTCTCGTGCGCGAAGAATTGCCGGTGACGACGCTCTACCGTCAGGTGGTTGCGGATTTTACGCCCTATGCCAGTGATCTTGCGCCCAGAAATGCTGACCAGGTGGACCGCCCTGCATTGCTTGCAGACCTAAAACGCTATCTGGAACAGCAGCAGCTTTCCGCAGACTGGAAGGCGATCGAAAATACGCCAACGGAAGATCTGGTGAATATGCTGGCAATGAACTGCCCGTTTGAATTGCCGGAAAAACAGGCGCTGCTGGAGGCGCAAAACCTGCAGGAACGCGCCGCAACCCTGATGACGCTGCTTCAGATGGCTGTGGCCGGAACATCGCCGCCGCCAGACACAACACTGCAATAAAATTTTTGTGCGAAAGGACAAGCGCCATGCCGGATAATAACGAACGCGCCAGCCATAAGGTCGATCCCAAACTGCTGGAAATACTAGTCTGTCCACTGACCAAATCCACATTGGAATATGATGCGGCGGCGAACGAACTGATCAGCCGCAAGGCGGGGCTTGCCTATCCGGTCCGCGATGGCATACCCATCATGCTGCCGGACGAAGCCCGCACCCTGACGGATACCGGCGTCAAATGAGCAGCACACCCGCATGGCCCGTGGAAGTGAAACTGAAACAGGCGGAAAACCTGCTGGAGATCAGCTTTGATGACGCCAGCAGTTTCCGGTTTAGCGCAGAATTTCTGCGTGTGCACAGCCCAAGCGCCGAGGTGAAAGGCCATGGCCCAGGCCAGGAAGTCACCGTGGCGGGCAAGCGCGATGTCGCGATTACCCGGCTTGATCCGGTTGGAAATTATGCGCTGCGCATTCATTTTGATGATGGCCATGACACCGGGCTGTACAGCTGGGCCTATTTTTACGAAATGGGCCAGGACCAGAAAAAATTATGGACGGAATATCTCGGCAGGCTTGCCGCCCAGGGGTTAAGCCGGGATGCCGGAACGCGCGCAAAAACGTCCGCAGCTTCCGGCCTGCGTTTCAACGAGGATTAGGCGCGCGCAACACGCCCAGACAAAGCGCCGCAGCAATCCACAGGCTGGCCTGCCACCAGCTTTGCCACTGCCCAAAACTGAGCAACCCAACGCACAATGCGCTGGCGGTACTGGCGGTGGCCATGGCGCCAGCAATCCGGCCATGATCCGCAGCGATTGCCGCCAGACTCTGCCCCATCCCATAGAGAAGCAGCATCACCATCAGCGCGCCGATCACGCCCATTTCCAGCCATACCTGCAGAACGCCGTTATGCGGATGCAGCGGCAACAAACCAATGCCGGGGTAAATAACCTCGCTGCCATCAGGCTGTTCCAGCACAAACTGCGTCTGACCGCCGTCAATATTGCGCGAGGCGTCAAAGCCCCAGCCCAGCAGCGGCTTGACCGCAATTTTTTCCGCCACAAAATGCCAGATTTCCACCCGGTGCTGCCACGACCCGGGCAGCGTATGTTTCTCGATTCCCACCACTTCGGGCCGGGACACATGATACGAAATAAGCGGCACGACAGCGATAAGCACGATGGCCGCTGCGGCCATCAAACGTGGCGCGCGCTGCGGCGCATACCAGGCCCAGAGATAGGCTAAAGCCCCCACCAGCATCGCCAATGGCGCCGCCTGCATCGGCAATGGAAGTATCGTTACAAAAACGGCAACACCCAAAACCGCTGCCAGCCATTTGCCTTTTGCCGGGAACAGAACCATGCAGCAGGCCATGGCGGGCCACACAAAAAGCGCCAGCAGTCCCGCCCCGCGGCTGATGGCGCCAAAGCCATAAATCAGACGGAAAGTTTCCTGTTCCTGCACTGTGGGAAAACGCGCCTGCATGACCGCCTGTAATCCGGTGATCAGGGTGACGATCCGCGCCTGCGTTGCCAGTTCTATCCAGTACAGGATCAATGCCAGACAAATGCCGACCGGCAATAGCCGCACCAGCCACTTGATGATGTCCGTACCGGCATTGCGTACCGCCGCCAGCGCAGCGCATGCGCCAAGCCATAAAAGCGCCAGCCGCAATAATTTATCCACTGCGACTTCAGGCGCTGGCGCCCACATCAGGCTGATCGTTGCGACACCCAGCAGCCCGCCCAAAGCCCAGCCAATAGGATTTTTGGCAAGATCATAAATCGCATCGCGCCAGGCCCAAAATCCAGGAACCGCCAGCGCCGCCAGCGCCAGCAAAATAACCGTGCCATTGGCCCCGAACACGATAATGGGAACAAAGGCCGCCGCCGCAAGCCCCCAAAGCCAGTGCCGGATTATGCTCATGCGCTTATGCTGATTATTGGAAATGTGGAATCACTTTATCAGTAGCGGCGCGCATATTGCCCGCCGCACTCCTACCTTCTGGTTTGGTTTTACCTGCCCATCCAGCCATAGTGGCGGGACAGATTCTGTGTCATATTAGCAATGAAAGGGCCCATAAAGCCAATACAACGTTATGCGCCATATATATGGACGATAGATTGCGGCATGCGTGAAATTCTGCACCCAAGGATTGGCCTGTCAGGACAGCTGATGGTTTTAACCATCGCCTTTATCCTCCTGTCGTCGATGATGATCTATGTGCCCTCCATTGCCTATTTCCGGCTGCAATATCTGAACAACAAGATCGCGGGGGCGCAGATCGCCAGCCTCGCAGTGGAGGCGGCCCAGAACAATACCCTGCCGCTATATCTTGAAGCTGAGCTGCTGACCAATGCCGACGTACTGGCGGTGGCGCTGCGCCGGGACAGTGTACGCTTTCTGCTGCTGGCCGGGGATTTGCCTGCAAACATCGATGCGCATTTTGATTTGCGCAATGTCGGCCCGCTGGATGCGATCATTGACGCCTTCACCACTTTGCGTGCCGGCGATCACCGGTATATCCGGGCGATGAACGCCCCTGCCCATGGCGGCGGCGACATTATTGACATCGTGATGCGTGAACGCCCGTTGCGCCAGGCCATGATCGATTATTCCTGGAATGTCGCGGGCCTGTCCCTGCTGATCTCACTCACCACTGCGGCGCTGATTTATTTCACCCTGCATTTTTTGATGGTGCGTCCGATCCGGGTGCTGACCGAAAGCATGGTCGGCTTTCGAAAACACCCGGAAGATACCCGCCACGAAATAAAACCATCAGACCGCCGCGATGAAATTGGCGTGGCGGAACGCGAACTGGCTGGTATGCAGACCGCTGTGCGGCAATCCCTGAAACAAAAAGCGCGGCTTGCGCAACTGGGCACAGCGGTGAGTAAAATCAATCACGATTTGCGCAATATCCTGGCCAATGTGCAGATGGTGTCGGACCGGCTGCTGACGGTGGATGATCCAAATGTCCGGCGCCTGACGCCCGGCCTGATCGGCTCTGTAGGCCGCGCCATTGATCTGTGTACGGATACTTTGACATATGGCGGCGCACGCGAGAAAGCCCCGCGCCGTCTGCTTTTTGAACTATCGCCGCTGCTGGCTGAAATCGGCGCCGGCATCTGCCAGCCGCCACATGCGCATATTCACTGGCTGAACGCAGTACCCTCTGATCTGGAAATTGACGCCGACCCGGATCATATTTTCCGCATCATACAAAATCTCGGGCGTAATGCGGCACAGGCGATGAACGGCTTTGGCACGGTACGCATAGAAGCATCCCGATCAGGACCAATTGTCACCATCGATGTAATAGATGATGGTCCCGGCCTTTCCGATGCCGCCCGCGACTATCTGTTCGAACCCTTTGCCGGAAGCACAAGCGAAGGCGGCAGCGGCCTTGGACTGAGCATCGCGCGGGATTTAACACGCGCCCATGGTGGCGATTTGCGGCTGCTGCGCACCGGCCCTGATGGCACGGCATTCCGCATCGAAATCCCCGATAGCAATAGTATATCCATCCCCAAATTGCATGCTGCGCCACGCTAAACGCTAATCTCCCAGCGCCACGCCTTCACGGCGTTTGTCTGCGCCGCCTTCCAGCTTGCCGCCAGTAACGCGAATGCCCTGCACGCCGCTGAAGGTGGGTTGAATTTCCACACTATGACCAAGCGCTGTGAAGCGTGGCGCCAGTTTTTCCAGCACTGTGCCTGCTTCCAGTTCCAGCGGCCCATTACGGTTGATTAGTCGCGGCTGATCGATCGCCGCCTGCATATCCAGCCCCCAATCCAGCAACCCAACCAGGGTTTGCGCCACATAGCCGATAATGCGGGTGCCCCCGGGAGATCCCAGACTGGCGTAGAGTGCGCCGTCTTTATCAAACACCAATGTGGGGGCCATGGAGGAGAGCGGGCGCTTGCCCGCCGCAACTGCATTAGCCACCGGCCTGCCATTGACCTGCGGCGTAAAGGAAAAATCCGTAAGCTGATTATTCAGGATAAAGCCGCCCGCCATGACATGGCTGCCAAATGGCGCTTCGACTGAACTGGTCATGGACACCGCATTGCCCTGCCCGTCTATGATCGAGACATGCGAGGTGGAAGGCAACGCCCCATCCGCATTGGGCGCATAGTCGATGCCGGCGCGCCGTTTGGGTTGACCGGCCTTCACGGGCGCGGCCCCCGCCGGACCAAGCTGCATAAGCTGTGCGCGGCCCGCCAGATAGTGCGGGCTGATCAAACCGTTGACCGGCACATCCACTACATCACTATCCGCCAGATAAAGCCCCCGATCCGCATAGGCCAGCCGCCCAGCCTGCGCCAGCAGATGCAGCGCCTCAACCGAATTCGGCGCCAGCGCAGACATTTCAAAGCTTTGCAGCATTCCAAGAATTTGTAGCACCGCAACACCCCCGGATGTAGGCGGCGGCATGCCACAGATCCTGTACGCTCTGTACGCACCGCATACAGGTGTGCGCTGTTTCGCCTGATAATGCGCAAGATCATCCAGCGACAAGCCGCCGCCCTGCGCCTTTACAGCCGCCACCATCACCTGCGCCAGATCACCGGTATAAAAGGCGCGCGGCCCGCCTGCCGCGATCACACGCAGGCTGTGCGCATAATCCGGGTTGCGTAACATGGCCCCCACGGGCAGCGGCAGCGGCGGATCATCCGCAGTAAAATACAATGCCCGCGCCTGCGCAAAAGCAGACAGTTTCGGCATGGCGCCGGTCATCAGGCGCAACCGCGCCGAAACCGGAAAGCCCTTTTCTGCAAGATCAATCGCAGGCGCAAATAAATCGGCCCAGGCAAGTTTTCCGTGTTTCTCATGCGCCAGCGCCAGCATGGCGATGACACCGGGAACGCCAACCGAACGCCCGCCGGTGAAAGCTTCACGAAACCCCAGCGGCTGCCCATCGGGTTTAAGAAATAAATCCGGGGTAACGGAAGCAGGCGCAGTTTCGCGGCCATCATAGGCTGTGGTCTGTTTGCTGGCCTGGTCCCAGTGCAGCAGGAACGCGCCGCCGCCAATACCGGAAGATTGCGGCTCCACCAGCCCCAGCACGGCCTGCACCGCAACGGCTGCATCCACCGCCGTGCCGCCTGCGCGCAAAATCTGCCGGCCCGCTTCGGCAGCCAGCGGATGCGCCGCCGCCACCATATGGCGTTCAGCGGTGACAGCATATGCAGGCTGGCCAAACCAGACAAGCAGCAACACGGCGAAAATACTGCGCGCCAATCCCCGCATGAAAATTTCCCTATGCTTAGACAATTCCTTGCCGCCAGATAATGCTATATCATGCCCCCATGGCAATGAATGTTTCCGAACCGGGCGTGGTTCCCGGCTCCCTGAACCTGATCAGCGATGTGGACGGCATCCGCGTCGGCAATGCAGAGGATCACACCGCGCGCAGCGGTGTCAGTATTGTGCTGCCCGAATGGCCCTGCACGGGCGGCGTCGATATTCGTGGCGGCGCGCCGGGCACCCGCGAAACCGATCTGCTGAACCCCACCTGCCTGGTGGACAAGGTGGATGCGGTGGTGCTGTCCGGCGGATCGGTTTACGGGCTGGACGCCGCCAGCGGCGCGACCGCCTGGCTGAGTGTGCGCGATCGCGGCTTTCGCATGGGCGCGAGTTCGATGGCCGCGCCCATTGTCCCTGCGGCAATCCTGTTTGATCTTTCCAATGGCGGCAATAAAGGCTGGGGCATGACCCCGCCTTATCGTCAGCTTGGCATTGCAGCCTGTGATGCGGCGGAACGCGAATTTCAGCTTGGCAATGCGGGGGCGGGCCTTGGAGCCGGAGCCGGCATTTACAAAGGCGGCCTGGGAAGCGCATCGGCCATCCTCAAAGGCGGATTGAATGGCGCAGATTTACAGGTAGGCGCACTGGTGGCGGCCAATCCGTTTGGCTCTCCCGTTGTTCCGGGCACCAGCACATTCTGGGCAGCGCCTTTTGCCATGAACAATGAACTGGGAATGCAGACCGCGCATTCCGGCGCGCTGGATCGCGCGCCCATGGCGGGCAGCAAATTACATGCGGCGCCCGGCGGCAACACGACAATCTGTGTCGTCGCCACCAACGCCATCCTGACCAAGGCGCAGGCGCAGCGGGTGTCGATCATGGCCCATGACGGCTTTGCGCGCGCCGTGCGCCCGGTGCATACGCCGCTGGATGGCGATGTAATTTTCTGTCTGGCAAGCGGCACGGCGGCGTTGTCCGGGTCCGAACATTTAGGCCTGTCGCTGATTGGCGGGATTGCCGCCGATTGCGTCGCCCGCGCCCTGGCGCGCGGCGTGTACGAGGCCAAAAGTCTGGCCCATATGCGCAGCTATCGCGACATTCACGGGGTTTAGCGCATATAGACCCGTACTTCGTTGCTGGACACATCGCCGCTGGTGGTGGAGGAAATGCTCAGGCGGCTGGCGGGCAGGCCCATATCGGCAATTGACGCCATCACCGCCTCGGCATTGTGCCGCGACTGGGTCTGGCTGCGCCGCATGTCGGAGGCATTCCCCCCGGCGGGCACCACAGACACCACATCGAAACGGGCGTCCGGGCGGCTTTCCAGTGCGCGCGTCAGCGCCGAATAAAGCGGCTGTTCAAATTCAACATCCGAACGGTCAAAGCGAATCACGACCAGCGGACGCCCCGCCGCAGCAACGCCACTTGCCCCGCCTGAAAAGGTCTGACTGCCAACAGGCGCCAGCGTCGCACCCGAGGCCAGGGTTTCGCCAAACATCACACCCTTTTTAATGCCATTGGCAAGGGTAGTCAGGCGCGCGCGTTCATTGCCGACATAGGCGGTTTGGCGGCCAATATCCGTGGACAGTTCACCCAGCAGCCGCTGGATCAGCACCAGGCTGCGATTGGTTTCGTCTTCCAGAATGCCAAGCTGGCGATGATCTTCGTCGATGGCGCCCGCAAGGCCATAGGTTGCGCGTGCGGTTTCCAGCATAAACTCGCCCATGCCGGCATCTTCGGCCACGGCGTTGCTAAGCCCGTTGAGCGCAGAAATGTCAGAGCTCAGCCGGTCAAGATCGGCCTGCGCCGCATTCCATTGATTGATCACGATGGGATTACCCGGCGTCGTGCCCAGTTGCAGGCGCGCCGTTACGGCGGCTACCGTGCCATGATAACGCTGGGCATTGCCGGCGGTGATCGCCCGCAATTCCTGCAGGCGCGCATTATGCTGGCCGATTCGCCCGTCCAGCGCCTGTAATTCGCCACGCAACTGGATGACCCGTTGCCCGACCATGGTGCCGGTCGGCGCGCCCTGGGAGAGCTGCATGGGCGAAAAATTCGTGTTGCCCAGCACGGGCGGCGCACCGGCCGTTGCCGAATCGATGACCGGCTGCCCGGCCAGTTCCCCCGATGACGGCGGCGCTGCAACCTGCCCGCCACCACCAGACTTACCGCCGGAAAAAGATGGCCAGAGCGAATCCGCTGTTCCGGAACAACCGGACAGCAGCCCAAAAAGCAGCAAGGACGCCGCAATGACAACAGCTCGCGATGTATGCAATGCAATCCCCTCTAACGACCCGTTTGCGCCTGCCCACCCCTGAAAGGCGGCAGTCCCTGTTTTATACAAAACCCCAATACCCCACACCAGCACCAAGGTTCAAGAGTGATTCCACCCTCAGTGACTATGACGATCTTAGTGCATCGCATTATGACGCTACAAGCGGTTATCGTTCAATAACTCCCATAGCCGTATATGATTTTTCAGATCCGGGTTAACAAAGCTTGTCATTGCGGTTACATTTGATTAGGTTCGCGGCCCTAACAGGAAAATGTACAAGCCTACTAGGCACCCGTAGCTCAGCTGGATAGAGCACCAGACTACGAATCTGGGGGTCAGGAGTTCGAATCTCTTCGGGTGCGCCATTTTGTTTACGGATTAAATACTGGGCCTGGCATGCATAAATCCCCCGGCAAGGCGTCCGCACCGCTTTTATTAGGGGCGCTTGGGGTGGTTTTCGGCGACATCGGAACCAGCCCGATTTATGCTTTTGGTCTGGCGTTTGACGCCAATGGCCCGTTCCGCCCCGAACGCGCCGAGATTCTTGGCACCCTGTCCCTGATCATCTGGGCGCTGATCCTTGTTGTCTGCATCAAATATGTGCTGCTAATCCTGCGCGTTGATAATAATGGCGAGGGCGGCATTCTGGCGCTGATGGCCCGCGCCCAGCGCGGCCTTCCCGCCTATTCGCGTTATGCCCGTCTTGTGGTGCCGCTTGGTTTGCTGGGTACCGCATTTTTTCTCGCCGATAGCACCATTACGCCTGCAATTTCGGTAATGAGCGCGGTGGAAGGCATCGAGATCCTTGCGCCAAAGCTGGAACCCTTCGTTGTACCGCTGAGTGCGATCATTTTACTGTCGCTGTTTGCCATTCAATATCAGGGAACCACACGGGTCGGCGCCTTTTTTGGGCCGGTCATGGCGGTCTGGTTTGTGGTTCTGGCCGGGCTTGGCATTGCCTCGATCCTTAAGCAGCCGAACGTGCTGTGGGCGATTGATCCGCGTTTTGCCTTTAACCTGCTGCTGACGCATCGCACCATCGCGCTGACCATATTGGGTGTGGTGGTGTTGAGCGTCACCGGCGTCGAAGCGCTGTATGCCGACATGGGGCATTTTGGCCGGCCGGCCATCCGCATCGCCTGGTTCACTCTGGTGTTCCCGGCGCTGTTGCTGAATTATCTCGGACAGGGTGCGCTATTGCTGGCCAATCCCAAAGTAGGGGAGCACACCTTCTTTTCGCTGTGTCCTGAAAGCCTGTTGCTGCCTTTGGTCATCCTGGCTACGTTCGCCACCATCATCGCATCGCAGGCTGTTATTTCGGGCGCTTTTTCGATCAGCCGCCAGGCGGTGCAACTGGGATATCTGCCGCGCCTGCATATCCGCCATACCTCTTCTGAGGCCACCGGACAGATTTATGTGCCGCGCGTGAACTGGCTGCTGCTGGCCGCTGTGCTGGTGCTGGTGACATCGTTTGGGTCATCGGCTGACCTGGCCGACGCCTATGGCATTGCGGTAAGCGGCACCATGCTGGTGACATTGATTCTGGCCAGCATCGTCTTCTGGCAGGCGCAGCCAAAAGCGCATATCCGCATCGCCATTGCCGCATTATTATTTTTCGTCATTGATACGGCGTTTTTCAGCGCCACCCTGACCCGGCTTCCGCATGGCGGTTATCTGCCCATGTTGCTGAGCATCGTTCTCTATGTCACCATGATGACCTGGAAGAAGGGGCGCGAACACATTACCGCCGCCAAGCGCCGCGATCCGCTGCCGGTGGAACAGTTTATCGCCGGACTGGCCAAAGGCCGCGCCGTGCGCGTGCCCGGCACCGCCGTATTCATGGCCCGCGCGGGCGAGGGTTTGCCACGCACCCTGCTGCACAATCTCAAGCATAATAAAGTGCTGCATGAACGTGTGGTGCTGATGGCCATCTATATTTCGGATGAACCCCGCATTTCCCGCGCCGAGCGCGCCAGCATCGAAGATCTTGGTCACGGCTTTTACCGGGTCGTGCTGCATTTTGGCTTTATGGAGGAGCCAAATGTACCCGCCGCCCTGGCTTTATTGGGTCAAAAAGGCTTCACATTTGAAGAACTGACCACATCCTATTTTGTGGGCCGGGTTAGTTTCGTTCCGGCCCGCCTGCCGAAACTTTCGCGCTGGCGCGAGCGTATCTTCATTGCCCTGTCCCGCAATGCCCAGTCCGCAGTGGATTATTTCCATCTGCCCGTTCCCCAGGTCGTGGAACTTGGCGTTCAGGAAGAAATTTAGCATGCTGTGTCTGCGCATCTGATCTGATAAAAAGGCCATACACAGCAATAAAAAGGGTCCAGCCAATGCCCGCGAATGACGAGATGATAGAAAATGTAATTGCCGCCCTTGCCGCGCGGATCGGGACCGATTGCGGGATTGACGCAAGCTGGACCTATGATCTGGGGCCGCATGGCCATCTGTATGTGGATTGCAAAACCGTGCCGCACCGCATCACCCGCGAGAATGGCGGCGGCGATTGTGTGATTTCGCTCAGTCTGGACGACATGTGGCGGCTGATGTCCGGCCAGGCGGACAGCCAGAGCGTTTTTACCCAGGGCAAAATCCGGTTGACCGGCGATATGCCGCTGGTGCTGAAAATCGACACCCTGCTGGGCACCTATCGCGTGGCGCAGGGCTCCTGAGCGCGTGCTTGCTGTAAACCCGATACCGGAAGGCGGACGCTTTGCCTGGTTGCGCACCCTGGACGGTGTGCGCCTGCGCGCCGCCTGCTGGCCCGGAAAACAGCCCGTCGGCACCGTGCTGCTGCTACAGGGCCGCACCGAATGCATCGAGAAATATTATGAGACCATCACTGAGTTGCGCGCCCGGGGCTATGCGGTGGCGGCGTTTGACTGGCGCGGCCAGGGACTTTCGGATCGCGCGCTGCCGGACCGCCATAAGGGCCATGTGCGGGACTTTGCCGAATATCATCACGATCTGGATTGTTTTCTGGAAAAATTCGTGCGGCCCGCGCCGGAATTACAGGAACCCTATATTCTGATGGCCCATTCCATGGGCGCGCATATTGCCGTGCGGTGCCTGCATGACCGGCCGGAACCGTTTGCCCGCGCCGTGCTGTGCAGCCCGATGGCGTATATCAATACAGCGCCCCTGCCGCATTTTTTAGCGCGCGCTATCGCCTGCATGGGTAAGCCGCTAGGCTTTGGTGAAAGCTATGTCCCCAGAGGCAAACCCTATCGGCGTGAGGACGAACCGTTTGAAGACAACCGGCTGACCAGTGACGAAAGACGTTTTGAACGCAACGCAGATATACTGGCCGCCAATCCGGATCTGGCGTTGGGCAGCCCGACAATTGACTGGCTGGAGGCAGCCTTTCGTTCCGTGGAAATGGTGCTTGATCCGGAATATTGCGAAGCCATGGATACGCAAGCCATCCTGTTTTATGGCACAGAAGAACAGGTGTCCCTGCCCGAATATCAGGAGCAACTGGCCGGACAGTTGGGCAGATGCGAAGAAGTCTGCATCCCCGGCGCGCGCCACGAAATTCTTCAGGAGACGGATGAAATTCGCACACAGTTTTGGGCGGCGTTTGACCGCTTTATGAAGCGCCCGGCAGGTTAAGCCTTCAACCACAATGCCGGAAACTGCGCCGCCAGCCATTTGGCCAGCGCGGCGTTGACATCCAGCGGTTTTTCCTGCGCCATCCAGTGACCGGACTTGACGATGGCTTCCGTGAGGTTTGCGCAATGCGCGCGCATCGGTTCGGCCAGACGCGACTGCACCGTCTCGCACACATAGTCATATTCCCCATGCAGGAACAGCACCGGCATTTGCAGCCGCCAATTGGCCTTGGCGCGTTCCGCATAAGCCGTATTGGCGGGTCCGTTCATGTACCAGCTATCGGGGCCAAAAAATCCGTTGCGTTCCAGTGCGGCCACATAGCGATGTTCATCTTCTTCGCTCAGCACCGATGCATCGCGCGGAAAATCCGGCGCGGCCTTTACGCCCGGGCCAAACCAGCCGCCATTGGCGCGCACCGGTGCGGTGATCGCGGGCTGGTCCTTGCCATCCGGGCTGCCGGCGCGGAACAGCAGTTTGACCGTATTGCGGATATTCGCCTCAAAACCCGCGCAGGCGGCGGCAAAATTTTCGCGGTAGAAAAGCTGATAATCCCATTGCGCGGCGGGAAATTTATCCTCTGGATAAATTTTACGATCCGCCAGCGGCAGCACGCTTTCCACCGACAGGCCCTGCGGAATATAGGGCACACACAGATTGGCCACCCCATGGCAGCGGTCTGGATGCTGCTGCGCAATCGCCCACACCACGGGTGATACCCAGTCATGGCCAACCCAGATGGCTTTCTTCGCGCCCAGAGAATCCAGCAGTTCGATCATGTCCGCAACGATCTGCTCCAGCGCATAATCCTCATGGCGGGCATACACGCTGGAGCGCCCATAGCCGCGCATGTCCGGCGCAATGGCGCGAAACCCCAGCCCCGCCATCACCGGCAATTGATGCCGCCACGAATGCGACAGTTCCGGCCATCCGTGTACAAATAGTATCGGCGTGGCGTCTGGGTTGCCGCAGGACAGGTAATGCGTCATGTGGCGGGAGGTTTTTGTGGTGTTTTCAAGGATGGGGAAGCTCATGGTTTGGTCTCCTGGAATTTATTTACCCATACTACGTCATTGCGAGCGAAGCGCGGCAATCCAGAGTCTCACGGATAAGCCTTCATTCGGGACTCTGGATTGCCGCGCCTTCGGCTCGCAATGACGACGGAGGGGCCTCCCTCTACCCCTTTGCCATGATCGCCTGCACCCGCGCCACAATATCCTCGCGGCCCAGCACCGATGCGGGATCGACAAGCTGGTTGACGCGCTGCACAAGCCGGTGCACCTCGGCGTCGTCGACCGCCAGCCTGCGCACCCCGTTTGCAAATGCCTGACGCTGCTCAATATCCGCCGGGCGTTCGCCGGTGGTTTTGGGAAACGCAAAGTCAACGACCTCAAGCCCCGACCAGACCTGCCGCGTAAAGCTGGAGGTGGCTTCAAGATATTCTCTCGCCATGCCCTCAAGCGCGCCGCCGCCCTCGGCGCGTTCCCGCAGCGCCTTCCACAAAGACATGGCGTGGGTGGAGGCCAGCGCCATGCCCTGACCAAAGATCGGATTAACCTGCGCAATGGCGTCGCCCAGCGGAACCAGGCGATCCGGAAATTCGGCAAGCCGGTCATAACGCCGCCATTTTGATTCCATCGGCCGGTACGTCACAAGCGGCGTAAGTTGTTTTGCCGTGCTGATCCGGTCATGGATACAGGGGTCGGAAAGGTTTCTGGCGAACGCCATATAGCCTTCCGGGTCGCGCGGCGGCGCTTCGTCAAAGCGGCCATTCAGGCTGCAAATCCAGCGGCCGCCCTCGACGGCAAACAGAAACGCGCTATGGCTGACCGGCGGCGCGCCGTAAACGGTAAAGCTGTGCGAGGTGTCGTTCCATCCGGCGGGTATTTCAAACATCGCCGTGGTATAGGTTTCGCCAATGCCGATAACCACTTCCTCGACCGGGCCATAACCGTTGGCCTCCAGCATTTCCCTAGCCTGTCCGGCGCGGCCAGAGGCGTCCACGACAAAATCCGCCTTCAGGGTTTCATCCTGCCCGCCAGAAACCGTCAGCGCAATTTCTTTCCCCGTATGTTTCCAGCCGGAGACGGTGACGCCATCGCGGATCGTCACCCGGCCATTGCGCGCCAGAAGGCCGCGCACCGTGCCTTCCACCAAGGGGCGTGTCATGAATATGCCGGACAGCCCAATATCGCGTTTTGGGAACCAGCCCAGCCAGTCCCGAATATGAAATTCCAGGCCGAACCGGCTGACAATCGCGCCGCCATCAATAACCTCAGAGGTAAAGCCCGGAAATATCTGCTCCACATTCCGCCGCCCCCCCACCAGCAGCGCATGCCCATGCGCGCCCTGCGGCACGCCCATACGCGGCTCTGCTAAAGTGGGCAGGCGGTCTTTGTCCAGCACCGTGACTTCGGCAAAATATCTGGCCAGCACGCCCGCCGCCATCAGACCGCCCATGCCCGCGCCGATGACGATGGCGCGTTCGCCCAATTGTTTTCCCGTATCTGATGACATGATTTCCCCCCTGTTGTGATGAATTTTGGTCAAGTCTTTCAGACCCGGCCCGCCCGCATTAGTTACAATAGTGTAGAGTTTCGGGGGGGGGGGTAGCAATAATTAATTAGCGGTTATTACCGGGATTACTGAAACCCGCATCCGGTCGGATTTAATTTGATTGGCAAATTTTGCCATATCCGATATTATCCGCTTGCTTGTGGAGGATAAATCAATGCCGACTCGTAACATTAGCCTGACGCCGGAGCAGCACGCCTTTGTCGAAAAGGTGGTGCAGTCTGGTGAATATCAAAATGCCAGTGAGGCTGTGCGTGACGCGCTGCGCGTATTGCAACAACGCCGGAGCGAGAACGCGCTGAAACTGAAAGTGCTGCGCATGCAGATCAAGGCCGGCGTGGATGCGCTTGCGCGCGGTGAGTATGCCAGCATCGAAGCGGCAGACATCGGCGATTATCTCGAATCCTCGAATCCTTAACGCCAGCCCAGGCCGCAAACACGCGCTGATCAATGGCGCGATTTCATCTCTCCGGCCCGGCGCAAGCTGACCTTCAAAATATATTGGCGCTGAGTGTTGAACGCCATGGCGTTGAAGGCAGGCGCCGTTACGCCGCGCTTGTCGCTGCGGCCTTACGCGGAGTTGCGGCCAATCCGGAAGGCCCGGCAACCAGAGACCGGGGAGATGTTTTTACAGGCATCCGAAGTTTTCATATCCGGCATGCGCGCGGCGATGTTCCAGGAGAGAAGGTAACAAGACCGGTTCACATTATCCATTATCGCGCCGCGCAACCCGGCGTAATCGAAATAATCCGTGTACTGCATGAGCGCATGGAACCCGCCCTGCATATTGGTGATGATAAGTCGTGATTTATGATCCATGGAAAATGCGAGAAAAACGCAAGCGTCCGATTTTTTGTCTGTATTGTTCGGCGCTAATCCGCATCCGCCTGCAATAATTCCAGCGCCGTCGCATGCAGGCGCGCGTCGCCCGCCGCGATGACCTGGCCGCCCTGATCGGCGGGGGCGCCGCGCCAGTTGGTAATCACGCCGCCCGCCGCCTGCACTATCGGGATCAGCGCCTGAATGTCATAGGGCTGCAATGCCGTTTCAATCACCAGATCGATCAGCCCATGCGCCAGCATGGCGTAGGAATAGCAATCGCCGCCATAGCGGTGCATGCGGGTGTGCGCCGCCACGCGCAGATAGGCGTCATGTTCGGATTTTTTTCCAAATGCGCCGGGATGGGTGGTGGTCAGCACCGCATCCGCCAGATTTTCGCAGGCGCGGGTGCGCAGGGCCTGCGTGACGCCGTTGCGTGTGACATGCGCGCCCAGGCGGCTGCCGATGAAACGTTCGCCGGTAAAGGGCTGGTCCATCACGCCCAGCACCGGCGCCGCGCCATCATGCAGGCCGATCAGCACCCCCCATTGCGGCACACCCATGATAAAGGCGCGGGTGCCGTCGATGGGATCAATGCACCAGGTCAGGCCGTTGCGGCTTTCCACCGCGCCAAACTCTTCGCCCTGGACGCCATGATCAGGATATGTTTTCGTAATCAGTGTACGGATGGCCTGTTCAGCGTCGCGGTCCGCAATGGTCACCGGATCAAACTTGCCATCGTTTTTTTTGTTGTCGACATTCAGGGTCTCGCGAAAATGCGGCAGGATCACCGCCCCCGCGCTATCTGCCAGACTTCCGGCAAATTCTATCAGTGTACGGAGATCATCGTCCTGCATGGTTCATTTGCCCATAGAGCAATTTTAGTTAAGTTCTACGCTTGCCGAAACCTCTGACTGTCACCCCGGACTTGTTCCGGGGTCCAGAGCCACAAACGAAGACCACGCCTTAAGACTCCTGGATCCCGGAACAAGTCCGGGATGACACAGAGAGTGAGGCTGGCGGCACAAAAAATCGCCTGCCTCCGCGTTAGTGGAAACTTTCTTCACCCCGCCGCTTCCCGGATCGCTTTCTTACGATTATTAAATTCCAGATAGCGTTTGCGCAAGCGGATGAATTTCGGCGTTACTTCCACCAGTTCATCATCGGCAATATAGGCGATGGCCTGTTCCAGCGACATCAGGCGCGGGTTTTTCAGCTTTACCGCATCGTCCTTGCCGGCGGCGCGGATATTGGTCAGCTGCTTGCCGCGAATGGGGTTCACGTCCAGATCATTCTCGCGGGTATGCTCGCCGATGATCATGCCTTCATACACGGGCGTGTTATGCTCAATGAACATTTCGCCGCGATCTTCCAGATTCCACAGCGCATAGGCCACCGCCTTGCCGGGGCTGTTGGAGATCAGCACGCCGGTGCGCCGCCCTTCAATCACGCCCTTATAGGGCACATAACCATGGAACGAGCGGTTCATAATGCCGGTGCCGCGCGTATCGGTGAGGAATTCGCCGTGATAGCCGATCAGCCCGCGTGACGGGCAATGCAGCGTAACGCGCGTCTTGCCGCCGCCGGACGGGCGCATGTCGCGCAACTCCGCCTTGCGCTGGGTCAGTTTCTCGATGACGATGCCGGTATATTCGTCATCCACATCAATTTGGGCTTCCTCGACCGGCTCCATGCGCTTGCCGGTTTCGGGATCATCGCGGAACAGTACGCGCGGACGGCTAACCGACAGCTCATAGCCCTCGCGGCGCATGGTCTCGATCAGGACGCCAAGCTGCAATTCACCACGCCCGGCGACCTCGAACGCATCCTTGTCTTCGGTTTCGCGGATGTGAATGGCGACATTGCCTTCGGATTCGCGCATCAGGCGGGACCGGATAACCCGGCTTTGCACCTTGTCGCCATCCTGTCCGGCCAGCGGGGAATCATTGATCGAAAAGGTGACGGCAAGCGTTGGCGGATCAATCGGATTGGACGGGATCGCGGTTTCCACCTCTATGTCGCACAATGTGTCGGCAACGGTCGCCTTGCTGAAACCCGCAATGGCGACAATATCGCCGGCATGGGCTTCTTCCACCGGCACCCGCTCCAGCCCGCGAAACGCCAGCAACTTGCTGATGCGCGTGTTTTCAATCTTGGTTCCATCGCGGCTGATCGCCTTGACCATGCTGTTCGAGCGGACCGTCCCACTTTCAATACGGCCGGTCAGAATGCGTCCCAGGAACGGATCAGCTTCCAGAATCGTTACCAGCATGGCAAAGGGGGCATCCGCACGTGGATCGGCAATTTTTGGTTCAGGAATTTTTTCAACAATCAGGTCGAACAGCACCGCCATGCCATTTTCGGTGTCTTCCGGGCGGGTGGGCGTTTCGCTGGCCCAGCCCTGTTTGGCGGAGGCGTAGAGATAGGGAAAATCAAGCTGTTCATCAGTGGCGTCAAGCGCGCTGAACAGATCGAAAATTTCGTTCAGCACCTCATCCTGGCGGGCGTCAGGCCGGTCGATCTTGTTGACCACCACAATCGGACGCAGCCCCAGCGCCAGCGCCTTGGAGGTCACGAATTTTGTCTGCGGCATCGGCCCTTCGGCGGCATCCACCAGCAGGATCACGCCATCGACCATGGACAGGATGCGTTCCACCTCGCCGCCAAAATCCGCATGGCCCGGCGTGTCGATGATATTGATGCGCACATCTTTCCACACCACACTGGTGCATTTGGCCAGGATGGTGATGCCGCGTTCGCGCTCCAGATCATTGGAATCCATGGCCCTTTCGGCCACCTTCTGATTGGTGCGAAAGGAACCGCTCTGTTGCAGCAGCTTGTCTACCAAAGTGGTCTTGCCATGATCGACATGCGCGATGATGGCGATATTACGTATTTGCATTGGAATCCTTGGGGTTGCTTGCCAGCCCGGCGGGGGAAGCTGGGCCGTGCTCTAGAGCAATATGCCCAAAACAGCAAGCATATATGGGTTTCAGCATGGTTAAGATTGGATTTAATTCAGCTTTAGCTTTGCGCGTGGGTCATATTCATGTTCCGGCGCCCAGTCTTTGATGAAGGCGCTCAGGGCCGCATCCGGCTTATCCGGCAGGCGGACCTGCAGGGTGACGATCTGATCGCCGCGTGTTGCCGCGCTGCCCTTGGCCCCTGATTTCACACAGCCTTTACCGGCAAGCCGCAGTTTGCTGCCGCTATTCGCCCCCTTGGCGACATTCATGGTGACCGGGCCATCAATGGTGGGAACGGCGATTTTGGCCCCCAGCACCGCCTCCTGCAGGCTGATGGGCAGGGTCAGGTGAATATCGTTCCCTTCCCGCACAAACAGGGGATGCGGTAAAATGGTAATTTCGATCAGGACGTCGCCCGCTGGACCGCCGCCCAGGCCCGGTTCGCCCTGGCCGCGCAGGCGTATCTGCTGGCCCTCCTGCACCCCGGCGGGGATGTTCACATCCAGCGTCTTGCCGTTGGGCAGGGTGATGCGTTGCTTGCCACCCTTGGCCGCTTCTATGAACGCCGCGTTCAGGCGATAGCGCATATCTTCGCCTTTTGCACGGGCCTGACGGCGGCCCCCGCCACGCAGGCCGCTAAAAAATTCCGACAGAAAATCATCATTGACGCCCGCTTCAAAACCAAAAGGCGAGCCTCCTGCGCGTTGACCGGCATGTTGATAGCTGCGTTGCTGCGCACGCTGGCTGCCATCGGCATTAATCTCGCCACGGTCATATTGCGCGCGTTTTTCCTTATCCGACAGCACTTCATGCGCCGTGGAAATTTCCCGGAATTTGGCGGCTTTCTTGGCATCGCCCGGATGGGTGTCCGGGTGACACTGCTTGGCCTGTTTACGGAAGGCAGCCTTGATCTCCGCCGCCGAGGCGGTCTTGGGCACACCCAGGGCTTCATATGGATCACGCATTGCGCACCCGGTCAGATTTAAGCGCGCACCGCAGAATTAGCGGTGCTGCGCCGATATTGGAAAAAACCCCGTTAATTTTGTACCTGCCAGCTACCATCCGGTTGGCGGCAGGCGGTGCCATAGCCGCTTTGCTGCTTACCGCCGACCGTAATGGTTTGCTGGAACTCGCGGCAGGTCTGGTTGCTTGCTGTCTGATAGGCCGGTTGCGGCGTATAGGTGCCGTAATTGCCGCTATCCGGATTGCGCCATGTGGTGCTCTGCCCCGAAGGCGAACGTTCCAGAGAACTGGTCATGGTCTGCTGCATGGCGAGCCGGTCGGCCCTGTCGAGCGATTTGCCGACTTCCTGGCCGATGCCCGCGCCCAGCAGGGTGCCGACCGCAATCGCCGCCATCTGGCCCTTGCCGTCACCAATGGCCGAACCGGCCAGCGCGCCGCCGACGGCGCCCAGCAAGGTGCCGACCTGTTGCTTCTGTCCGGCCTCGGTATCGCACGCCACCAGCGAGATCGCCATGACGCCACCCATCAGCACACTTAAAATACGGTTCATTTTCACCCTCGTTGCAATTCGATACATGCGCACAGTGGCTGCGGACCAATGGCGCGTTTATACGCTCTATATGTAGTGTGGAACGGCGTAATCCAACATAAAAATCCTGATTTCATTCCACGACCATATTACCGCAGCGCTTCGGTACAGATATACCGTCAAGAAAGGCTAAAATATGGCGGCAAAACATATATAGGCAGTGTAAAACTACCGGATAGCACATTAGCGAGAGGTTAAACAGCATGACCGCAAATACCGGCGCATCAAATAGGCAGGACGATCCCAATGCGGGCCCCGTTGATTTATCCGATCCGTTCGTGCTGTTCGGCGCCTGGTTCAATGAGGCCGCTGCAAAGGAAGACGCCCCTAACGCCATGTCCCTGGCGACGGCGGGCAATGATGGCTGGCCTGATCTGCGGATGGTGCTGCTGAACGGTATTGATGGGGAAGGCGCCCCGCCAGAACAGCGGGGGTTTCTGTTCTTTACCAATATGGGCAGCGCCAAGGCGCAGCAGATACGCGAAAATCCTGGCGTCTCGCTGTGCTTTCACTGGAAAAGCCTGGGCAGGCAGGTGCGCATCATGGGCGAAGCGTTACCGGTTACGGATGCGGAGGCCGATGAATATTTCGCCACCCGCCCGCGTCAGGCGCAGATCGGCGCCTGGGCGTCCTATCAGTCCGAGCCACTGGAAACACGCGCAGTGCTGGAACGCCGGGTAGAAGAATTTGCAGCCAGGTTTCCCGATATTGTGCCACGGCCGGAATTCTGGTCGGGGTTTCGCGTTGTCCCTATCGGCATCGAATTCTGGCGGGACCGCTTTTTCCGTTTGCATGACCGGTTTTTATTCACCCGTGAAGCGCCGGATGCACCCTGGACATATGGCCTGCTTTACCCGTAACCGGTTTTTCGCTATAAGTGGACGCTCATGAATTTACTTCAATCAGATTTTGCCTTGCGTGCTGCGCCTCCGCGCGCTGCCCGTTTGATGCGTTTGGCAACCTACGCCTCGGTAAGCGTTGCTGCGACCCTGATCACGGTTAAAGTGGGCGCGCTCTACGCCACGGGCGCGGCGGTGATTCTGGCCACGCTGGTCGATTCCATTCTGGATGGGGCGGCGTCGCTGCTGAACCTGTTTGCGGTCCGTCATTCCCTGCAACCCGCTGATTCCGAACACCGTTTTGGCCATGGCAAGGCAGAGGCGCTGGCCGGCCTTGGACAGGCGGCCTTCATTGGCGGCTCGGCGGTGTTTCTGGGTTTTGAATCGCTACAGCGCACCCTCGACCCGCAACCGGTTGTGCAAAGCAATATCGGCATTGCGGTCACCGTGTTTGCGCTTGTGCTGACCATCGCGCTGGTTGGGCTTCAGCGCTATGTCGTGCGCGCCAGCGGGTCGGTCGCCGTTGGCGCCGATGCGTTGCATTACGCCAGCGATATCATGCTGAACCTAGGCGTTATCGCCGGACTTCTGCTGGCCGGGCGCTTTGGGCTGATATTCGCCGACCCGTTGATTGCCATGGCGATTGCAGGCTGGATTGGCTATAGCGCCGTGCAGATATTTCGCACGTCCTATGATCAGATCATGGACCGCGAACTGCCTGATGAGGACCGCACCAAGGTCCACGAAATCGCGCTGGCCCATAAAGAGGTCATCGCCATTCATGATGTGCGCTCGCGGCTTGCCGGCACAACGCCGTTCATTCAGTTGCATCTGGAAATGCAGCCGGACATGACGCTGCACGCCGCCCATCTGATTGCAGACGAGGTGGAGGCGAGGGTGAAAGCCGCCTTCCCCGGCGCCGAAGTGATTATTCATCAGGATCCGGCAGGGTTTGAAAAACACCCGGCGTTTCATGACTGATGCTGCAGGAGAATGGCGGGAAGTTGCCGCATTTCTTGCCACCCCCAAAGCCTATGGCCTGCCTGACCCGGTACAGGTGATCGACACCTCAATATCCAGGGTGTTTTTGGCTGGCGCCCATGCCTATAAAATCAAAAAACCCGTCAAACTCGGTTTTCTCGATTTCTCTACCATTACGTTACGCCATGAGGATTGCGAACGCGAAATTGTGCTGAACCGCCGCACCGCGCCCTTGATCTATCTTGATGTCCGCGCGGTCACGCGAGAGACGGATGGCCGTCTGGCGCTTGATGGCAAAGGCGCAGCCATTGAATGGGCGGTAAAAATGCGGCGCTTTGATAATGCCACGCTGCTTGACCAGATGGCCGTTGACGGTGCGCTGACGAACGAACTGATTGCCAGGCTGGCGCGTAACATTGCCACATTTCATACTGCCATCCCGCCAGAATATGAAGCAGGCGGTGCGGAAGCTTTTCGCCGCAACTTGCTGGGCAATGATGCCGAATATCGAAATTTTTCCGGGGATATTTTTCCTCCCGCAGCGATTAACGCACTGCGTGACGCAAGCCTGGCCGCACTGGATGCGCATGCGCCGCTGATGAATGCCCGCAAGGCGGCGGGATGGGTGCGCCATTGCCACGGCGATCTGCATCTTGGAAATATATTCTGCCTTGACGGCCAACCCACGCCATTTGATTGCATTGAGTTCAGTGACGTGATTGCCAGAATCGACATTCTGTATGATCTGGCTTTTTTGCTGATGGACTTATGGCGGCGCGGCCTTGGCGCGCTGGCCAATCACTGCCTCAATCAATATGTGGCGCATCTGGCGCCGGACAGCGCAGACGCCTGTATCGAAGGGCTATCCCTGTTGGGGCTGTTTTTATCGTGCCGGGCGGGGATACGCGCCTTTGTCATGGCGCGCACGTCGCTGTCACAACCAGACAATACGCAGCTGATTACAGAGGCCCATAATTTTTTCACACTGGCGCAAAATTTTCTGCGCCCGGCGCCGCTGCAACTGATTGCCGTCAGCGGTTTTTCAGGCAGCGGCAAATCCGTGCTGGCGCGCGCACTGGCGCCCGCCATTGGGGCCGCACCCGGCGCGCTGATTTTGCGCAGTGATGAAATCCGTAAACAGCTTGCGGGCGCGCCCCTTCTGGAACAATTGCCGCAATCCGCCTACACACCGGAAAACAGCGCAAAAGTTTATGCCTGTATCCTGAAGCGCGCACAGATGGCGTTGCAGGCCGGGCACAGCGTCATCGCCGATGCGGTCTATGCGCGCGACACGGAACGTGCCGCAATTGAAACGGTGGCGCATGCGCTGGGCGTGCCGTTTCAGGGCCTGTGGCTGGATGCGCCGCCGGAGATCCTGGCAAGCCGTGTTGGCGCGCGAAGCGGGGACGCCTCGGATGCGACAGCAGATATTGTGCAAGCCCAACTGGAATATGATACGGGCCGCATCGGCTGGGCCCGCATAGATGCGGCTGGAACCCCGCAGGCAACATACGCAAACGCCAAGGCATGTCTTGCCGGCAGGCCAGGCCTTACCCCTTGAACCCATGTGCACAGTTCAGTAGGCTCTCATGCGCGCAGCACGAGACTGTAGCTTCATGTGGGCTATAACGGGGGAAATGAAAATGCGTTCAATCTTGATGAGCATAGCGCTTGGTTTAACGGCGGGCGCGGCGGCAATGTCGCCCGCGCTGGCGCAGCAGGACTTTTCCAGGGTCGAAATCAAAACCATCAAACTAAGCGATACGCTGTATATGCTGATGGGAGAAGGCGGCAATATTGGCGTGTCGGCCGGCGCGGATGGCGTCTATCTGGTCGATGATCAGTATGCGCCCTTGTCGGAAAAAATCATGGCGGCGGTGAAAGCGATTTCGGACAAGCCGGTAAAATATGTCATCAACACCCACTGGCATGGCGATCATACCGGCGGTAACGAAAATTTTGGCAAGGCGGGCGCCACCATCATCGCCCATGAGGCCGTGCGCGCCCGGATGGAAAAAGGCGGCGAACTGGCCGCGTTCAAAATGGTGGTTCCGCCCGCCGCCGCTGGCGCCCTGCCGGTGATCACATTTTCGGACAAGGCGGCATTGCATCTGAATGGCCAGACGGCCAGCATCATGCATATGCAGCCCGGCCATACGGACGGCGATGCAATTATTTATTGGCCCGCCGCCAATGTCATTCATACCGGCGATACTTTCGTCAACGGTCTGTTCCCGTTTACGGATACCGGATCTGGCGGCAAGCTGGACGGTATTATCAAATCGGCGGATACGGTCCTGGCGCTGGCCGATGACAAAACCAAAATCATTCCGGGGCACGGGCCGCTGGCAACCAAGGCCGATCTGGCGCGTTTCCGCGCCATGCTGGCAACAGTGCGCGAGCGCGTGCTGGCCGCAAAGGCAGCGGGCAAAACAGCCGAAGAATGGGCGGCGTCAAAACCCCTTGCCGATCTCGATGCGGATTGGGGCAAAGGCTTTCTTACAGTCGACAAGTTCACACAGATCATTTTCGGCGCGATTTAGCCGAGGGGTGAATTTATGTTGAAGCACCGCCACTCTCAGCGTCATCGCGAGCCGTGAAGCGGCGTGGCGATCCAGAGCAACGAACGAGGGCCTTGCCGCGTGACTCTGGATTGCCACGCTCCGCTCGCAATGACGCCGTAGAGTGTTAACCTGAAACACAAAACACGCTACAAAAACGCACTCAGATTTTTCGCCAGGATCGTGCTTTGTGTCGTGATGATTTTGCGCCGCGCGAGCTTCAGTGCGCCATCGACCCGGCGCAATAAATCCTCGCGGCGGCCCATCATGGTTTCTTCGTCCTGTTCGGTGCGGCTGCGGTGGTTCACGAATGCGGAATAGACGCGGTATTCGTTCGGGTTTTCCGTCAGTTCCACTTCGATATTGGTGATGACATGGCAATGGCGTGTCGGCGGGTCTTCGGGCCAGGCGACACCGGTGTTGAAGCGCTTGATGCGCAATTGCAGGCTTTTCAGATCTTCGTCGAACAGCGCCATATGGCCGGGAGAATGCGCCGGGGTTTTGTCGCGCCGGTAACGGTTCTGAATGGACGGCATCCAGTAATGAATGTCCTCGGTCAGCAGTTCCAGCCATGCGTCAAACTGTTCCGCATCCAGCAGGCGCGCCTCACGATATAAAAACTGTTCGACCTCGTGCACAAGCTCAATGTCCGGCATAGCCATACGATTTACTCCGCCGCCTTTTGCACATCGCGGTTGGGCACAGAGGCCCAGTCTTTCGCGTCCATCAGATCGGCCCAGCGCTGATACATGGCCATCTGGTTATTGTCGCCCATCTGGCCCTGGCGCACCCGGCCCGGATAATTGGCTGGCCCATCAGGGGCGAGCCGGTTCATGGCGTAATGCAGTTTTTGGCGGCGCGTCACCACGCCCTTGTTGGCGCGGGTCGCACTTTCCCAGTTTTCGCCGTCATCCATTTCCAGCATGCCGCTGGGCGAAAAGGACCGCATGGCGAAGCGGCGGATATCCTGCTTCACTTCCTCTGGCGCATTTTTATTGACCAGCGCCCAGGCCCAGATTTCCGTCTTGTCCGGCCCTTTGGGTTGCCAGACGCGGAATGTATTGATGCCGGGCAGAAACGAGAAATTCGGGAACATGCTGACCGATGCGATGGCGCCGATCATCTTTGCCCGTTCCGGCCCCAGGCGGCGTTCGATGAGCGGGCGTTGCTGCATCACATATTGCGCAATCGCCATGCTGCCAAGGCCGCGCATTTCGCTGCCGTCATAACCGGATTCCCAGCCATGGCCCTGCGATGTCATCTGAAACGAAGTGTTCTGATCACCGGCAAACGGCTTGCCGCCGTAAGCGAGCGATCCCGCCATATGGGTCCAGCCCACATGATAGGCGTCGCCGTGAAAATTTTCCGCCGGGAATTTCCAGTTGCAGTTCAGCACATTGCGCACCGTGCCCGGAACAAATTCTGTGCCGCCTTCATCTGTGTCCAGCATCATGTCGAGATACCAGGCGAAGGCGCCCAGATATTCTTTCAGGCTCGGCGCATCATCGGCAAAGGTGGCGAACACCAGGCCCTTCCAGGTTTCCACCCGCGCATTGACCAGGCCATGTCTGGTCTTGTCAAACGCCGGGTCTTGCTTATAGACATATTCTTCGTGCATCCCCATCAGGGCGCCATCATTGCCGAACGACCAGCCATGATAATTGCAGATGAATTGCCGCGTATTGCCTGCATCGGCAAAGCACACCCGGTTGCCGCGATGCGGGCAGCTATTGAGAAACACCCCAACGCCCTTGTCCTTGCGCCGCGACACAATCACCGCATCCTCGCCCATATAGGTGGTCAGAAAATCACCCGCATCCGGAATTTGCGATTCGTGGGCGACAAACAGCCAGCAGCGCGCAAAAATCTGCTCCAGTTCCGCCTCGTAAATTTCCCGGTCATGGAATATGCGCCGGTCAATCCAGCCTTCCTGCACATTCACATACTGGCTGAAGGGCCGCATGGTGGTTTTGTTCATTGGCGTTTCCTGATATTAAAGCTTTATTTTCGCCTGTTCCACATTTCCGCGCAGATCATGTTTGCGCAGCGGCAGTGAACGGATGCGTTGTCTGGTAAGGCTGAATATGGCATTGCTGACCGCCGCCGCGATGGGCGGCGTGCCGGGTTCGCCAGCGCCGCCGGTGGGGCGGCCCGAGGGCATCAGTTTTACCTCGATCATGGGTGCGTCCGCCTGACGGAGCATTTCATAATCGGGGAAATTCTGTTCCACCACGCGCCCCCGGTCGATACTGATTTCGCCATAAAGGGCTGCGGTCAGGCCATAGATGATGCCGCTTTCCATTTGCGCCACTAAAGTGTCGGGATTGATGACCTCGCCCGGGTCAACGGCGCACCAGACCTTGTGCACGCGCGCCTGGCCTTCGGAACTGACCGAAACTTCCGCTACCTGCGCCACGATGGTCCCGAACGACTGGCGCAGTGCAATGCCGCGCGCGCGGCCCATCGGTAAGGGGCTTCCCCAGCCGGACATTTTGGCGGCGGCTTCGAGCACCACTTTTTGTTCGGGCGCATCGCCCAGTAAATCGCGGCGATATTCGAACGGATCGCGCCCTGCGGCATGGGCCAGTTCGTCCATGAAACTTTCAATGAAAAAGCCATGCTGGGTATGCGCGACGCTGCGCCATGCGCCAAACGGAATGGGGTCCGTGCCGCTGACGACGCGCGCGCGCCGGTCGGCGATGGCATAGGGGATCCAGGTGGCGTCTTCCGGGTCGCGTTTTTCGGTATAGTCCTGCTGCCACGACACCGGGCGGCCAGCGGCGTTCAGCCCGGCGCGCATATTTGAAACCGAGGCGTTGCGATAATAATCCTGGGTCATGTCTTCTTCGCGCGACCAGATGACGTTCACCGGATAATCCACCTGCCTGGCCAGCAGCACCGCCTGATCCAGATAATTCAGCGTTGATGCGCGCCGCCCAAAGCCGCCGCCCATGGCGGTGTGATGCAGCGTCACATTTTCAAGCGGCAAGTCCGCCACTTTGGCAGCACGCACCCGCGCGCCCAGTCCATCCTGAAAACCGCCCCACACTTCCAGCTTGCCGCTGGAAAAATGCGCCGTGCAATTCATCGGCTCCATGGTGGCATGCGCCAGATAGGGTACGCTGTAGATGGCCTCAACTATTTTTGCGGCGGATTTTGTTGCGGCTTCGGCGTCGCCAAACGCATGGTCATTCTCAAATTCGCCTTTTTCCAGTGCGGCCTGCATTCCGGCAAGAACCGATGCTGAACTATGCGCGGCATTGGCGCCCTCGTCCCATTCTATGGGCAGCGCCAACATGGCCTGTTGCGCGCGCCAGAAATTATCGGCAATGACCGCGACAGAATTTTCACCAACGGCGTGTACGGATTTAACGCCGCGCATGGCCGACACGGCTTTGGCGTCGAAGCTTTTCAGCTTGCCGCCAAATACCGGACAGGCCTTGATGGCGGCGAACATCATGTTTGGTAGCCGCACATCCACACCATAGATCGCCGATCCATTGACCTTGGCGGGAATATCGAAACGCTGTTTGGGTGTGCCGACAATCGTATAGGCGTTGGAGTCTTTCAGCGGCAGATTGGCGGGCGGGTCAAAATCCACCGCCTTTGACGCCATGTCGCCATAGTTTGCGCTGCGGCCACTGGCGGCATGCATCAGCCTGCTGTCTTTTGTGGTGATTTCGTCCGCCGCAACCTTCCATTCGTTCGCCGCAGCCTGGATCAGCATCCAGCGCGCGGCGGCGCCTGCCCGGCGCATACCGACCACCCCGGTGAAACGCACCGCCGTGCTGCCGCCGGTCATCTGCATATTCATGAACTCGGCAATTTTTCTGCCGCCAAAATCCGTCAGTCCGGAAAGGAATTTTGGTATGGATGCGTCACCACTCAAATATCCCTTGGCCAGAGGTCCATTGGCGAACGCCATATCGGCAGGCGCCTGTTCCATGCTGACCAGCGCCCAATCCGCATCCAGTTCTTCGGCCAGCATCATCGGCATGGCGGTATGCACGCCCTGGCCCATTTCCGAATGCGGCACAATCACTGTCACGCGATTATCGGGGGTGATTTTTACCCAGGTCACCAGCAGTGCGCCGTCGCCAGCGGCCAGTTTGCGCGCCCGGTCAATGGTGGAAAACGGGGCCATGGCGTAGCCCAGCAGAACGCCGCCGCCAGCCAGCGCCGCACTGACCATCAATTTACGCCGTGTGATCATTACCATGGCGGATCTCCTATGCGGTTGCCAGCGAATGAATGGCGGCGCGAATGCGCCCATAGGTTCCGCAACGGCAGATATTGCTCATGGCTGCATCAATATCGGCGTCTGTCGGAGCCTGATTTCCTGACAGCAACGCCACCGCCGCCATGATCTGGCCGGACTGGCAATAGCCGCATTGCGGCGCCTGATGCGCGATCCAGGCCTGCTGCACTTTATTCAGCAGCGCACCTGAAACGGTTTGCGCCTCGATGGTGGTGATGCTGGCCCCGGCGACAGCGCTTGCCGGTGTGGAACAGGACCGTACAGCCACACCATCCACCAGCACCGTACACGCGCCGCAGGCGGAAATACCGCAACCAAATTTTGTGCCGGTCAGGTTCAGCACATCGCGCAGCACCCATAACAGAGGCATCCCGGCTTCCACATCGACGTCTTTGGTGTCCCCATTGATGATGAGTTGCATGATTTTCTCCTGTCAGACTTCCAGTTTCCAGCGGCTGCCCTTGCGCCGCACCCGCCCCGCCGTGGGCGCAGCGAAATGCGCCCCCAGCATATAGGTATCTGTATCACACAACCGCGCGACAGTCTTTTGCCGTGTCGCCGCCGATTGTTCCTTGTCCGTACAGGCAAAACTGGACCATTCCGGATAGGCGACCTGAATCGGATGATGGAAACTGTCGCCGGTGAACAGCGCGCTTTTTCCGCCGCCCTTCAGATTTATAAAAATATGACCCGGCGTGTGACCGGGGCTGGGTTCAATCCAGATTGAATCATCAATGGCGAAATCGCTTTTTACCAGATCGGCCAGGCCCGCGTCAACGACCGGCAGAATACTGTCATCATAGCAGCCATCCATGCCCACCGCATCGCGATCAGTCAGCCAATGGTCATATTCGGTTTTGTGAAAAATATAGCGCGCGTTCGGAAAGGTCGGAACCCAGCGGCCATTTTCCAGCCGCGTGTTCCAGCCCACATGATCCACATGCAGATGCGTACACATGATGTGTGTGACGGATTCGGGCGCCACCCCCATGGCCGCCAGATCGGACAGCCAGTTGGTCTTTTTCATATTCCAGGCCGGCGAAAAGGCGCGCGGCTTGTCATTGCCGACACAGGTATCGACCAGAATGGTATGCCTGCCGGTGCGGATCACATAGGCGAACAGCCCGGCCTGCATGCGGCCCCCGGCGGATTTCGGTTTAATGAAATGCGGCTCCATCCAGTCGCGCTCGGCATCGACCGCTTCGGGGGTTGATAGCGGAAACATTCGGGCGGGCGGGAAAAAGTCGCCTTCATGCTCGACACAGCGATCCACGCTGATTTCACCGAATTGCAATGGCCTGAATGGTTTTGACTGCATCTCATCCTCCCTGTCTGCAAACCCTGTTCAATATTTGTTGATGTTCGGCGTTGTGTCGCTGTAACGGCGCAGCAGTTTACGGGCCACCGGGATTAGCGCCAGCCCGAGGGCCGCAAATAGCACCACTTGCAGCAAAAAAGATTGCGGCAAAATCCCGGTCAACGCGGCGGCGGCAAGCAACAGGCTGGAGGCGGCAAAGGGCAGGAAAAATCCGGCCGGACTCACCACTTCGATGATCAGCAAAATTGCAGCGAACGACGCCCAGCCAATCGCAGGATTATTCAGCACACTGTCAATTATACCGCTCATTTGGCGCGATACCCTTCAAGCAATGCCGCGAGGCCGCCCAGCGTTTTGGTCACGTCGGTCGGGATTACAATCAGCTTTGAGTTTGGGGATTTTGCCAGCTCGGCGATACTGTGAATTTGTTGTTTCATAATTTCAAAATCAATCGCAGCCTGACCATTGGCCTGAATGGCGGCGCCAACCTGGGTGGTGGCATAGGCTTCGGCATCGGACAGCACGCGGCGCCCTTCGGCATGTTTTTGCGCGGTGTACAGATCGCCATCTGCACGCAATTGCTGCGCCTGGCGGTCGCCCTCGGCCTTGGTGACGGCGGCGCGACGCTCACGTTCGGCGTTAAGCTGTTGTTGCATGGCGCTGCGGGTGGCGGCGTCCACCGAGACATCGAGAATCTCCGTGCGGGTGATTTCGATACCCCAGATCGCGCACGCCTCGGACAGCGAGGCCTGGATTTTTTCGCTGATAAATTCGCGTTTCGATTGCACCTCGTCAAATTCCATCTGGCCGCCGGTCGAGCGCACAATGCTGGTCACTGTGGTTTTTACCGCCGCATCAATGTCGGTAATCCGGTACACCGATTTTGCGGGATCAATGACGCGAAAAAATACCGCTGCCGTCAGATGGATTTCGACATTATCCTTGGTGATGACGCTGATCTGTTGCGGCTCTAACTGGCGCTCCAGAATGCTGACCTTGCTCGCCACACGGTTCAGAATCGGGATAATGAAATTCAGGCCGGGCGGCAGCGTTTTGGTGTATTTGCCAAATTGCTCGACGACATATTCCTGGGATTGCGGTACGATTTTGACCCCTGACAGAGCGAGCACCAGCAGCAGAATAATAATTGTCAGCAGCAGAGCATCCATAGCGGTTCCTTCCAGATAACTTTCCCCTGGCAATAGTGCCGTAAAAAACCTTAACCTACAAGCGCGTGCTGGCGCGCCCCGGCACGCAGAAGGGAATGGGGGAAATCATGAATGCACTAATGTTCGGAACACAGGTAGCACTTCCCGTCATTCTGATGATCATGATGTTGGGACTGGGGCTGTCCCTCAACGGTGAGGATTTTACCCGGGTGATGCGTACGCCGCGCCCGGCTATTGTCGGCATTCTGGGCCATGCGATATTATTGCCCTTGTCGGCGTTTGCCGTATTGTCGGTGTTCGATTTTCCGCCTCTGGTGGCGGGCGGGCTGGTGATTCTGTCGGCCTGTCCGGGCGGGGTTACCTCCAACGCGGTCGTTTATGCGGGGCGCGGCGATGTGGCGCTGGCGGTGTCGCTGACCGCGATCAGCAGCGTGGTGACCGTGTTCACCATTCCCCTTGTCGTAAATTTTGGCCTGGCGCAGTTTGCCGGCATGAATGCGTCGGTGCAGCTTGGCTTTATCGATACCATATCGCGGCTGGGAATTTTTATTCTGCTGCCATTATTCACCGGGATGGCGGTTAATTATTTTTTTCCGGTCTTTGCGCGAAAAGTTGAAAATTATTTTCGTATCGTGGCGATGATCCTGTTTGCCGGTATTTTACTTGCCAGCGTGATGATCGCCAACGGGCTTGAAGCGACGGATCTGCATTACGCCTTTATCGCGGTTATCGCATTGCTGGTCACCGCAAGCAGCACTGGCTATGTGGCCTGCCGCGTGGCGCAACTGGACACGATGCGCACCATGACGGTGGTGATCGAGACCGGGGTGCAGAACGTCACCACCGCCTATATGATCGGCGGAACATTGTTGAAAGAACCTGGTCTGATCCTGACGCCCGCCGTGTATGGCGGCATGATGTTCGTTACCTCCGCCGTGATCATCTGGCTGGCGCGGCGGCGCGCGGCGGCGGCGTGATCATCCGTTCCAGCCACGCTCCAGCCACTGCGCAAGTTCCGGTTGCAGCCGCGTGTCCATAATCTGGCGATACAGCGCCAGTTCTTCGTCACCCAGAATGCCCTGCCATTGGCCATGTTCGCCTTTGTTAAAGAAGGCCGCATTATCGCGCCAGGGCTGTGGCCCGATCGAAGCCGGGGCCAGAGTATCGGCATGTTCCTTCATCTGCTCGAAGCTGGCCGCAGCCACCAGTTCTGGCCATAGCACCGCATCAACCGTGATGCCCGCAGCAATGGCGATGCGCCGCATTTGGCCCTCAAGATCGGCTTTCATGTCATTATAATGCAGCAGATGAATATTCGGCAGATGCCGGAACTCCCAGAATGTTTGCGCGTGGTGCAGCACATTAAGTTCCAGCGGCTGGCCTTGCGTGGGGATGCCGCTGGCGCTGATCCAGTTGCGAAACGCCGCCTTCGCATCGCTGGCGGGCGCCTGCAATGGGATATTACGCGCCTGCGCGGTGCGTAACATGGCCGCCAGCATTTCCGGCCTCATATTTTTGCGGTGGTTGCCCATGGAGATAAAGGCGTCGCGCGGATCGCGCGCCACGAACAGATAGGTGACGTTTTCAAAATACGGGACGCCATCCAGCGGCGTGTGGGTCTTGATGAACCGGCGATGGGTTTGCGCCTCATATATACCGAGAATTTCCTCAATCGGCTTCGCCGGCATATCCAGCCACGGGGTGTAGTCGCTTAGCCTGCGCTCGAATTTGGTTTTCTGGAAAATCAGCAGGGCGCAGATCATCTGCGTCCAGGTGGTGCCGCATTTGGGCGGCGTCGAAATAATGATGTCGCCGTCGCGGGGTTTGAACCCATCCCAGCGGCGGCTGTCCGTCGTCATATTGTCATAGATATATTTGCGTTCGGGCCGTGTTGGTGTTGACATGCGTTACACCTTTATAAAATTTCTACTGTTGGATGATTTTAGTGTGACTCGCCCAACACACGGTGTCACCCCGCACTTGATGCGGGGTCAGGGATTCCAAATTCAGGCCTTCGTTTGTGGCTCCTGGACCCCGCATCAAGTGCGGGGTGACAGACCGGGGTTGTGGCCTGGGCAAACTACAAACATCCTAATCAAGTTGGCAACCTGAATTATATTCGAAGGTTTTTTATACCTTCAGCTTCCAGCGGTCCTTGTTGCGCACCACGCGGGCGATGGTGGGGTCCATGAAATGCGCCGCCATGATATAGGTGTCGGTGTCGCATATCTTGTCGATGATTTTGCGGCGTGAGGCTTCGGATCCAGCAGCGTCGGAACAGAACGCCGTGCTCCATTCCGGATAGGCGATCTGGATCGGATGATGGATGGCGTCGCCAGTGAATATTGCGCTGCCGCCGCCGCTGGACAGATTGATGCACACGGACCCCGGCGTGTGGCCCGGCGTGGGTTCCAGCCAGATCGTGTCGTCAATGGCGAAATCGCTTTTCACCAGATCGGCGCGGCCCGCCTCAACCACGGGCAGAACGCTATCCTCAAAAGATCCGTCCATGGCATGGCCGTCCTTGTCATTCAGCCAATGCTCATATTCCGTTTTGGCGAAAATATAGCGCGCATTGGGAAAAGTCGGAACCCAGCGGCCATTTTCAAGCTTTGTGTTCCAGCCGACATGATCAAAATGCAGATGGGTGCACATGACATAATGGATTTCTTCGGGCTTCGCGCCCAGCGCCGCGATCTTCGCCAGATAATCCGAATTCATCATGTTCCAGGCGGGCAGACTGTTGCGCGGCTTGTGATTGCCAACACAGGTGTCGACCAGAATATTATGTTTGGGGGTGCGGATCAAAAATGTGTGCAGGCTGGCCTGAAGGACGCCCTGCTTGCCCTTGTCTTTGGGCAGCAGAAAGTGCGGCTCCAGCCAGTCGCGCTCACCCTCGATGGCGTCCCAGGAACGGCCCGGCCAGAAGCTGGCGACATCGAACAGATTGCCTGCCCATTCCTGCACCCTGTCCACGGTGACATTGCCGATTTTCAGCGTCTTCATTGCGTCCTCCCATGCTTTTATTATTATGCGGAGCGTAACCCCTCGCGCGTCACTTGCCCATCGGTTTCATTCAGCCCGCGTTCCAGCCGGTCGAACATCAGATCAATTTCTTCTTCAGTAATGATCAGCGGCGGGCACAATGCCAGGCTGTCGCCAATGGCGCGCACGATCAGCCCATTGGCCTGCGCCCATTTCTGCCCCAGCAGGCCCACGCCCTGCGCGGGCTTGAAGGCGCGTTTGGTGGTTTTGTCCGCCACCAGTTCGATTGCGCCGATCAGGCCGACGCCGCGCGTTTCCCCGACCAGCGGATGATCGCCCAGTTTCTTCAAACGCTTTTGAAACAGCGGCATGACCCGGCGCACCCGGCCCACAATATCCATGCGCTCATACAGTTCCAGCGTTTTGAGCGCCACGGCGCAGCCCAGCGGATGCCCGGTATAGGTAAAGCCGTGGCCGAAATTGCCGTTGCGGCGGCTGCCTTCGGCAATCGCTTCGTCCATGAATTCCGGCAGGATCACCGCACCGATCGGCACATAGGCCGATGACAGCGCCTTGGCCAGCGACATACTGGTCGGACGCAGGCCATAGGTTTCGGCCCCAAACATATTGCCGGTGCGCGCAAAGCCGGTGATCACTTCATCATCGATAAACAGAATGTCATATTTTTCCAGCACTGCCTGGATTTTTTCAAAATAATCCGCAGGCGGAATTAACACGCCTGCGGCCCCCATGATAGGTTCTGCAATAAAGGCGGCAATCGTGTCTGGCCCTTCGCGCTGGATCATGGCGTCCAGATTATCCGCCAGGCGCGTGGTGAATTCGCTCTCGCTTTCGCCATCTTTGGCAAAGCGGTAATAATGCGGGCAATCCGTGTGCAGAATATTTGCAATCGGCAAATCCCAGTCGGCGTGCAGATGCGGCAGGCCGGTCAGGCTGGCGGTGGCGACCGTCACCCCGTGATAGGCCTTGATGCGGCTGATGATCTTTTTCTTTTGCGGGCGTCCCATGATGTTGTTGTAATACCAGACCAGTTTCACCTGGGTATCATTGGCTTCGGACCCCGATCCGCAGAACGACACCTTGCCCGCCTTGAACGGCATCATGGATTTAAGTTTTTCGGCAAGCTCTATCGCGCTCTCATGCCCCTTGCCGCCAAACACATGGTAGAATGGCAGCCTGTGCATCTGCGCCGTGGCCGCCTCGATCAGTTCCTTTTCGTTGAACCCCAGCGAGGTGCACCACAGCCCCGCCATGCCCTCGATATAGCCATTGCCGTCGCGGTCAAACACATACACGCCTTCGCCGCGATCCACCAGAAACGGCCCGCTTTGCGGAAAACTGGCCATATTGGTATAGGGATGCAACACACTGGCGACATCACGGGCTTCAAGCGAATTGGGCAGAACAGGCATGGGTGACTCCTTGTTTTACTTCCCCAGATTACCCCGTCTGCGGCGTCAGGCCAGCACTTTATCCATCGCCGCCATCTGGCCTTCGACGGAAATGGGCAACAATATCGTCCTTAGTGGGCCGCAATTGGGTGCCTGATAGCTAGCCGAGTTCTGACCTGTTCGTAAATCTCAGTAACACCCGGCATAGTCAGGGTGATTGCAAGGCCAAAGGGGATCGGGTCATCAATTGCAGTGCCTTGATCTGGTTCGCGCTGGACTTCAAATTGGATGGTTTAAAGGGGTTTAAAGGGGACGCTACCCTTTTAATCGCTGTCCGTTTTTCCCGGTCGGCCGCGCGGCCTGAAGGCCAGGCTCCTGCCGGTCAGCTTTTCGATTTTCCGGATAAACCGGTCCGAACCGCAAGGCAGCCCCTTGTCCACATTGCGGCGCAATATTACCAGTTTATCCGGCTCGTCGCGCTCAGCCAGCCACGCCGGCCAGTCGCCCAAATCCTCAAATTGCCGTAGCCAGTATTTTTGCCGGGTCAATAGCGGGTCCGGCCGCACCCCACAATGCCCGCCCGCGCTCGACCACGCATAGCTCTCGGCTTTTCGCACCAGGCGGGCGCGCACCGGATTGCGCTCCACATAACGTATCGCCGCCCACAGATAGGCTTCATCCAGCGCAGAGGAAAAATACCGGCCCTGCCAGACATGCCCATTGCACCCCCGCGCCCGGTTCAACCGCTGGGCGTAGCGCATATGCAGGGGCTTGAGCATCTGCTGCAATCCTTCCTGCGTCGAGGGAACCGCAACAAGGTGCACATGGTTGGTCATCAGACAGTAAGCGAGAATTTCCACGCCGTGATTTTCCGCGTACGCCTTCAGCCAGTCCAGATAAATCTGCCGGTCGTCATCGGTAAAAAACACGTCCTCGCGACGGTTGCCGCGCTGCGTGATATGGTGCGGCACGTCTGCAAAAACATTTCTGGCAAGTCTGGGCATGCAGAATTCTGACCTGCAAGGTGGGAACTGTCAAGAAAAAGGGTAGCGTCCCACTACTGTCCGGTTGTTAGTTGAATAACTGCAACTGGTTATCGGCATCATATAGGCAGGGTTCGCAACTCGCATCGAAAAAGGCTTGGTTTAATGGGGTTTTTTCGAAGGGCGTGACGCTCAATA